>JAEEGL017429460.1_pt1 | contig 13777 bp, 28 predicted proteins | sample 9134231 | NCBI WGS metagenome assembly JAEEGL01 (sample SAMN16246548, study PRJNA631951) | gut metagenome | biome: gut microbiome; feature: rumen; material: fiber-attached | host: Bos | place: Iran: Karaj | collected 2018-10 | reverse complement strand
GAGAACGAAGAAAACTCCGGTATCTTCGTAAATGTCTTAAAGCGAAGAATACCAAGTCGGCTAAACGTCACCTGAAGAAACTATCGCATACCGAACGGAACCGTTCGAAGAACGAAGTGCATCGAGTAGTTAATTGGCTTCTTGCCAAAGACTATACGACTTATGTACTAGAAGATTTAAGCAAAATCAAGAAATCGACTTCCAAGAAGACCATCAAGGTAGATGGGCAGAAAAAGGAAGTCAATCGAAAGAAGCACAATAACCGGTTTGGACAGATTCCGCTAAAGGACATCCAAAACACGCTAGAGTACAAGGCACCACTTCTGGGGAAAGACGTGGTAACAGTTGAACCAGCTTATACATCCCGACTCGACTACCGAGGCTTGCCTGAAGGCAAACGGCTGGGTACTCGTTATTATGCTTCTGACGGAGAGTTACTTGATGCCGATGGTAACGGCGCGTGTAACATTGTCCTCCGTCACCGCCCCGATTCAATCGTAGCCAAGCCGACTTACGGCTCTATGGTATTTTCGGGCAGGCCGATGTCAACCGGCCAATCGTGGTTGCGACTGGTTCAAACCGTCGCAACTACAAGCTCACCGCCTAAATGCGGTGTGTAGTTGACGAGGATATTATGATTACGAGGATATTATGATTACTGATTCCAACACGAAACTTGTAGCGTTGATAGGACACCCGATTTCCCACACGAAGTCGCCGGAGCTTTTTTCTTATTTCGAGGACGAATTTGCGCCAAACGCGGTCTATGTACCGTTCGACGTTGATCCGGAACAGCTCACCACGGCAATCAAGGGGTTGAAGGCACTCGGATTCGTCGGCGCGAATATCACGGCTCCGTACAAGAACGTGGTGTTCAAGAAGGCTAAGACGCTCGGAATCAAGCTGACCGATGTGGCAAAGCACTGCCAGAGTGTCAACTGTCTCTACTTCGAGGACGGCGAACTCTGGGGAACCACTACCGACTACGTGGCGATGTACGACTTGCTTATGAATAGCGTGGATCCGTATAGCGTCGCCAGCGTGGGGGTTATAGGATGCGGCGGTATGGCCACCGTCATCTTGCAAGCTTGCTGGCGGTTCGGCGCGTTTGGCGGAAAGTGGACTTCTTTAAGGTTTGCCAATGTCGATTTCATTTGCCGTGACGTGATGAAGGCGACCGAAATCATCAACCCGATGTACGACAAGATGACGCGTCGTGGTAAGATAATACCGGACCCCAAGCGTCCCAAGGTTTTCCAGCTGACCGACCGGTCGGATGAAATTTTCTGGAAGTACGACGTGTTGATTAACGCCACGCCGGTTGGGATGTACCCGAATGTCGACGCGTCACCCATTCCGGATAACGCCGCGCTTGGGCTTCGCAACGAACAGACGCTCATAGACTTGATTTATAACCCGAAAGAAACTAAATTCTTGTCCCAAGGAAAGGAACACGGATGTAAGTGTGTCAACGGGCGAGCGTTGCTTGTAGACCAGTTCGTCGAGAGCTTCCGTCTCTGGTTCCCCAGAGAGACTAGTGCTTGTTCTAAGGAAGAACTGATCGACTTAGGTTTAAAGGAGCTGTAGAAATGGCAAAGGTTATTACTACTATAAACGACCTCGACCACCAGACCATCCACGGACTTATGCGGTCAATTATGGAGGCGCATTACACGGACGCTCTCAACGTCCAGTACGCCGTCCGTAACGGAAACAAGCCGCCAATCCAGACTAACGCGCAGTCTCTCCAGCAGTCCATCGTCGGACTTATCGACGCGGTCGGCGAGGCTATGCGTACCGGAGAACTTACTCCTTTCCACGGAAACTATGTTGAATGGCTTATCGAGCGCGGCTTTGTTGACAAGCCCAACACCGAAGAAGCCGTCCGCAAATGGAACAAGGAGCAGATGGAAAATGGGAAAAAGCAAGCGTAATTCCGAATTTAGACAAGATATCGTCCACGCCCACAAGGCTGTGGAACAGCTTTCCACTACGGTAGAACACTTGAAGTCTTGTCGCGCAGTGTACGCGTTCACAGCGTCCGTCCGTACGCCGGACTGCATCAAGACTGTCACGATGCACCGTCCGACAAAGAAGGAAGCTATTGAAGCTTTGTGCGACAGCTACAAGGAAGTTACCGGTACGGTGCTGGAACATCCGAAGGACTTTATCCGTTACGAGGATAAGGAACGCGAGATCTGGGCAAACTTTGAAATCTACAAGCCGAGGATGTAATGAAGATATCCAAGAAGGAAATCAAGAAGTTCCGCGAAGCCATCTACACCGCTACGCAAGAAGCACTGGCCATCCCCACCGTCTGGATGGACAAGATGTTTCCGGGCTGGAAGCCAAAGAAAAAACACTAATCAAAGAGGATTGGACATATGCTTATCGATCAGATAAATGCAGCTATCATCGCCAATATGAAGGCAAAGAATTCTGTGGACGCCACCATTCTGAAGACGCTGAAAGCGGACATCCAGAAGGTCTCCATCGACACCAAGAAGGACATCGACGACGCTATGGTCATCGACGTGGCCAGCCGCACCGTGAAGCAGTTCTCCGACGCGCTGGACATCTACACCAAGGCCAACCAGTCCGAACAGATTGCCGAGACCCAGCACCGTATCGAAGTCGTGAAGGCTTATCTGCCGGAACAGGCTTCCGAGGACGAGGTCATCGCCGCAGTCAACGAAGTCAAGGCCAAGGTCGGTGCTACGACCAAGCGCGATATGGGTCTTATGATGAAGGAACTTTCCCCTATGTTCAAGGGTAAGTTCGACCAGAAGAAACTGTCCCAGATTGTCAGTTCCGTGCTGGCCTAGTGGAGTGACGAAATGATTTTCTACTTTATCAGGCACGCTCCCACCTACGCGAACAAGTCCGGATTGATGGTGAACGGCTACGAGAACGCCGACATCGAGTTCCACGAAAAGCCGGAGGACTGGGAGGATAAGGTTGGTAAGTACATACCGGACGACGCGAGACATCTGATTATCAGCTCGCCTACGCGCCGCTGCTTGAGTACGTCCAAGCTCTTGTTCGACCGTTACCCGGACGAGGTTACTGACGCTCTCGGCGAGTTCGACTGCAAGAACCTCGGCCACAACAAGTTCTGGGAGATTACCGAGGAACGCTTCAACCAGCTCGTACACTTGCCGTCGTCCACGATGGCGAAACGCGCTATGGAGATTCTTACCGATGTCGGAAACTTGCTCCGCAAGGAACACAATACCGACTCGGTGGTAGCCATTTCCCACGGAATGCTTATTCGATATATGTATCATTTTATGGCCGGTAATCCGGACATATCTGCATACGATATCATCAATTCGAAGGGGTTCACCTTCTCGAACCTCGACTTGCTCGTGGTCGATACCGAGTCTAATCTGGCCCCGATTGCCTATCACTATTCAACACCTATGGTAAGAAAATGATGCAATTCCTTAACTTTGCCGCAGAACACCCGCTGCTGATTGCATTCTTCGCGTTTGTAATCTACTGCATTATCGACGAAATCATCAGCGGAATCCTTCGCTATTCCGCCTTGAGGACAATCAGCCGCCTCTCTTGCGCCGAGGAAGAGATCGAGGCACTGAAAGCTTGGATCGCCAACGAGAAGAAGCTCAAGGACAAGAAGGTCGTTTCAGTCAAATTCAATAAGGAACAGTGATGGTTGACGATAAGTTCCGCGTAGACAATATGTTCTACCAGATGTGCGTGAATCCGCTGGGCGTGTTTAGTCACGACGGTATGGACTCTCGCGACAACTTCGACGCGTCCACGGCTTTCTTCACCGAGTTCCGACCGGACGGCACGATGAACCGCTACAACATCGAGTCGTTTGGTGATGACAAGAAGATTGTTGGTAGTGACTTGACAATGGAGACCGAGCTGACTTTCCTAGACAAGTGGTCTGCTCTCTCCAAGATTTACGATTACACGCAGAGTAACGATGTGTACCAGAGCACTATGCTCGCCTACGACACTTTCGCCACTAGGGAAGTGAACGGCGAGACTTATGTGTATGGCTGGTACAACCGTTCCAAATAGTGAGGACAAATGCCTATTCCACCGAAGATGCCCGAAGTGAAATCCATCGCTCTGGACGAACTGAAGGCCACACAGAGAAGACTCGCCATCATCGCCGACAATTCCGAAAACCCCGTAGAACGCTTGCTCGCGATCCAGCTCGCGCCGCTACTGGCCGAGAACATCAACGCGGCCACCGGTCTGTTGCTGTCTCCGGGCATCGAGCAGAAGGCCACGGCGTTCTGCGAGCAGCTTGATGCAGAAAAAGACGGCCAGTGACTTGACGGACCGTCGATAATTTGCTATAATTACCGCATCACAATTAACCAAAGAGGACTATTATGTTGGAAAAAATCAAGCAGTTTGGAAAGGGTTCCGTTGTCGTGTTCGCCGTGCTTGGCGTAGTCGCAATCGTTACCACCGCAATCAAGATGCGCCGCAACCGCAAGGCTATCGAGGCACCGGCTAGTGCGGAAGACGAACAGCAGTCCGCCGAATAATCTGGATTTCTGTCCTCTGAGTCGGTCCCTTAACCGGGGCCGGCTTTTTCTTTTGTAAAATTTATATTTACCGTTCTAAAAGCATAAAAAATTGTTATATTGTAGTTAGAATATTCCAACCTAGAGCCGTAAACCAACCACTTATTAACAAAATGTCCACGGACCAGAACGCCATAAAGACGCTTGATGCCGCAATTCAGAACCTTGACGAGAGCATCAAGAGGGACGACCCTCTGCATATGAGGGATGACCGCGCAAAGCCCGATGACGGTTACGGCAATTACGTTACAATCGCAGAAGCAGTCGTTACTGACAGATTCCGTGGCGAGAAGATTCGCCAGCGGAACGCTTTGGTATTGCTTAAAGACCACTTAATGAGGTGTCAAGATGATCAATCTGAATGATTATTTGAGGAAGCCGTTCGGCGACCTCCAGACCGTATTACTACGATGCGGCTACCATATTTCCGGACGTACGGTAGACCGCAAACTCAAACTGACCGGAGTCACTTTCATCCGCACGAAGGGTGGACACAGCAAGGTGTCTGTATGGCACGGCTGGGAAGACCCGGATTCCACCGGAATCTCTCGTGCTGGTGTCGTGACCGACATCGATTTTACCAACCTTGATGACACTGGAGAACCCCAAGATGGAAGCAGTCAACAAGATTCAAAGTGAAAACCAAGCACTCATTACTCAAATTATGAGTAACTGTGGTTTTGACGTACTTAACGATTCCGCGCTTGCCGCAGTGTTTGTGGCCGCACATTTGAAAATGGTGGAAACGACGCCGGAAGAACTCAAAGAAATTGACGAGTCCATGAAAAATCTGGTGAATACTGGCTTCGCCGACGGGTCGATGGGTTGCACTTTGTCCGAACAAGACTTTCAGGAACTGTTCTAATGAATCTGCTTGTTGTACTAGAAGGATTGCGTATCCGGGTGAACGTGGCTACCGACGAAGAGAAGAGTGTCGCCGACATCTGCATCGACACGGTACAGTTCACTCAGGACGCGGACGAGCCGACCGAATCCGCTATTATCCGCTTGCTTGTCGATATAGAAAACGCTTCATTGCAAGCGTACAAGAAGTATGACCCCTGTGCCGACGAATACTCGCTCCGCGAGGACATTGTCCGACAGCTCAAGGTGTTCTATCCGGCAATCCAGTCCACTATCCGACGGGTGAAACGGCGCACGGCGTCCCACCGCGAGATTAACCTGAAGAACTACAAGAAAGAGCTTAACCTTAAATGATACCCCTACTAAGGACAGAAAAACGTGACAGCACCAATCATTATGGAGAGATACAGAAAGGAGTACATCAAGGCTCGGCGGCGCATTCCCGACCGGCGCACCGAGCTGGAATATGTACGCCTCGCGGTTGAAGGTAACCGTGCGGCAAAGCAGACGCTGATTTACAAGTACATCCCGTTCTTGTACGCGATGGCAATCAAGATCAGACACGTCTACAGCTCCACCACGGACGAACTCGTGAACGCGGCCATCTTCGGATTCGACAAGGCCCTGTGCGAGTTCAACCAGACCAGAGGAACCTCGTTTTACACATACTTCGTACCGAAGGCATACAACGAGATGAACAAGGAGAGGTTCGGTTCCCTTCTGGTGAAGCGTTCCGAGGCCAAGCTGAAGAAGCAGCGCGACGAAGAGCTGGAGACGGTATCTTGCGTGTCCATCGACAAGCCAGACCAAGACGGCCATTCGCTGGTGGAGTCCCTTATCGACAACACTGACGAGTCCACCGACTGGCTCGCACAGTTCAACGACCTGACCTCGCTGACCGACGAATTTATGAAGGAGCTTCCGCCGGTGGAGAAGCGAATCGTGGCCGAACTTTATATAAACAATCCAGAAGGCAGCACCTTGAACGAAGTGGGTACTGAACTAGGTATGTGCCGCGAGCGCGTAAGGCAGCTCAAGAACCGTGCCTTGGAACGTATGCGAAAGTCGTCGCTGTTCGAGGAAATCGCCGACAAGACAGAGGTAGCGTAATATGGAAGCTATGGATTGGCTCGACTATGTGAGAACCGAAAAGAAGAAACCGTTCAACGAGGTGAAACTCCATTGCCGTTTCCCTACTGACGTAATCTTCAAGGAAGGCTTCGACAAGGCCGTTATGGCGGATATGATGTGTATTGATCCGACCGACGAGACATTGCCTCAGTTCTCGTCAGACCCTGAAACAATCCTCAAGCAGATTGTCGCCTATACGCTTCTGCTCCGCCGTGTCGCGACATACAAGTCCGAACTCGAACATAATTACGGAATCCTCGCGCCCAATCTCGCCGAACAGCTCCACAAGGCTTGCTTGGCTCAGCCGATCGACCAGTTCAGTGCTGATAAACTGGTTAGGAATATCCGTGACTACGCAAATGCGATTGCGCAGCGCGAACACAAAGAAGAAGAGTTGATGGATTCCAAGCTTATCGAGGATGAAATCAAATCGCTGGAAAGAAATTATGATTGAAACACAGATACCAAAGAAGGACGTTCTCCGACTCTTCGAGAACAACGGCTTCGACTTCAACGAGGAAACACACGAACTTGTCTACGAAGACGAACGTGGTGTAAAGCGTGGTTTCCCATTACCGTGGCTGAAGGACGACGATACAGCCTTGTACGACTTGGGTTCCGTCCGTAAGTTGCTGGGCAAGATGATGGCTACCGTCAAGCTCAGCCAGACCATTATGGACGCGGCCAACGACAAGGCGTTTATGGACGATGTCGCCGCAGCTCTCCGCGAGTTCGGTATGTCGTACCTCGAACCGGAGAGTAAAGACGATCAAGAAGACCAAGGCCAAGTGTTTGTTTATGACGAGCCGGGTGTCGTGTCTTTCACTGCGCCGCTCGATTACATCGTGGCTACCGCGCTACACAAGCGTAGCGAGCTTGAAAAGGTCGCAAAGCAGAACAAGGCCGAAGCGAAATTTGATAAGCTATCCACTAAGGACTTAGTTTTGCTGGTTCTTGACTCGATGAAGGTCGACGCTCTGGAATCGCAGAAGGAAAAGGTACAAAATGGCAGCACCGAAAAAGAACAAGAAGCTTAAAGGCGATCTCGAATTCGAGAACGACGATGAAGAGATAAGCACGGACAACTTTGTCGACGATTCCACATCTGAAACGGACGAAGCGGAAGAGGCCGAGGATACTCAGGAACTCAACTTCGACACGGACTACGGAAGGATGTCCGACTTAGCAGACGATTCCGACGACTGGAACTAGAAATATAATTTTTCTCCGAATGACCTCTTGACATCTGTCAAGGGGTTATTTATATTTCTAGGTGGAACACATCATTGAAAGGAACTTTATGGTAATTGCATTCGATTTCGACTGGACGGTCGCTTGTGGCGGCTGGCCGGACATTACCAAGGCAAAACTCAACAAGGTCGTCGCCGACTGGCTCAAGAAGCGCAAGCGTATGGGCGACCAGCTCGTTATGTGGACGTGCCGCGAGAACTTCTTCGGCGACAACTTCGACAAGTGCGAGGGTGCAGACGGTATCGACCGCTCCACTTGCAAGTACCTTGACGAAGCCGTAGAATTTTGCCGCAAGAACGGCATCGCCGTAGACAACGTGAATATGGCAATCGGGGAACAAAAAGGCGACGTTGGCATCCGCTACGGACGCAAGATTATGGCCAAGTTCTACTTGGACGACTCTGCGGTTCCGTTTAACCCACGCTCCAAGTTTGCCCCGGTTTTCTGGTGGATTTTCTTGAAACTTGTCGATATCCGTTTAGCTACGATGGTCATTTAAAACTCAACAAAAGGAAGCCCAATGAACTTATACTATCTTGAAAATAAGCTCGCCGGAAAAAGTTACCAGCAGCATAAATACTACACAGGTTGCGGGGATATGGAACGTGACGCCGGATCTGACAACTTGAGTGACGCCAGTTTCTTTTTGCAGAAAGAAGACGCCGAAGATTCTATCAAAAGTGCAAACGACTGGTGGGAAAAGCACGATTACGAAGTGAAGTCCATCGACATCGAAGCACTTATCGCACAAGGCAAATCGCATCTGAACCTCCAACTGATTCTTCCCGAACGGAAGAAGCCCAAGAAGGTGGCGAAGAAGGAAGAAGCCACACGTAAGATTACCGTCATCATCGAAGGTACCGACGGCGTGGGCAAGAGTACCGTCATCAAGGCTCTCGAACAGTATTTCGGCAATCACGCCATCACTGAATATAAGCAAACCGACAAAAAACCGGTGAAGCTGGAATTCGAATTCCTCGACCGCGAGACCACCACGATTTCCGCGTCTATGCTGTTCACTGTCCGTATGATGGACAGGGTGGAACGCATCAAGAAATATATGGACGCCAACCCAGACACATTCATTCTGTTCTTGGTGAACGAGGATGCCGAAGAACTGATGCGCCGTATCAAGACGCGTGACAAGCCCATTTCAGACTTCGACAACGACGCGCCGGCATACAACCTTATGTATATGGCCACATACCGTGAAATGGAACGCCAGAAGTACGTCAACCACCAAATCGGTATGCTTGATGTGACAGGTGACGGAATCAAGGAAGAAACGAACTCGGCCATCCGTGCCGTAAAGGATATGCTGACCAATCGCGCACTGAACACGATGTCTTTGATCCAGTTCTAACTATGCAAGCCCGACGCTGTCATAAATGTGGTAACTTGGTTGGTTTGTTCATACCAGATGGAGTCGAGGACGATTATCGCCAGACTCCTAGGTTTTTGTGCCTTAGTTGCGCCGAGGCAGCTGACGAACTTGCATCCGAAACCCCGGAATCCTATATTTCCGAAAAAGATATGTAGGAGATGTTATGTCAGACCAAAACCAACCAAAAGAAGAAACTACCCACAAGATGCGAAACCTAGGGGAGACCCTTACGCCACACAAGTACAAGGCTACCTATGTGCGCAAGGGAACCCAAGGCAAGAAGCCCAGTTCGCTACTTATCTGCATCCGAGACGAGAACGACCACGAGCTTTGCGACCATCTTTGGGTTCGCCATACCAAGGCGATGGACCGATTGAAGAGCGGCGACCTGATTACGTTCGTCGCGACTCCGATTCGATACATCAAGGGGTATAGCGGAAAGAACCACGTCCAGTCCGATTTCAGCACGGATATCACCTTGAGCGACATCAAGAAGATCCGTGTGGTGGGCAACAACCCCGTAATCGCCAAGAAAACGGAGGAATGGAACAAGACCCACCCGGACAAAACGTATAAACAAGAGGCAAAGACCAAAACAAAGTAAAATGATTGTTGAAGGATTCAAGCAAATCGGCGACTGGTTGAGAGCCAGAACCACCCAGAAGGCCGAAGACCTAACCAATGAACAGATGGAGGATATGAGCAAGCCTATGCTCATTAACGCGGTCAAGGAGCTGCAAGCCCAGCTGCGGACCTCCAGAGCCGAAACCAAGAAGAAGTCAGACACCATCTGGAAGCTCTTCTTGAAGTTTTCTGGCAAATAAATTGCACATTGCCGACAAAAATGCTATAATTCCTCTCACGCGAGAGGAATTTTCTTTTGATCTATTGACAACTCCATTCAACATTGCTATATTTAGCACAAAAAGAGGTTAAAATGTTTACCAAGACTGAAAATGGTGCAGTTGTATTTGATTCTACCGGCCACACGTTGCTGGACTTGAACTTCAACGCGCTCGGAATGCGCAAGAAGGACCCGTCCACAATCGTTTCGATTTTCGCGAAGGCTTACGAGGAAGACCCCCTTCTCGCCGTCCGCTGGCTCTTCTACGCTGGCGACATCCGTCAGGGTATGGGCGAACGCCGTCTGTTCCGTACCATATTGCCGTATGTGGCAAAGCGTCATCCGCACGTTCTGCAGTTCGTCGGCGAGTACAACCGTTTCGACTCGTTGCTGCCGTTGCTCGACGACTCCGAACTCGGCCCGGTCGTGGCTGGCCTTATCAAGAATCAGGTTCTCGCCGACCTCGCCAACTTGAAGGCCGGAAAGTCCATTTCCTTGCTCGGCAAGTGGTTGCCGTCCATCAACGCGTCTTCCAACAAGACCCGCAAGTACGCTCGTATCTTGTCTACCGCCTTGTTCGACAGCCACAAGACTTACCGCAAGACTTGTGCCACGCTCCGCAAGGCAATCGACATCGTGGAAACCAAGATGTGCGAAAAGCAGTGGGATTCCATCGACTACTCCAAGGTACCGGGTATCGCCGTACACCGTTACCGCAAGGCGTTCAATCGTAACGACAACCTCCGTTTCGCCGACTTCAACGTGAAGGCGGTGAAGGGTGAAGTGAAGAAGAACGCTGGAACCGTGTCTCCCGCCGAAATCGTGTACTCCTACTTGAAGAATTTCCAGTACGATCCGAGCTTCACTCCGGAACTCGCCGTGGAAGCTTCTTGGAAGGCTATGCCCGACTTGATGAAGGACGGTTATTCCATCCTTCCGGTCTGCGACGTGTCCGAGTCGATGCAGAATGTAAGGATTGACCCCAAGTCCGGAATCCGTCCGATCGACGCTGCGGTTGGCTTGTCCTTGTATTGCGCAAACCACAACCACTGCGCGGCCTTCAAGAACAAGATTATCTCCTTCAGCGGTATTCCGAAGTTCATCGATGCGGACGGCTCCACCGTGGCCGACAACATCAACCGCATTATGAGACGCGGAAACCGTGGCTACAATACTGACATCGTGAAGGTGTTCGAACTCTACTTGAGCACCCTCTTGGGTGCCGGTATTCCGACCGATGCCGTGTTGCCGACCCTCGTTATCTTCTCCGATATGGAGTTCGACCGCGAGGCTCCGGGCAATATGGGCTTCCGCAACGAAGACCCGACCTTGTTCAACGCAATCCGCCGCAAGTACAACCATTACGGTTATGAATTGCCGCGCCTTGTCCTCTGGAACTTGGCCAGCCGTAACGGCGGTGCGCCGATGCGTACCAACGCAGCGGGTATCGTGATGATTAGCGGCCTCAATCAGGCCACTATGGATATGGTCTTCTGCGACAAGACAGACCCGTTCGAAATTCTCTGCGACAAGCTGAATTCCGAGCGTTACAACCAGATTAAGCTCGAAGGTTAACAATGTCCAAATTTGAAGAGGCCAGAAACTTACTCCAGCACGGTGAACTCCCGTTCACTGTGAAGGTATCGGACGACAACAAACTCATTATCGCGAAGCTGATGTTCGGCTCCCAAGATAACGTGTTCGTTGTCCAGTCCGACCCCTACGACCAACTGTACATCACTGGTTATCCGATTAGCGTCAGTATCTCTACTGACAACGGAATCCATTGTAGCTACAAGGTCAGCAAGGATGCGGTGGTTATTCCTAACCTTCAGGAACTGGCGACTCGTGCCGTGGAAACGGCCAAGGCCGCACAGACCTACATCGATACATACACTTGGTGTGGCAGCTTCCGCCGCTCTCTCAAGGAGCAGAACGATGGCTAATATCTTCGGTGATATGCGCATTGACAGAGTCACGCCGAAGGAATTAGAGGCTATGAGAACTATCCTCAATTCCGAACGTGCCGCCGTTATGCTCAAGGAACTCAACAAGGCATTCGCCACGTTGGATTCCAAGGCTCCGACGTGGTTGCTGAATATCTTGACCGAAATCATTTCCTATGTGACGACGCTTGCCAACAACCACATCTCGTCGATGCAGAACTGGGTAAGTACGCTCGGTCGTATGCTGACCTTGGACGATATCAAGAATGGATCGCGCAAGGGGGAACCCAACTTCCTTACGGCGCATTTCCGTGACTTGGCTGACACGAGCAACTGGGATGTACTCGTTTATATGTACGAGTTCTGCAATTTCAAGGTTGCAGCCCAGAAGGTCGAATACGGCGTCTATTCCGAAATGCCGACCGCGAAGTCTCGCTGTATCGGGAACAAGCTTGCCGCCGCCTACATCGGGCGTTTCGTCAAGTTCTTGGACGACTTGAAAGTCAAGCCCATAAAGGAACTGGTCGCCTACGATATGCTCTGCAAGACCTATCCGGGAATCAAGGAAATGATCGAGTGGTGTCGTGACAACCGTGACAAGTGGGACAATTTTAAGGAGTTCTATGCCGAGAACTACAAAAAAGGTCAAGCCTACTAAGGAATCCTTGGAGCAGCTTTACAAGCAGCTTGAGAGATCTGGTTATCTGAAACAGATTGAATGGCGTTCCGTAGATTTCCGCAAGGAAACTATCTACGGTTATGCCATTTTTTCGTTTGTGATGAAGGCTGATGAAACCGGTTTCAAGCATCTGGCGGTCTACTATATCCTCGGTATGCAGAATCGGCTGCTGAAAAATCGGTCGTTCCAGTTCGACAAGGAAAACAAGTACCCGGATTCGGACTACATCAAAAAAGCGATGCAGTTCGTCGAGCTGGTTGACGAAGAACTTGCCGAAATGCTGACAAAGTACAATGGCCTCGCGGCTAGTATATCACAGCGACTTATGGGAGAGAAAAATGGTTAAGCATATCTTGAAACGTTTCTGGTTGAATTTGGACGACTTCGATTACGTGATGGCCTATCTAGTTTCCGTCATCGTTTGCGACATCGTTATGCTTGCGGTATTGTGCTTCAAGAATCCGTTAGGCGGAATTATCATCTGTTTGGTAGCGGCATTGGCTTGCCTTATCACGTTGAAGATGTCGACGGACAATATGGACGTGGAACATAAGTTCTTGTACCGTGTCTATATGCTCGCGTCGGAAATCCTCTCTGGAGCGATTATCCTACATATCGCTTGGTGGCTGTTCAATATCCCGCTGATGGTAAGCGAATATCATAAAGAAAACTCAAAAAGGAAAGGTAAAAAATGTGGCTATTAGTCGTGACTCTAGCGTTTAAAATGTTCGATGGTGGCGGTCCCGCCGTGATCCAGGTTCAAGTAGATTCCAAGGCGAAATGCGAACGCCTCGGCCAAGAAATTCTCTCCGACCAAAAGCGAGATTTTGAGGCCGTTTTCGGCGCAGTGAAGCTCAAGGAAGCCAACTTCCATTGCTATGCGCTATAAACTTGGGGTAGCTTATAACCCAAGGAAATATGCCTAACAAATGGCTAAACTGTGCGATTCCCGGTGTCGCGTTGACTACTTGCATCGGGTCGGTCTACTGCTGGTCGCAGTTCTCCCAGAACCTGATGTCGGTCTTCAATCTATCGAAGATGCAGACCGACTTCGGATTTACCCTTATCATTTTCTTCCTCGGTATGTGCGCCGCGATCTTCGGCAGT
>JAEEGL017285208.1_pt1 | contig 13777 bp, 10 predicted proteins | sample 9134231 | NCBI WGS metagenome assembly JAEEGL01 (sample SAMN16246548, study PRJNA631951) | gut metagenome | biome: gut microbiome; feature: rumen; material: fiber-attached | host: Bos | place: Iran: Karaj | collected 2018-10 | reverse complement strand
TTTCGAGCAGGTCCGCGGCGACTTTGAATCCAACGCCTTCGTCAAGGCCGTCCTCGGTCACATGAAGACCAAAGAAGCCCTCGGCGACGAACTCATCGCCCGGCTATCGGGAGAAAGGAATTAAACTCAAAGCTGCATTTTGTTTGCCGCATTAAAAAAAATGCTATATTTGTAAAGAAAATGTAGAATGCTATGAATTTAAGAGACATTAAGAAAGACATCGAATATGTAATCGGTGCGTTTGTGGACGATTGTACCCTCTTCCTGAATGTGCATCCCGGCAAGAACGCCGGCGAGATCACGGACCTCATCGACGAGGCTGTCGACCTCTTCAATGCGCTCAGGGACAAGATTTCCGCACCCGAAGGAGACAAGAAGGCGTATTTCGCCGGCATCCGCAAGGAGCTGCTGGGGAAGGTGGACGCCTTGTATGACCGCCTCAGCGCCGCCGTCAAGAAAGGCCTCGAAAATGCGTAGATTTCTCGCAGCTGTACTTTCCCTCGGCTTGTCTTTCACTGTTTCCGCCCAGAAATACGGCAAAGTGATCGACAAGACGGTCGCCGTTGTCGGAAACGAAGTGATCATGGTTTCCGACATCGAGCAGGAAGTGCAGATGATGCGGGCGCAGGGCATGTCTTCGGACCGGAATCTCCGCTGCGAACTGCTGGAGAACATGCTGGTCCAGAAAATCTTCCTGATGCAGGCCCGGCTGGATTCCCTTTCCGTCAACCAGGATATGGTGGAGGGCGAACTCGCCCAGCGTATCGACCAGATCCGTACGTCGCTCGGCGGCGACGAGGAGGTCGAGAAATACTTCGGAAAGCCGCTCTATAAGCTGCGTCAGGAGTGGAAGGAAACGCTGCAGGACCAGAGCCTCACCCAGCAGGAGCAGTCCCAGGTAGCCTCTTCCATTCCGGAGATTACGCCGTATGACGTCCGCCATTGGATGGACAGCGTCAAGACCGAAGACCTTCCGGAGGTCCCGATGAAGTACCTTCTCAGCCAGATCTGTATCTATCCCGACCGGGAAGCGGCCAATCTGGCGGTCAAGGAGAAGCTGCTCTCCATCCGTGAAAGGATTATCAACGGCGAGAAGTTCTCCACGTTGGCCCGCATTTATTCGGAGGACCCGGGCAGCGCCCGCAAGGGCGGCGAACTCGGCATGGCCTCGAAGTCCATTTTCTGGCCGGCCTTCTCGGATGCGGCGATGTCGCTCAAGCCGGGTGTCATCTCCCAGATTGTCGAGACACCGGACGGATTCCACATCATCGAGGTACTGGAGAAGAAGGGCGACATGTTCAACGCCCGCCACATCCTGATCAAGCCCCAATATACGAGCGAGGACCGTGAGAAGGCGTTCGCCAAGCTGGATTCGCTCCGCACCGAGATCAATGCCGGCGCCGTGACGTTCCCGCTCGCAGCGCGTTTCTACTCGGAGGATCCTTCCACCCGCACCAACGGCGGCCAGATGGCGGATCCCCAGACCGGTTCGGCCTACTTCGAGATCGACCAGCTCAAGCCGCAGGACTACCGGGCCGTCAAGGAACTCTCCGAAGGGGAAGTCTCCCTGCCGGTGGAGTCGCTCGACAACGAAGGACGCAACGGTAATACCGTGTACAAGATCCTGCGTGTCGACAAGATCATCCCCGCCCATACGGCTACCTTCAACGAAGATTATACGGAACTGGTGCAGTACGTGGAGCAGGACAAGCGGATGAAGGCGATCGACGCCTTCCTCGACGAGAAGATCAAGACGACGTTCATCGTGATCGACCCGCTGTTCCGCGAATGCGAATTCTCCCGTAGCGGACTTTCGGATAAATTCCGCAAGTAAAATACCGGCGGTATGCTCCTGAAGAAGATACTGCTGACCTTGTGCGCCGCAGTGGTTTTCCCCTTCGGCCTGATTGCCCAGCGGACACCCCCCGGGCAATCGCCGGATAATGTGGTTACCTTGCTGAGCGCCCAGTCGGCAGAGCTTCAGGAAGTGCGGGGACAGAGCATCCGAAAGGTGGTCGGCCCCGCCCGTTTCTATCACAACAAGACGTATCTGATCTGCGACACGGCCTACTGGAATGTCGATGAGCAGGTCATCAAGGCCATCGGCCACGTCAAGATCGTCCAGAACCGGACGCAGCTTACCAGCGAGACCCTCGACTACATCATCGAGGAAGACATGGCCAAGTTCCGCGGCGCGGTGCAGCTGGAAGACAAGGACGAGAACGTCCTCCGGACGCGTTACCTGGATTATAATACCAAGGACAGCGTGGCGGTCTTCCAGAACGGCGGCGCGATGAAAGACAAGGACGGGCAGGTCATCGAGAGCCGGTTCGGCTCCTACGAATCGAAGATCAAGACGTTCACCTTCATGGACAACGTCCACATGTACACCGACGAGACGCTGATCAAGACGTCCCGTCTGGTGTATAATTCCGAGACCAGCCTCGCGACTTTCGGATACGGGACCGATGTCTGGAACGACGACAATATGATGAGCGCCGGCGACGGCTGGTTCGACCGCGGGAAGGACTGGTTCTTCTTCCGGAAGAACGTACATGTGATGACCCCGGACCGTGAGGGCTGGTCGGATTCGCTCCTGTACAAACGGCCGATCAACGAGGTGGAGATGCTGGGCCATGCCCAGATTCTCGACACGTCGCGCTCGGTGCGCACCATGGCGGGCCGGATCTTCTATCAGGATACCCTCGCCAAGGTGACGATGACGCGCCGGCCGGTAATCGAGTCGGTCTCCGAGCAGAATGATACGGTCTATATCGGGGCGGATACCCTGATTCACCGTTCGATTCCCCGTTGTGATATCGATTCCGCGCTGGTTGTCCTGGCGGAGAAACGGCTGAAGGATCTGGCGATGGACCCCGTGATGGAATATCGCCGCAAGGCGGCGGAAGCGGCCGCAAAGGCTGCCGAGGAGGCGGCGAAGAACGACCCGAACCGCCCGCCGGATAATCCGGTCGCGGCTCCCAGGACCGGCAGGACGGAAGAAAAGAAGCCCGGCAAGACAGATCAGAAGGGGGCGCCTGGAAAGAAGGGGGGTAAAGAAAAGAAGAATACGCCATCTGTGCAACCGACCGCTCCGGCGGAAACGGCGGCGCCTGTCCCTGCAGATACGCTGGCGGTTCCTGCCGACACCCTTGCCGCTCCGGCCGATACACTTCTGCCGCCGGTGGATACACTGTCCGCTTCGGCAGATACGCTGGTGGTTCCCAGTGATTCTCTTACGTTCCCTGCCGATTCGCTCATGGCGCCGGCAGACACCCTTGCCGCACCGGCCGATACCGTTCCGCCTGCACCTAAAGACAGTACCAAAGTCGATTTTGTCTGGGCATGGAGCCGCGTGAAACTCTTCCGGAAGGATATCCAGATGGCCTCCGATTCCCTTGCGTACAACGGGCTGGATTCCCTGGTCCGCATCTACCGGGAACCGTATGTCTATCACGAGGGTAACCGCCAGTACACGGCCGACAGCATTTATGTTGCGACCCGGAACAACGCCATCGACAAGGCCAGCCTGATGTCCAACGCCTTCATCCTCATCCAGGAGGACTCATTGTACTACGACCAGATCAAGGGCGCGGAAATGCTGGCGTACTTTGATTCGACGGGGGCGCTCCGCCGCTTCGACGGCCTCGGCGGCAGCATGGCCCTGTTCTATCTCCAGGAGAATGATGTCATCGCGACGGCCAACAAGGTGGATGCCAAGATGCTGTCGGCGACCTTCAAGGACGGAGACCTGGAACGCATCCTGTACTTTGACAGCGCCAAGAATGACGCCTATCCGGTCGTACAGCTTCCTCCCGAGGAGCAGCGGATGAAAGGCTTCAACTGGAAGCCGGAGCTCCGGCCCCGCGGGCTGCAGGACCTGACGGACATAAAACCCCGGTCCAGCGAACGGAAGGAATATGCCGCCCATCCCCGTCCGGACTATCCCCAGACGGAGATCTATTTCCCGGGCTACATGAAGCAGGTCTTCCGGGACCTGGAGTACCGGAAGACCCATCCTGCGCCCAAGGACGGTCCGCCCAGGCAGTCCGGAGATGACCTTCCGAAGGACGTGGCGGTCTCCGACACGCTCTCCGCTCCTGCGGATTCGCTGGTCGCTCCGCGGGATTCGCTGACCGCTCCTGCCGATTCTCTCGCAGCACCCGCCGACTCTGCCGCCCACGGCGGAGACACCCTTTCCGTGCCGGCTCCTTTGGATCCCAAGGCGCAGAAAGCGGCCGAGGCGGCCCGCAAGAAAGCGGAGCGGGAGCGCCTTAAGGCGGAGAAACAGGCTGCGCGGGAAGCCCGCTGGGCGGAACTGGATGCCCGGGATGCTGCAAAGGCCGAAGCCAAAAAGCAGAAGAAACTCGCCCGGAAGCGGGCGGCGACCCTCAAGGCGCTCCAGCGGGAAGCCGAACGGGCCGCCAGGGAGAAAGCCCTGTACGAAAAATACCTCAGGTATTATCAGAAGAAGCAATCTGAACAGTCAGAGAAATGATAGTGTATGATTATGTTGAACCTCTCGTCAGGGTCAAGGATATCCGGACGGAAGGGAATTTCCTCGCCACGGGGTATCAGGGAGAAATCGATCCCGGTACCGGCGAGGAGTGGGGAGATCTTTAAAAGCAGCGGTTATGATGAAGACACAGTTGATGACTTTGGGCGTTTTGAGCCTTCTTGTTGCCGCTACGGCTTGCAGCAATCATCGTGAGGCCGACGAGCCTTCCGGGCTTGCTCGGACCGTTCAGTTCCATGCGGGTGTCCCCGCTTCCAAGACGGCCTTCGGCGAAGCCGACGGCGACAGTTATCCGACGTATTGGACGGCGAATGATACCCGGGTAAAAATCTCACTCAATGCGGGAGAGGCCGCGGAAGCCGTTGTCACGCCGTCCTCCGACGGAAGGACGGCGGACTTCGAGACAGAAGTGGATCCTTCTTCTGCACCGGCCCCGTACCGGTTCTATGCGGTAAGCCCCGCTTCCGCCGCCGAGGCGATGAGTCCGAGCCGGAAGGCCTGGAGGGTCCGGGTTCCGTCTGTCCAGACGCCTGTGGCGGGATCCGTGGACGAGGCTGCGCAGATTCTCTCTGCCAAATCGTCCTCCTTCGAGACCATGCCTTCTGAGGTGATGCTCCATTTCTCGCACGCGACGGCTTACGGTAGGCTCAACCTCAAGAATCTCTCGTTGGGCGACGCCGTTGTCAGTGGCGTAGAACTGACCTGTTCCACGCCGCTTGCGGGAGAATTCTATTATTCCTGCGAAGACGGGACATTTACGCCTGCCGGGGAATCCTCCACGCTCCGGATCCTGACGGCGAATACGTCGGACGTCTGGTTTGCGTGTGCGCCTGTGGATGTGTCCGGCCAGACGATGAAGATATCTGTCCTGACGGATCAGGGGATCTTTACCAAAGAGGTGACCTTCCCTGCCGACCGCCGTTTCGCTTCCGGCCGGATCATGCGTTTCGGTATTGACATGACAGATGCCGAGGCGGGCGGAGATGTCTGGTCCCTCGTGACGAGGAACGACCTTAAGGTCGGTGACGAAGTCCTTATTCTCAATGCGGATGAAACGTATGTGCTTGGGGAACAGTCCACCAACAACCGTGCGGCGGTCTCCGTTCCGTCCGGCAGCATCGTCAATCATGTCTGGAAGACTCCTTCGGCCGATGCACAGGTACTGACGCTGGGGGCTGGAAAGAGTGAAGGCACATGGTCCTTCCTGACAGGGGACGGATACCTGGCCAATATCAGCGGGGGGAAAAACAGACTGTTGACCGTAGACCTGCTTTCTGATAACAGCAGTTTTACGATTGAGATTGCCGCGGATGGTGTGGCGGCCATTAAAGCCCAGGCGGGAGCAAGGAATCTGTTGCGATTCAATCCCAATACGGGAATCGGCAATCCCCTTTTTGCCTGCTATTCTTCAGGCCAGGAAGATGTCTGCATCTTCCGCAAAGGCGGTGGCGGTGATGTTGCGGACGATCCGCTTCTCTCAGAATCCCGCTATGGCGCCTACCTCACAGGTGACAGGAGGATTTACACCGAAGGCGAAGACCAGTACAGCCGCGAGTACAATGCGGGCGTACTGACTTTCACGATGCTGCATCCCGCCGACAACGAGCAGCTCGAGATCTCGGGCTATAAAAGGACGTTTGTCAAGGGTGACGAGCTGGAAGTCAGGGTCGCGCACCGCAGAGGCCTGACGGTGCTCAAGAATGCGACTTATACCATGCGGGTCGTCGGGGAGGACGGCTCCAAGGTCTGGCTCGGGGACGGTACCGGCGAAGGTTTCATCATTAAAAAGTAAGGAGGGAAGGATATGAAAAAGATTGTATTGACGCTTGCAGCACTTCTCTCCGCCCTGATGGTTTCGGCGGTTCCCGCCCGGCCGGGGAAATTCTGGTACACACAGCCCGACGGCAGCCGGATCCTCATCGAACGCCACGGAGACGAATGGAATCACTGGGTTACGGATGCTTCCGGCCAGGTCCTGCTGAAAGATGCTGACGGCTTCTACAGGCCCGCGGACCAGATTGAGACAAAGGTTGCCATGACGAAACGGCGGCAGCTGGCCCGGCGAATGCGCCAGGCGCTGCAGGCACGGCGGGTCCGTTCGGCGGCTTCGGCCTATTCGATGACCCACGGGGAACGTCATATTCCCGTCATTATCGCCGCCTTCTCGGACAAGGGTTTTACGGATGCCGACCCGGCGTCCCGGTTCACGGCCCTGCTCAATGAGCAAGGCTATTCCTACAATGGCGCCACCGGCTCCGTCAAGGATTTCTATGAAGAGAATTCGAACGGTCAGTTTGTGCCTGTCTTTGATGTGTACGGCCCCGTCACCCTCGACAATCCGATGGCAACCTATGGCGGAAATACCGGCGGTCCCGGCTCCGATACGGCTCCGGAACTGGCACTGTTCCATGCCGCCAAGAAGTTGGATGCCCAGGTTGATTTCTCCCGATACGATTACGACAACGACGGGTATGTAGACATGGTGCTCTTCTACTATGCGGGCGAGAATGAAGCGGAGTACGGCCCGGACGACAGCATCTGGCCCCACTCCTGGAACATGAGCTATTCTTCCGAGTCGGAAATCCGGAACGGGAATAGCTTTGACGGGAAAAAGATAGACAATTACTTCTGTACGTCTGAACGGTCTGTCGACAACGTGACTTATACCGGTTATACGACCAAACTCTGCGGCATCGGCACGACCTGCCATGAGTTCGGCCATTCGCTGGGTCTTCCGGACTTCTACGATACGGATTATGGCGACGGTGAGTACGACAACCACGGCTGCGCCGCCGATGTATATTCTTATTCCACGATGTGCGCAGGCCCTTACAACAATGGCGGCAATACGCCTCCTTACTTCGGCCTCGAAGAGCGCCTGATGCTGGGCTGGGTGGACGAGAGCGCAGTCAGGAGCTTCACCGAAAAGGGAAGTGTCTCCATCGCGGCCGTCGGCAGGGACGTCGTGGCTTACAAGACACCGACGAGTATCTCCGGCGAGTATTTCCTGTACGAGTGCCGTGCGCTCTCCGGCTGGGACAGGTACCTTCCCGGCGGCCCCGGACTGATCGTCTATCACGTCGACAAGTCGGAAACGCCGGTGAGCATCTGGTATCCCAACTATTCGACAGGCTACTATGAAGAGCGGGACATCCCCGCATCCCAGCTCTGGTCTGACTGGGAGGCGACCAACATGATCAACGAGAACGCGTCGCATCCGTGCTATTATCTTATCCCGGCGCGTGACCAGTCGAGAATTGAATATGAGGTCGATTCGGACGGTTATCCTTATGTCTATGACGAGACCAACATTCCGTTCCCGGGCAAGACCAGCGGCGCGGTGACGGAGTATACGCCTAAGGACTGGAGCGGCGTGGAATCACTCATTTATTTCACCGGCATCTCTTACAATGCCTCTGCAAAGACGGTCACCCTGACGGTGAACATGCCTTCCGAAAGCCTGGACTACAATACCATCGCCAACCCCGGCAACGGCAGCTATGCGGCGGGGACCTCCTTCGCCCTGGAACTTGTCGAATCCGACGTCCGCGTCCCGCAGACGGTTGCCTGGTATCTGGACGATGAACCTGTCAGCGGTCCTTCCGTGATCCTTCCGGCCGGAACGCATACCATTGAAGCGCATATCACGCTGACGACCGGCGTCACCAAGGTCGTGACGCTCGAAGTCACAGCTTCTTAACTGCTTATAAATATGGACGAAAACAAGAAATTAGCCCTCCCTGAAAACGCGCAGCGGGAACTCCGGCCCGGAGAGAAGTACGAGCCCCTTCTCTCGGCGCAGAAAAAGTATCCCGAAGTGACCCTCTATTCGGTCTTGATGGGTATCCTGATGGTGGTGATCTTCTCTGCCGCCGCCGCGTACCTGGGCCTCAAGATCGGCCAGGTCTTCGAAGCGGCCATCCCGATCGCGATCATCGCCGTCGGCGTGAGCGGTGCGCTCCGCAAGAACGGGGCCCTGGGGCAGAATGTCATCATCCAGTCGATCGGCGGCTGCTCGGGTGCCGTCGTCGCGGGGGCTATCTTTACTCTCCCTGCCATCTATATATTACAGGGAAAGACGGATGCGGCCGGCAACCTGCTGTATCCGAACCTCCAGGTGAATTTCTTCCAGATGGTGCTGTCTTCGCTTTTCGGCGGCTTCCTGGGCATCCTGTTCCTGATCCCTTTCCGGAAGTATTTCGTGAAAGAAATGCACGGGAAGTATCCTTTCCCCGAGGCGACGGCCACCACGCAGGTGCTTGTGAGCGGGGAGAGCGGCGGTGCGGGCGCCAAGACGCTGTTGATCAGCGGCCTGATCGGCGGTCTTTATGACTTTGTGATCGCGACCTTCGGCGCCTGGGCGGAGACGGTTACCACGACGCTCACGCACGTCGGAAGCGTCATTGCCGACAAGGCAAAGATCGTCCTCAAGCTCAATACCGGTGCCGCCGTGCTCGGCCTCGGTTATATCGTCGGTCTCAAATACGCATTCATCATCTGCTGCGGCAGCCTGCTGGTGTGGCTGATCATTGTCCCGCTGATCAATCTCCTGCCGGACGGTGCCGTCCTGGGGCTTTTCGCCCCCGGCGTGACACATGACGCCATCGCCGCGATGTCTCCCGATGAGATCTTCAAGGGATATGCCCGGCATATTGGTATCGGCGGCATCGCGACGGCCGGCATCATCGGCATCATCAAATCCTTCGGCGTCATCAAGAGCGCCGTGGGGCTGGCGGCAGGCGAATTCAAGAAGAAACCGGGACAGGCCGTCGAGGCGGCGAACCGTACGGAGGAAGACCTCCCGATGAAGACCATCGTCTTCGGCGTTGCCATCACGCTGCTCTGCGTCTTTGCATTCTTTGCCTTCGGAGGCGTCGTCAACAATATCTGGCAGGCCCTGATTGGCCTCGTCGTGGTGACGGTCATATCCTTCCTGTTCACGACGGTCGCAGCCAATGCCATCGCCATCGTCGGCAGCAACCCCGTGAGCGGAATGACCCTGATGACCCTGATCCTGGCCTCGCTGGTCCTGGTTGCCGTCGGCCTCAAAGGAAGCGCCGGCATGGCAGCCTGTGCCATCATCGGCGGCGTGGTCTGTACGGCCCTTTCCGTCGCAGGGTCATTCATCACCGACCTCAAGATCGGTTACTGGATCGGCTCCACGCCCCGCAAGCAGGAAGGGTGGAAGTTCCTCGGTGTCGCTGTTTCGGCCGTCACCGTCTGCGGCGTGATGCTGGTGCTTAACAAAACGTACGGGTTTACCGGGGAAGGCGCCCTTGTCGCGCCCCAGGCCAATGCGATGGCGGCCGTCATCGAGCCGATGTGCAGCGGCGGCGGGGCTCCGTGGATGCTGTACGGCATCGGTGCCCTGATTGCCATCATCCTGACTTTGTTCAAGGTGCCCGCCCTGGCCTTCGCCCTCGGTATGTTCATCCCGATCGACCTGAACCTTCCCCTGCTGGTCGGCGGTGCCATTTCCTGGTTCGTTTCGACCCGCAGCAAAGATGCCGCCGTCAACACGGCCCGCCAGGAGAAGGGTACGCTGATTGCCTCCGGCTTCATTGCCGGCGGCGCCCTGATGGGCGTCGTGAGCGCCATTCTCAAGTTCGCCAAAGTGGATTTCCTCACCGAAGGCAGTCCGATGGCCGTCTGGAATGCTTCGAACGGTGCCCAGTGGGTCGCCATTGCGGTGTTCATCGGCCTCGTGGTCTATATGGGCTGGAGTGCCATGAAGGCGAAAGATGCTGAAAAGAAGTAATATAAAATACACGATATGACTCAGATTTTAGACAGATTCCTCAAATACGTCTCCTTCGACACCCAGTCGTGCGAAGAGAGCGAGAGCCAGCCTTCTACCGCCAAACAATTAAAGTTGCTGGGTTTGCTGCGCGATGAACTGCAGGCACTCGGGGCGGAGGCCGTGCTGGATGAATACGGCTATGTGATGGCCACCATCCCGGCCAACGTCTCCGGGCCGGTTCCTGCGGTAGGATTCATCGCCCATGTCGATACGGCGCCGGATGCGTCCGGGAAGGACATCAAGCCGCAGATCATCAACAACTATGACGGCGGCGCCATCGACCTCAAGGGCGTTCCCGGCCTGCAGCTCAAGCCGGAGGAGTTCCCGGAGTTGCTGCATTATGTCGGCCAGACGTTGATTACGACCGACGGTACCACCCTGCTCGGCGCCGACGACAAGGCCGGCGTGGCCGAAATCATGCATGCGGTGCAGTATATGGCGGAGCACCCCGAATTCAAGCACGGCCCCGTCAAGATCGGATTTACGCCCGACGAGGAGATCGGACGCGGCGTGGTTAAGTTTGACGTGGCACGTTTCGGAGCGGACTTTGCCTATACGATGGACGGCGGGGAGATCGGCGAACTGGAATTCGAGAATTTCAATGCGGCGTCGGCCAAGATCCATATCCAGGGCCGGAACGTGCATCCCGGCTACGCCAAGGGCAAGATGAAGAATGCCATTCTCATCGGCCAGGAATTCAACGCCCTGCTCCCCGTCGAGCAGCGGCCGGAATTCACCGAGGGCTACGAAGGCTTCTTCCATATCGTCAGCTTCAAGGGATCGGTGGAGGAGGCGGATTTTGCCTATATCATCCGGGACCACGACGCGGCCAGATTCGCCCGCAAGAAGGAACTGATCGCCAAGGCGGCGGATTATATTAATGAGAAGTATGGTGAAGGGACCCTGCAGCTGGTCGTCAAAGATCAGTACCGCAATATGCGGGAGATGGTCGAGCCGCACTATCACATTGTCGAGAAGGCCGTGAAGGCGATGGAGGCGGAAGGGATCAAGGTGAAGATCCAGCCCATCCGCGGTGGTACGGACGGTGCCAACCTCAGCTTCAAGGGACTTCCTTGTCCGAATATCTTTGCCGGCGGGCTCAATTTCCACGGCAAGATGGAATTCGTCCCCCTGGAGAGCATGGAAGCGGCCGCGAAGGTGATTCTCGGCATCATTGCCCTGACGGCCGGTGAGAAGGAATAACGATTGTCAGGAGGCCGATCAGGTATTTTTTCTATCATAATTTTCTATATTTTTGCAAGAAGTAGTTCCCCAAAACAATCGTTATGAAAAGAATTCTTTCCATTACCGCCCTCGCTTTGCTGTGCGCATCCCTGTTCCTCGTTTCTTGTAAGAAAAATGATGACCCGGTCATCGGGAACAATGTAATTATCAATGGTAAACAGGAAAAAGTCGCCCGGGCCTTCTATGAACAGATTTACTCGGATGGCAGTCTTTATCACCTCTGTGTCGAGCTCGAGTCCGGACTTGGCTTGACTTTCTCCTGCGATAAAGCCAACGACGGCAACAGGATTGACCTGACCAAGCCGGATCCGCTCGCCCCGAAATCCATTGTGCCTGCCGGCAAGGTGGGGTATTGGTATTATCGGGTTTTCGCTTACAGCGTGACGGATAAGTTTGCCTCCGACGACATTGCCGACGGTAACCCCTCCGGCAGCCTCGATGCCTTGAGTGAGGGCAGTTATATGCAGATTACCAGGACGAAAGATGGCTTCAGCCTCAAGTTCGAACTTAAAGACGTCAATCTCAGCGAGACCTACAAGGCCAACGGCGTCACCGTCTCGGGTGACTGTAGAGACTTTTTCCTCTTGCAGGCCGAGTAGCCCTTTATTTCAGGCTTTTGACAAGAAACAGGCCGTCCTGCCCCTGGAGGATAAAACGGCCCCGGTAGCATTTCTGTTTTGTGCGAAGTCGCAAAATTTCCGAAACTATTTCCGGTTGAAGACTTCCTTAGTGCCGTAGTCGCTATTGCCGACCAGCATCCCGCCCTTGATGATCTCGTATTCCTTGACGGTACCGTTCTCGAGGGTTATCGTGACTTTGTCTTTTCCGACGGTGTATGTCCCTTTGTTGACCATCTCGCTGTGACTGGCGGGAATGGTGTCGACGGAGCCGTCCCGGTTCATATACATCGCGGGATGGGCGGGCATGTAGGACATCCATCCTACCTTCACCTCGTTTGCCGACGTGAATTCCAGCGTATGGGTGATCGTCATCGTCCCGGCATCAGCGACGAACATTTCCTCGATATATTCCCATGTGGTGTTCTTGAGGGCGCCCGGACCTTTCATAACGGAGCATGATAAGATGGCGACGGCGAGTGTGGCGATTCCAATTGATTTCATAATAAAGAGATTAATGGTTTCCTTTGCAAAAATACGAAAAAAACTTGCATTTTTTTTCAAAATAATTTGCAAATCCAAAAAATGTTCGTACCTTTGCATTCCCGCTCCGACGGAACGGGACTTTTTTACGCCCTTCGGGGTACGTTCATTGACAATATTGAGAGAAACATAGAAACGAGGTAGGAAGTAAGAAATTACTTCCAAACGAAAAGCAGAAAGAGAAGTCTGTGACAAGAGTAAAAACAAAGTTTTTTCGAGTTGCAAGACTACAATTTCAATAGGCAAGAGCAATCAAGTAAAATTGATTCACAAAAGAAGTTACTTAATTAGTTTCTTCACCCGCCCGGACCGGCGTAATGCTGATCCGCGGCAAAGATTATTGCGGCAGATTTTTTCCGAGTCCAAGGAGGCCGAGCGATGAGCGACGCAGCAACCTTATGGTTGTGAGGAGCGAAGAGTGAAGGCTGACGCGGTTATCGGGAAAAAGATGCTGCAAGAAAGGGAAAGGAATTAAGAGCGAACGGAGGATGCCTAGGCTTCCGGAGGCGAAGAAGGACGTGGTAAGCTGCGAAAAGTCGCGGGGATCTGCAAACAGGAACTGATCCGCGAATGTCCGAATGGGGAAACCCGTCAGGTTGAAGACCTGTCACCAGCGTTAGTTGGAGCGAACCAGGGGAACTGAAACATCTTAGTACCCTGAGGAGAAGAAAGAAAGATCGATACCCTGAGTAGTGGCGAGCGAAAGGGGCAGAGCCTAAACCGTTGCGTTTACGGACGTGGCGGGGTTGTAGGGCCCGGCAAGAAGAACCATGCAGGAACCGGAACACAGTGGAAACTGTGACCGCAGGGGGTGAAAGTCCCGTACGGGTAACGCGCATGGGTCGAGTCGGGTACCTGAGTAGGGCGGGGCACGAGGAATCCTGTCCGAATCCGCGGGGACCATCCCGCAAGGCTAAACACTCCCGGAAGACCGATAGTGGACCAGTACCGTGAGGGAAAGGTGGGAAGCACCCCTGGCAGGGGAGTGAAACAGAACCTGAAACCGTTCGTTTACAAGCGGTCGGAGCGGGGCGACCCGCGACGGCGTGCCTTTTG
>JAEEGL016811350.1_pt1 | contig 13777 bp, 14 predicted proteins | sample 9134231 | NCBI WGS metagenome assembly JAEEGL01 (sample SAMN16246548, study PRJNA631951) | gut metagenome | biome: gut microbiome; feature: rumen; material: fiber-attached | host: Bos | place: Iran: Karaj | collected 2018-10 | reverse complement strand
CAGAGGATGCAATGTAACTGATCTTATCATTTATTTCGTCCATTTATCGCCACCACCAAACTTCGATTTATCGAGGAGATTATATCACGACAATTCGCATGAAACAACAAGAAAACCTCTTTTGCCCTGGCAGACAAAAGAGGTTTCTTTGATGTCTAAAACCGCGTAAAAGGTAAAAAATTATAGAAAGAACGCGCAAAAAACATTCGATACTATATCGTAAATACCATGGGCTTTCGTTCTTTGGAATAGCTGTTTCGCCGAGGCAAGATCGTAACCCTCTTCTTGGCAATGCGGATTTCTCCGAAGGCATCAAGGACTATTGATTTTGGCAGCTGTTTTTCAAATATTAGTTTATCGTCTGAGCTGCAAACCATCAAAAGCGGTTCATAAAGCCCGCTGTCCAAGTACCGTAAATACACAGTTGCTGTGACCTCATTCGACCTTTTCTCTTTAAATTTCACAAGCATTTTTTCGCCTAATGACGTCGCTTCAAAGAAACAAGCATGAATCGCTTCTGCGTCAAATCGAGGCGAGGAGAAGAACTTCAGCAGCATTTGTTCAACGATTTCAACTATGGACGGAATGCTTTGTTCTGTCTCAAGTGAATCAAAAAGGGATTTACTTACTTCCGCGTCGTAGTATCGAAACCACGGGTGGTACTTGTCTGCGCTTCTTTTCGCGGGAGCAAAACCGTTTTGAACGGCACATGTTGTCAGGTTAATATATAAGTGATCGAACTCGCCAAAAGAAAAGGCTTTCTCCCGGAGTTTCATTACGATTCTGTGAATTACACGATTAAGTCGACTATTATTAAAATCTTCGGGGAGAGAATTACCGTCAGTGTTATCAACACAACTGCGATAAACTCGAATATCACTGATTGTTTTCATGCTCCGCGGATCCTCCGAGTCCTTTATTTCTATACTCAGTATTATACAAACCACTCAAATGGGAGTCAATCCTCCAACCATAAAAGAGAAACCTCTTTTGCCCTGGCAGACAAAAGAGGTTTCTTTGTTGGCGGAGACGGTGGGATTCGAACCCACGGACCGGCTCATCACCAGTCAAACGATTTCGAGTCGTTCTCGTTATGACCACTTCGATACGTCTCCACATGCGTCTTTGGTAGTATAACGCATCAATTCAAAAAATGCAACATAAATTATTGAATTCTGATCACACGGAAGAAATCTTTCAATAAAGATGAGCATTGCTCCTCCAAAACCCCGCCGATCGTTTCAATGCTGTGGTCAAACCAGTGATCGCCGAGATCGAGCCTTGATCCGCAGCATCCGCATGCCGGATCGAACGCGCCGTATACGAGGCGGGGGAGCCGCATATGAATCATTGCGCCTGCGCACATAGCGCACGGTTCCAATGTCACATACAGCGTGCAGCCTTCGAGGCTTCCGAGCTTTTCGTATGCATCCTTGAGCGCAAGCATTTCCGCGTGCGCCGTCTCATCCCCGAGGAATATGCAGCGATTGTGCGATTCAGAAACCACGCTGCCGTCTTTGATGACAACGGCGCCGACCGGAACTTCCCGTTCGGAAAACGCAATTTCCGCTTGAAGAATCGCAAGCTGCATCCATTTCCGATCATCCACGGCGGAGTACCTCCTCCGTATCGAAATCGGGATAAACCACGCGCGCAAGGCACAGGCCGTGTGCAGGCGCCGTTGCTCCGGCATCCGAACGGTTTCCGGATTCGATTGCTTTCAACAGATCCGTTGACGGTCTCTTGCCGCTTCCGATCTCAAGCATTGTTCCGACAAGAATACGCACCATATTATACAGGAACCCGTTTCCCTCGACTGTATAAGTCAAAAGATTCCCGTCCTTGATCCATTCCGACCTTGTAATCGTGCGTACGGTGTTTTCCATGGCGCTGTCCGAACACTTAAATGCATTGAAATCGTGCGTTCCGATCGCCGCGCCAGCCGCTGTCTGCATTGCTTCCATGTCAGGCGCATAATGCAGGTGCAGGGAATACAATCGACGAAACACATCCGCATGCGGACCGAGCTGTACCGTATACGTGTAGACCTTTCTTTTTGCGAAGAATCGCGCATGGAACGACGGATCGCATTCCTCAGAATACAGAACACGAATATCGCGCGGAAGATGCGTGTTCATGGCAACGGCAAATTTATCCGCCGTCATCCTTGCCTCCGTATCAAAATGCGCAACCTGCGCTTTTGCGTGCACACCGCTGTCCGTTCTGCCGGATCCTTCGATGCGGATCCGATCTCCGGTCAGCTCAAACAGCGCTCTTTCCAACAATTCCTGCACGGAAACGCCGTTCGGCTGGACTTGCCAGCCGACATAGTCGGTTCCGTCATAGGCGATGATCATGCGTATCCGTCTCATTTGAACAATACCAGAATAACGATCAGCGATGCGACAAACAGAAGCGTGACAAGGATCGCAAACACGTCTTCTTTTCGGAATTTCAGCTGATGCATCCTTGTTCTGCCGTCTCCGCCGTGATAGCAGCGGGACTCCATCGCAATCGCGAGATCGTCCGCTTTACGAAATGATGATACGAAAAGCGGGATCAAAATGGGGATCATGCTTTTCACACGCTTGAATATATTTCCGCTTTCAAAGTCGGCGCCGCGAGACATCTGCGCGTTGCGGATCTTTTCGGACTCGTCGATCAGCGTCGGCACGAACCGAAGCGCAATGGTCATCATCATGGCAAGTTCATGTACGGGGAAATGCAGAAATTTCAGCGGCGAAAGAAGTTTTTCCAGTCCGTCGGTCAGCGCGATCGGCGAGGTCGTCAGCGTCAGCATGGATGCGCCGGCAACAAGCAAAACGATCCTGATCGAGAGAAAGAAGGATTGCAAAACCGCTTCTCCGGTCAGTTTCCAGAATCTGAGATCCAGCCACACATGTTCGCCCTTGGTAAAGAACAGGTTCAGAATGAACATGAGGATCAGCAGGAACCGGATCGGTTTCAGCGAGTTTACGATGTAACGCAATGAGATCTTTGAAAGCACAAGCTCGAGTACCAAGTACGCAAACGGAATCGCAAGAAACCAGATCTCCTTGACAAGGAACACCATAACGATATAGAGGATCATCATGGCGATCTTTGTACGCGGATCAAGCTTGTGGATGAATGAATCTCCGGCGACAAATTGTCCGAGTGTAATATCACGCATGCCGCATATCCTCCCGGAACCAATTCAAAAATGCTTCTTCCGTGCAGATCGTCGTCGGGATCCGAATCCCTTTTTCGTTCATTTCGATACAGATCTTCGTGATGCTCGGAACGGACAACCCGATTTCCTGTAATTCCTGCGCTCTGCAAAATACGTTCTGCGGCGTATCATAGAGAAACAGACTGCCTTTTTCGAGAACAAGGACGTTCGTGGCATGATTGGCGATATCGTCCATCGAATGGGAGATCATGATGATCGTGCATCCCGATTCCGTACGCAGCTTTTCCAAAAGAGCAAGGATCTCTCTTCTGCCCAGGGGATCCAGTCCCGCCATCGGTTCGTCGAGCACAAGATATTTCGGATGCATTGCAAGCACGCCTGCAATCGCCGCTCTTCTGCGTTCACCGCCGGAAAGCTCGAACGGGGAACGGGAAGAAAACCGCTCGGGATCGAGCCCGACAAGCTGCAAGGCGTTCGTGACGCGGTTCTTGATCTCCGCTTCATCGAGTTTCATGTTTCGGGGTCCGAATGCGACGTCTTCATATACGGTTTCTGCAAACAACTGGTATTCCGGATACTGAAACACCATGCCGACAAGGGAACGAACGGTCTTGCGCTCGTTCTTTTGCGACAGGTCATGTCCGTCAACGACGACGGCGCCTTTTTCACTCGGAAGCAATCCGTTGAGATGTTTGACAAACGTCGATTTTCCGCTGCCCGTATGCCCGATAATGCCAAGAAACATGCCTTCCTCAATCGTGAAGGAGAGATCCTTGAGCGTAGGAGCAAGCGGCTTGCCTCCCTGCGTATAGGCAAATGTCAAATGGTTGATAACAATGGACATAATTCCTCCGCAAGCTGCTCAGCCGTCAATACCTGATCCGAGAGCGCATAGCCCATCGATCGTAAAGAATCGCGCAATAAAACCGTTTCGGGCGGCACAAGATTGCTTTCTTTCAACAGGTCCGTATGCTTGAACACCTCTGCAGGTGTTCCGTCGAGAATGACTTTTCCGCCTTTCATCACGACGACGCGGTCGCAGCCTGTCGTTTCTTCCATATACTGTGTGACCATCAAAACGGTCATACCGTCTTTATGCAGCGCTTCAACGGTCTTCAGAAGATCTGCGCGTCCGCTCGGATCGAGCATCGCGCTGGCTTCATCCAAAACAAGGATCTGCGGCTTCAAAGCAAGTATCCCGGCGATCGCGATCCGCTGCTTCTGCCCGCCGGACAGATGATGCACGGCAGTCGACGCATACGCGGTCATGCCGACGGAAGCAAGCGCTTCATCTACGCGCGTACGGATCTCCTCCGGCACGATTCCGAGATTTTCCGGACCGAATGCAACATCTTCCTCAACGACTGTCGTGACAAGCTGGTTATCCGGGTTCTGAAAGGCGATGCCGACCTTCTGCCGGATCTTGAGAATATCGTCTTCATTCGATGTGGGCATGCCGCAAACCGTGACGGTGCCCTCTGTCGGCAGAAGCAATCCGTTTACATGCTTGGCAAGCGTGCTCTTGCCGCTGCCGTTATGTCCGACAACCGCTACAAATTCCCCTTCACGGATTTCGAGATTGATATCCGAAAGCGCAGGTGAGAATGCTTTTCGTATTGGTATGTTACGTGATCGAATCGTACCATGCTTTTCTCCGCATAAAATATCAAGCTACAGTATACATTAGGTCTGTTTTTTTTTCAAGTGATTTGTTATAATCGAATCGGAGGTGGAACACAATGCTGACACGCCTGAAAAATGCCGATACCATTGTGACTTGTGATCTGTGCGATCATGTTTATCGGCATACCGATTTGTGGTTTGAAAACGAAATAATCGTTCAGATCGGTCCGTATGATCGCGTTCCGGATGCAGAATATGACTGTTCCGATATGATCCTGTATCCCGGGCTCATCAATGTTCATCACCACTTGTATCAGTACTTTACAAGAAACCTGCGAAAAGTACAGAATTACGAGCTGTTTGACTGGTTAAAAGCGCTTTACGGCGTTTGGAAGAATCTCAACGAGAAAACCGTTTTATACAGTTCCGCCGCCGGTATGGCGGAGCTCATGCGATACGGATGTACAACCTGTTTTGACCACCATTATGTATTTCCCGAGCATGCCGGCGATCTTCTTGCGGCGCAGTTTGAGGCGGCAGACGTTCTCGGCATCCGGATGCACGCTTCCCGCGGCAGTATGGATCTGTCCGAAAAGGACGGAGGACTTCCGCCTGATTCCGTTGTACAATCCATTGACGCCGTTATCGCAGACAGTGAAAACGCGATTCGAAGATTTCACGATCCGAGCCGTTTTTCCATGCGTCAAGTCGTCCTTGCGCCGTGTTCGCCTTTTTCCGCATCGGCATCGCTGTACCGTGAGAGCGCGGTATTGGCGCGCAGCTGTGGCGTTCGTCTGCATACGCATTTATGCGAAACCGAGGATGAGCAGGATTATACGCTTTCCATATTCGGAATGCGTCCCTTTGACTATCTGGCTTCCCTCGGATGGACCGGAAAAGATGTATTCTATGCGCACGGAATACACTTCAACGATGCGGAACTGGATGCAATTGCATCCTCCGGAACAAAGATCGCGCATTGTCCCGTCTCAAATATGAAGCTTTCAAGCGGTGTGATGCGCCTGCCGGATATGCTGGAACGCGGGATCACGGTCGGATTGGCTGTCGACGGCTCCGCAAGCAACGACGGATCCAATCTGATGGATGAAATGCGAAGCGCATATCTTGTGCACCGATTGACATGGGGCAATCGTGCGCCGAGCGGATACACGATCCTGAAGCTTGCGACCTCGGGAAGCGCCGCCGTTCTCGGACGAAACGATATCGGCTCCATCGAAATCAACAAAGCCGCAGATTTGTTTGCGATCCGTAAGAATACGAGCGATCTTTTGTGCGCCGTCGACGACCCGATGAACCTGTTCGGAAATGTTGGGTATCACCGCCCGTGCGATCTTGTTTTTATCAACGGTAAAATCACCGTTCAGGACGGTAAACTGACGAACACGGATGAACAAGCCCTGTGTCATCTGTCTGAAATCGAGCTTAAGCGGTTCCTGTCGTCCCTATAAAAAAGGATACCGCAATGGGTATCCTTTCGTTACATCAAGGTGACGTCGCCGCGGTCCAGTGCTGTATCAGTTCCGTCTTCAAGACGAACGATCAGGCGAAAATCGCTGTCGATACCGACGGCAGTGCCGAATTGCATGCCGTCCGGCTCGGAAACGAGCACTCTTGACCCGATGCCGGTCATACGATCGCGGTATGATTCAAAAAACGTGATCTCCGGCAGTTGTTCATAGTATCTCTTGAGCCGAAGCAGCAGTCGCTTCAGAAACCGTTTGCGAAGCTCCTCATCGGGAGGGACGTCAAACAGCGCCGTTGCCGTATCTGCAATGTTATCCGGAAAGCCTCCGTCCGGCGGGAACAGGTTGACGCCGATGCCGACTACCGCGTAACGAAAGCTGCCGTCCTGGTTCATTGCGCTTTCCACAAGAATTCCGGCGGCTTTTTTCTTGTTCACATATACATCGTTGACCCATTTGATCCTGCAGTCGATTCCGAGTTCCGCGATCGTATCGGTCAGAGCAACTGCGCTCATGCATGTAAGCACATACGGCGCAAGCGAAATGGTCGGACGTAGCAGGATCGAAACATATAAGCCGGTGCCCTTCGGAGAAAAGAACACGCGGTTCAATCGTCCGCGTCCGTTTGTCTGCGACAGCGCGACGAGCACATATCCTTCCGGCGCGTCGTTCTTTGCCAAAGCTTTGACAGACGAATTGGTAGATTTGACCGTATCGACGGTATGCACTTTATAGATAAGCGCCATCAGCCGAGAACCTCTTTACAAACATATGCGCTCGTGCTCGCGGAGAGCAGAGCACCGTAATCCAGCCCGAAGGAGACCGTATCGCCGACTTTATATTCGGGCGTGGCTGTGAAATCAAGCAGAAGATGATCGGAGCTTGCGCCTATGATCTCAATGCGCGGATCCAGCGGCGTCAATCCGTCGGTCCTGACGTCCTGCCGTCCGATCGCCGCAATGGCGCGGCGCATCATTCCCTTATCGACATATTCGACCGTTTCGCCGAACGCGTTTCGGCTGAGCGTGCCGATGGGGTAGGATGGCTTTGTTTTGCATTCAACGACCGTTACGTCGAGCCTGAACGCATCCTGATAACAGCCTTCAATCGGTGTATAGGTACCGGGAATCATGCCGCACATCACGGATTCGCCGAGCCGCAGATGATTGATCCCCTTCGGCAGGGTTCCGTCAAGCAGCAGCTGAAGAGATGTGCTGTTTCCGCCCGAAATGACGGGGATAGGGAGGGAAAGCTCTTTGCGCAGACGCTCCGTCAGCGAAATCAGCGTTCCGAGATTCTCGCGGTCGGGGAGCACGGAACCGTAGCAGGTCAGGTTGGTGCCGGTTCCGTAAAGCTCCAGATGTGGACATGACGCAACTGTCTCCGCCGTCTTCAGAATCATCTCCCAGTCCCTGAAAAACACGCCTTCGCGAAGGTCTCCGAGATCGATCATCAGGATCACGCGATGCATTCTGTTAAGCTTATCTGCGGCTGCTTCCAGCGCAAGGATCGTGTCGATCTCGCTTTCAAGACTGATATCGGAAGCACGAATGATCTCTTCCGCTGCTTCCGGCATTCCGATCCGAAGCATGAGCTTCGGAAGCGTTGAATCCGCGTGAAGCAGATTTTCAGCCCGCGAGTCCGCAAGCATATCGGCGCCGCATTGGTTGATGCATTCGATCACGGCAGGGTGCGCGCATACGACTTTCGATACAAGCGCAATCTGAACGCCCTGCCGGTGCGCGGCGTTCACAAGCGTTCTCATATTGTGCAGAAGCTTTTGTTTGTGAATGATCAGTTTCGGATTGTGTCCCATTGCATACTCCTTTTCAAAAGCCGCAGTGCGGATTCGGGATCCTCCTTGGAAAGGACCCCGATCGAAGCCATGATATAGTCATTGTCGATCAGGATTTTCGCCGTACCCGGGGAAGGCAAAAGCTGCATCCGGTTCTTGTTGCAGTCGGCGATCGTACGCAGAATGCTTTCATGATGCGGCAGTCTCGTCAATGCGCCGCCAGTTCCGACGACCCATTTGATCGCAGTCAGATCTTTTCCTTCCGCGATCGTTCTTCGTCCCTGCGGTGTATACAGATGCCGGAGCTTGCCCGCGTGGCGGTCCAAAGCGACAAGTCCCGCTTCAAGGCACAGACGTTCCGTCAGCTTGAACTGCGTATCTGTTTCGGGGATCGGCAGATATGCCTGCATCACGGCTTTCGTGTCGATGCCGAGCTCTTTGTTCAATGCATCCGTGCCGATTCGATCGACCAGATTATGCGCGTTGATGTAGAGCCCGAGATCCCCCTCGACGGTGCGTTTCGCTTTCGGCTCGGGGGACGTCATCATGGATACGATCTCCAAAGATCCGTCGGTGACCGAGTGCACATCCGTCGTTGCGCCGCCGATGTCGATCACCACGAGATCGCCGATCGCATCATACAAAAGTTGTGCGGCGAGCATCACGCTGCCCGGTGTCGGCAGGATCGACCCGTTTACCATGTCGCGGACGTGTTCCATGCCGGGAGCTTTGGTGATGTGCTTTTCAAACATCGCGTGAATGACTTTGCGCACGGATTCGACGTTCAGATCGTCGAGTTTCGGATATACGTTGTCCGCAATCGACAGCGGAATATCGTTTTCCTGCGCGATCTTCGTGATAATCGTTCTGTTTTGAATGTTTCCGCAGTAGATGACCGGCGTTTTGCGTCCGCTTTGCGCGATCATGCGCATATTATAGACCGCTGTTTCGCGCTCGCCGTAATCGGTTCCGCCTGCAAGAAGGATCAGATTCGGATGCGCATCTTCGAGATCGGAAAGGTCGAACTCATTCATCTTGCCTGCAGTCGTCTGCACGATGATCGCGCCTGCGCCCAGCGCGGCCGCTTCACCTGCGCGAACCGTCATGTCACGGACCAGACCGTGTACGGTCATGCGAAGCCCGCCTGCGGCGGAACCGGAGGCAAGCATACGGTCGTATGTCAGGTTCTTTTCATCGGTATGCGAAAGAAGATCGTCAACGGCATTCCGAAGACCGATCCGTACGTCGCCGTCCAATACCGTGGTGGGGGCTTTGCCCTGCGCGATAAAGCGCGGCGACGTCGAACCGAGACCGTCGAACGCGTTGACGATCGTCGTTGTTGATCCGATTTCAGCTACCAGTACGTTAACGTGCATTCTGCTGTTCTCTTCTTGCGCGTTCCTTGACAAGGAATGTCGCAACATGGTTGCCGTGCGAACCGCGGCCGAAGCCGACGTCCGCGCCTGCGGCGCGCGCGCCTTCATCGGTGACCTGCGTGCCGCCCGCTACGAACATTAATTTGTCGCGTACACCCATTTCGCGGGCGATCCGGTCAACCTTCGCGATATTCTTGTAGTGGATATCGTCATGCGAAATGATGCAAGATGCGAGCATCGCATCCGCGTTGGTTTCGATCGCTGCCTGCACGAGCTTTTCCGGCGGAACGGACGTTCCGAGATAGATGCACTCAATGCCGTACTTTTCGATGCCGCCGTGCTTGATGTTCAGGATCTCGCGAAGACCCACGGAATGCTCGTCGTCGCCGATGGTGCCTGCCACGATGCGCATCGGTTTCTTGTCGATCGCATCCCAGAGTTCATCGTCGCTCAGCACGTCGGGAACCGTCGGGAGCTGCAGTTCGTCCATATTGATCGAGAATGCAACTTTGCCCTTCATTTCGATGCGGGTACCTTCGGCGCGGTGCATGATCTCGCGGTTGATGACCTCGCATTCGCAGAGGTTCATCCGTTTGCCGATTTCGAGCGCCGCCGCTTCTGCATGACGAACGTCGGTGGGGAAGAACATGGTCAGCATCACGGTGCCGTCCGCCAGCCATTCCATTTCGGGCTTGATGAGCTTTGCGTTCGGGCCGGCATAGTCCTTGACCTCGTCCATACGGAGGTAGACGTTGTCGGTTTCGTCAAGCTCGTCGATGTACTGGATCTTATCCGGGCATTCAAACGTGCATCCGCCGATGAGCTTCGAGGGATCGTCAACCGCCTCGGGATCGTACTGCGCAACGTTGTTGTAACCGTAGTGCGCGGTGACCGGCGCGCAGTAATCCGCCGCACGCTTGATAACCGTGCCGACGCCGATGCCGCCGTCGATCTTTCTGGAAATACCGTCGCCGTTGCGCTCCGGGAACATGCCGCTGTCGACAAAGAAGCCTTCTTCGACGGAATTGAAATACCCGCCGAGCTCGATCATGTTCTCAAGGAAGAGGATCGCGCGTTCCTTCAGCTCGCGCGCTTTTTCGCGGAGATAGCCGTCCTTTTTGAGCTCGACCATTTCCATGAGACCGTCCATGCCGATCAGCGCCTGCTTGGCAGTGTCGCATGCTTCGATGTTGTAGATGTGCCACGGCACGTTTCTGCCTTCGTCCGGCGTGATCGTGCTCTGAATATCCGCGCTCGTGAGCTTCGAAATGACCATGTTGAGCACATGGGTCACGGTTGCTTCACGCGTCGACGCTTCGATGTATTTGGTGTTCATCTGTGCGCGCATGCGGTACTCGTGGAACAGGTCGCGAAGCGCAACTGCGTACGGCAGGTCCATATGAATGCACGGACCGGGCGTTGCCGTCGGAGGGACGGTGGAGAGGCAGATGTTCTCTTTCTTCATGCCGACTTTTGCGGAGATCAGCGCGTTGATGCCGTGCTGTACCATCAGCTCAGGCATGACCTTCCATGCGTCGCGCGCGGTCGCGTTTGCGTTGTGCGCGCCGTCGATCTGCGCCATATCCGCCCACGCCATGATCTTCTTGGATTCACAGGCGTCAACGAACGAGCGCACCATATTGATGTTGCGGTAAATGACGTTGTACTGCGGATCCTGATGCGCGCCGTTGACGCCCTCCTCGGCGAACATGACGGCGATATCCGGACCGGCAACGCCGGAAACGTAGCTGTGATAGTTGATCGGACGACCGACTTCGTCCTCGATCATATCGAGCGCTTTGCGCTGCGCGCGGACCTGCTTGCGTGTCACAGGTACGCCGCCGATGCCCTGCGGCGTGCCCTCGATCAAGCCGTCGAAGTGGCTCTGCCCGGCAGTACGGATAACCATGATATGGTCCGCACCGTGATGCGCCGCCATGCGCATGCGGCGGATATCGTCTTCGAAACGTCCGGAAGCGATCTCCGTTGTGATGACGGGGAGCGGCTGCGGATCGATATCGCCGAAATAGTGGGCGGGGGGAAGACCAACGCTGTCCTTCAGAGGCTTGCTTGCGTCTTCGTACGTGAACGGTCCCATCTGCAGTCCGGGAACCGGCTCGCGCCAGGTCCAGCCGCGGCGGCGGGGATGATAATGCTCGAGGTCCTTGAGGATCTCCGCAACGTCGATCTTGGTATCTTTATCCAATCTGTAATCGCTCATGCGTTTTCACCTCCGAACAATGCTTCCGCTTCGTCCCAGCAAGCTTTCTCGATCAGCTTGAGCCCTGCGGCACGAACGTCCGTTCCGTCCTTTTTGGAGAGGCGATAGACGACGTTGCCTGCGCCGTGTTCCATCAGATTGTGTTCCATGCAGCCTTCCACCAGCGCTTTCGCTTCGAGAGAGGAGAAGCCCATGCGGAGCAGTACGCTGCGTTCGATCGCGGGCGTCGTGTTCTCATATCCGAGCTTCAGCAGAGGATCGATCAGTTCTTCTATCAGCGACCAGAACCGTGTTTCGAGTTCGGCGTCGGAGAGATCCTTGAGATGCTCTCTTCTTGTTTCAAAGTCGTCGTTGCGTTTCATGCAAGATGCTCCTTTACAAATTCTCTGTCTGTCTTGGTCTCTTCCGCAAGGAAGTCGATATCGGCGTCTGTCAGCTATTTGCCGGTCATCTTAAGCGCGTTGCGGATCAGCGAAGCGCGGAGATGCGTCATATCGGCGGGGCGTGCCTTAATCATCGAAGGATGGGAGGGGAGGATGATGCTCTTACCCGGGATTTCCTCTTCGGGATTGCCGAAGTGGATGTCGATGCCGTTGCTCCTTGCAAAGCTCAGCTGCGCGTTGACGTGCTTGCCTGCACCGGTGTATTCGGTTTCCTGCACAACGATGATCTTGTCCTTCGGCATCGTCTGGGAAAGCGCGAACGCCGCTGCAAGCGACGTATTGCCGGCAGGTCCTTTTTCCATGCCTTCAAGCGCTGCGAGCATTTCCGTTGTGTAGAACACTTCACCCTGATTGACGGTCACATAGCGATCCATATAACGCAGCGGTCTTGCGGCGCTTCTCGGAACGTCGCTGCGGTCCGGCCAGGTCGAGAACGGCATGCCGAATCCGGTGTGTCCGGTCGTGAACGACTTGAGATTGAACTGGTGATCGCTCGCCATATGCAGACCCGAAAGGTTGACGCTCGCCGCGACGACTTCCGCCTTGCAGCCGGCTTTTTTAAGACCGCGGGCGGTACCGGTCAGGTTGCCGCCGCCGGCGTTCGTACAGACGACCATGTCGGGATCTCTGCCGAGCATCAGACGGCACTGCTGCGCGATTTCATAGCCGAGCGTTTCGACGCCCGCGATGCCGAACGGCGTATAGAGAGAGGCGTTGAAATAGTCGGTCTCTTCAAGCATGCGAAGGAACATATAGAACAGCTCCGGACCGACCGTCAGCTGAACGACTTCGGCGCCGAGTGCTTCGCACTTTCTTGCCTTTTCAATGATCTCCGGCTGACCGATGCCTTTGGAATCGAAGCATTCCTGCACAACGATGCACTTCAGTCCCGCTTTTGCTGCGCAAGCGGCAACCGCTGCGCCGTAGTTGCCGGACGTTGCGGAGATGACGCCTTTATAGCCCATCTTTCTTGCCTGATAGATGCTCGTTGCCGCACGGCGAACCTTGAAGCTGCCGGAAAGATTGGACGCTTCATCTTTGACAAAGATGCGGGCGCCCATCCCTTCGGGAGCGCATGCGCGGGCGAGTGCGGTCAGATTCTTGAGCTCATAGATCGGCGTGTTTCCGATCTGGAATTCTTCGGTCTGGATCTTGCGGACGGCGTCGAGCGTATAGCCCGTCGCAGCCATCATGGCTTCGTAATCGAACGCGATGGAACCGCTTTCGAACTTATCGTAGTCCATTCCGACGGCACGCTTCATGATCTCGTTTTTGCGTGCCATAACGGCAGAATAACTGTTGTCAAGCATTGTTTCTACCTCCGAACAGAATGGTCTTTACGGTTTCTTCGATCTGGTCGAGCTCCGGCACGTAATCGCCGAAATTATGCTTGAAGGAAGGATTTACTGCGCAAAGCGTTCCTTCCACCGTGCGTCCGGTCTTGGTCGTGATCGTCACGAGATCGCCGATCTCGGCTTCATCGTTCATAAGATGTCCTTTGACCCACATTTCGAGCGGAACATGCCGCGTATCCTCGGGGATATTCGTGGCGCGTTCTTCGGGCTTCAGAACGTTGATATGGACCTGTACCCAATCGTTTTTCTTTGCCATGATAAGCTCCTTATTTGTTCAGATAGTTGCGCATATCGCCCATGATCGCGTG
>JAEEGL016172064.1_pt1 | contig 13777 bp, 9 predicted proteins | sample 9134231 | NCBI WGS metagenome assembly JAEEGL01 (sample SAMN16246548, study PRJNA631951) | gut metagenome | biome: gut microbiome; feature: rumen; material: fiber-attached | host: Bos | place: Iran: Karaj | collected 2018-10 | reverse complement strand
GTATTCTCGAAGTCGTTGATGAGGGGCAGCGTGCCGAGAAGATAGCAGGGGGTGTGGAACGAAGAGGACCAGAAGCTGCTGGTGTCACCATTGCTGCAGATGGCACGGATGCTGACAGTATATACCGTGTCGCCTTCAAGTCCGTGAATATTAAACAGGGTGTCGGTGATATAATAAATGCTGTCGCCTATCGAGAGTTCCCACTCCGTCTCATCGCCGCCCCTTGTCCAGTAGACGGTGACGCTGTCGGTGGTGACGTCGCGGAATCTGATATTGCCCACACGGCGGCACATCGGCTCGTAGCTGATTGTGATATCATCGATGGTGGCAGTCCAATCGGCCAACGAGGGACGGTTGGCACGTAGGGCGATGTACTGTCCGTTGCCGTTGTAGCTTTCGAACGATACTTCATACCTGTCCCATACTCGAATGGCGGGGTCGATGAAGACGGAGTCGACCGTTTGGAAGGTGTTGATGTCGTTCGGATTGGTCATCACGCCCACAAGGAGTATTGGGTCGTCATTACGTGTCGAAGACCTCGCCCAGAAGTTGAGATACAATGCGTTGATTGCGTCCATATTGGTATCCACCGGAGGAAGGACGATGGCCTGGTAGTTGCAGTAATACATACTTGCAGAGACACCGAAGCCAAGTCCCCGGCTACCCGTGTGGGCGCCGGAACTGATGACGGGGTGGCCGTTGTAGGTGGTGGCGTCGTTGAGGTGATGCCAGCAATGTATGTCGGCAGGCACCGTGTTGCTGCCGGTGGGCAGGCCCTCAAAGCCGTAATGGAAGGGGATGCTTAGGGGTATGCAAGGGGTGGTGACGGTGACCGACGAGGACACAAGGGTGTCGGTGCAGTTGGCCGTCACGCGGAACTCGTAGACAGAGCCCGGCTCCAGGTCGGCAATCGTGAAGAAATGCTCGGTGGCGGTGGTTTCGGTGGCGGCATTGACCCACTCGCCTGTATCGGCGGGATTGACGAGGCGATAGTCGACATTCCACGACTCCTCATGATAGCCGGGAATCCACAAAAGCCTGACGATGCCCGTGACGCTCGTGTCGACAAGTGTGATTGGCGGAAGGCAGGTTGCCCACGCGGTGCAGAATACATCTTGGCCGCCGGTGATGATGTGTGTGTTGCTGCGCATATCGAGGTCGAAACTACCCATAACATATGACACATTGTGATTGGGGCGGGCGGCCCAGCGGGTCAAGATGAGATCGGGGGTGCTCTGCTGGCGGAAGGAGCGTGGCGAAGGGATAGCCACTCCATTGTTTTTGGTAATTACCACACACAGGTTGCTGGTGCCGTCGTATTCGAAGGTTCCCTGGTTGAATGGAATGTAGTTCCAGCCTTCGGTGGTAAAACTAAGAGTACCGCTAAACACCAACTGTCCTGTTGTGAGAAGGTTGGGGTTGGTGACATTCGACAAATCGGTGTTTGGACTGTGAGACAGATAGATTGAGCAGCTGCCGATTTGGTATGGCTGGTTATCGGCATAGTCGAAGCCGATGCCGGTCATCGTTGTCGGTCCGGTGACGGGTATCTCCGACGCCAGGAAAAGATGCTGCACTACAGAGAACGCGGCACCTGCGTAGACAGGATACATGGCGCTGGTCTCTGTTCCGGGATTGCCCAGCGCGAGGGTGTCGACCGCCCGAGCGGTGGAGTCCCAGCTGATGCAGGGCAGTCCCTGGGTGCTGAAGACGAGGGTGTCGGCGGTGCCATACGAACTGCCCCCGCAATGGGCGGTAACCGACACCCAGTAGGAACTGTCGGCACCGAGGCCTGTCAACAGATATTCTGGCCTGGTGGTGTATACGGTGGTGAGAGGTGCCGTGTCGTCGTCGGCATAACGGTAGTTGACAACAAAACCCTCGGGCATGCCGAACTCGGTATTGTAATCCCATGTCAGTCGGGCAGCCGAAGCGGTAGTTTCAGCGTGTATTACCTCAATGGGCGGACAGCCGTCGGGTATCTCCTCGAGGATGATGTCGTCGATAACGAACATATTGGACGACGCCGACTTGAACGCCACATGGCCGTGAGGCCCGTCATAATTGGCAAATCCTATCGTGAATTGTTCAAAGAGCATAGACCCGGAGACAGTGACGTTCCTTATCGGCACAAAGGTGCTGGTGTCTGTAGGGTCGCTCATCACGCCTACAGTGACATGCGCTACGCGGGGTGAGTTATTGACGCGGAGGCTCTTTGTCCAGAACGACACCCGCAAAGTGGTCAATAGGTACATTGAGGCGTCGACAAGAGGCATGATGGCGTATTGGTTCATACCGCTGAACAACATGGAGTTGACACCGCTGCGCACATACGACTGGTCGGTGTAGACGGTGTAAGCGTTATCGGTGTACACAATAGGACCGCCGCTGGTGTTTAAGGGGTAGCCGGTATTGTAGTACCGCCAGCAGGGTGGCAGATTGTTGTCCCGCGAATAAAAGCTGGCGATTCCATTTACGCCTTCAAAGCCCTCTGTCCAAGGCAGTATGTCTATGGGAGTGCATAGTGTATGGAACCGTACAGGATAGGACGCGTCGCTCAAGCCGCTTTGGCAGTGGGCAGCAACCAAAAGTTCGTAGTCGGTATCGGGATTCAGGCTGTTGATGGTGATGCTGTTGCCATAGACATTGTGCGGAGTGAATGTACTGATGTCAGCACCGGGTATGCCGATAAAGACAAGGCTGCTGTCGGCATCGGCCACGTCATCCCACGCGGCAGAGACGGTGTTGTGAGTTATCTGTGTTAGCCTGACATGCTGCGGTGTTAGGCATGGGTTGGCCACCTTGAGGACGACATTGTCTATCACAAAACTGTTGTAGATTGATGACGGGATGCTGTCGGGAAGCTGTGGGGCAAGGAAAGTGATGTATTTGCCGCTGCCAGTATAATTTTCAAACCTCACGGCGACGGGATGAATGGAGTTGAGCGCCTCGTTGCTGACATCGATGGTGTCGACGGGGACGAATGTCTGTAAACCGGATTGTTCAAATGCCAAAATGTCGGAGACAACGCCCACGACGAGACGGCTTATGGTATTGGTCTGGATGCTGCGAACGATGAGGAAGTCGAGTTCCAGGTCGGAGACCTCCACCGAGTTGTCAACCCGCTGCAGTGCCGCCCACTCGTAGCCTGTGCTCGAGGACCCCATACTGAGTCCCACCGTGTCGTTGTCGACCACGCAATTTGTTGGATAGGGGTAGTTGCTTCCCGGCCGCGAGTCGCCTTTGTGCCAGCAGGGGCTTATGTCATAAATTTGGTAACCATAAGTGTAGGCCTCAAAGTCCTCGGTATAGGGCAGGTCCCCGTGGGTCAGCGGACGGCATTCGGTCTGTATGCTGCCTCTCAGCCAAGGACTTACAGTTCCTCCGCACTCGGTGGCCACAGCATATTCATACACGGTGCTGTCAATAAGCCCCGTAAAGGTATAGAAGGTGTCGGTGACCCCGGCAACGGTGTCAGCACCAAGAATGACGCTGAAGCCTCCACCGCTATTGCCTTCCCAGTTGAGTGTCACCACGTCGTGTGAGGCTGTGGCTCTCAGGTTGGCAGGCGGTTCGCACCATTGGTCGGTAAGGCATACATCGTCGAGCATCGCATTAAATGTCGATGGCACGCGCGGACAGCGGATGGCGATATATTTGCCTGCGCCGCTATAGCTGGAGAAGCTGACCCAATAGAGTGTGGCTGTGTTGGTCAGATAGACAGTGTCGACAGGAACAAAAGTCGATGTGTCGCTGTATTGTTCCATCACGCCCACGATAAACATCGGGAAAGGAGCCGAAAGAAGTGAGGTTTTGGCATAGAACGTGAGGTACAGGTCGGCCAAACTGCTGTAGATACTTGTATCCACAGGCGGCAGCACGGCATATTCATTTTGGGGGCGGTTATTGTAGTTAGAGTGATAGAAAACCATACTTTTATTGCCATTGATAACAATGTCACTCTCATTGCTGATATATGGATAAAAGCGATTGCTCGAACCATCGTTGATGCGAACCCAACATTGCGGGAAAGCGTCGGATTGCGAGGTCCCACCAATTTGATAGTGAGGCTCATTCTCGAAACCGTTGAAATATGGGAGACTGGTAATGACGCAGGAGTTCTGTCCCTGCATCACCCATGGCATCATAAATAACGTCAAAATCAAGAGTCTTTGTAAATGCTCTTTCATATTTATTGGATTTTGGTTAACGCTCAATGAAAACAAGTGTTTGATATAAAAATAAAATCAATTATCTATTATTCAATAGATTATACGGGGGGGGGTATTTTCTCAACAAGTATTTGATTTGCAAAATACGGAATAATTCTTGACATATGCAAGCGTTTATTTGAAAAAAATGTTTTTTTCCATTGCCACACAATAAATTGTCTCTCCCTTTGTTTTATAAAAAAAAGGAGAACTAATCATGCCCATGTTCTATACCCCCAAGCCGCGCCAATTCCACTATGCACCACGGCTGTATGATCCCGAAAAAGAAGAGTGGGAGAAACTGAAAACCAAATATCGCTTGAAGAATGGCCTCCCTTTGTCCGACGAGGAACTTCAACAATCTGCAACACAAAAACCTGTTGACGAAACCGCAGTGGACAGCTCCAATGACGACTTGGCCTACTTTCAGCGGAGGGTCCGCGACTTGGATCGTCAAGACCGCGAGAAGCAACAGAAACTCACCCTCAACGACATGTTCCGCAAACGCGAGAAACCTCAGTTCCATTATGTATCTCGCTTCGACGATGAGGGCAATCTTATCGAGAATCCATCCGAACTGAAAAGCGAAAACATTGCGACGCATAAGATTCGCCACCGTTTCGACAACGACGACATGGACCGACTCAAACCTGTCCCTGCCGGAAAAATCATCATCTATACGTTGGCGGTTTGCATCTTGCTGATTTTCATATTCAGTTAAGATTCCTCTTCCTCATTACGAAAATATTTTGTCAATCTTGGCAACTTTCGTAACTTTGCAAAAATTTTTCCTATGTTTATAGAAGTCTTAAAATCTAAAATACATAGAGTTACAGTTACAGAAGCCAATCTGGACTACATCGGAAGCATCACCATTGACGCACAGTTGCTCGAAGCCGCCGGTATGATTGAGAATGAACGTGTAGACATTTACAATATCACCAACGGCGAACGCTTCTCCACCTATATCATCAAAGGCGAAGCTGGAAGTGGCGTCATTGGCATCAACGGGGCTGCCGCTCACAAAGCCCGTGTCGGCGACCTGCTGATTATCGCCTCTTATGCTTCGATGGACTTCGAAGAGGCCAAACAGTGGCATCCCACCGTCATCTTCCCTAAAGACAACCACCTGCAATGAAGAAAAAGCTGGGCGACATACTGAAATTCGTGGTATTCCTCGGCATCGGTATTTTCTTTATTTACTGGTTCCTGCTTAAATTGAGTGCCGAAGAGAAAGCTGCCATCTGGCAGTCGTTCCTCTCCGCCAAATGGGGATGGGTCGTCGTGGTCATGCTGGTAAGCGTACTCTCCCATTTCATCCGTGCCCTCCGCTGGCGTCTCCTCTTCAAACCGCTCAACCACTACCCTTCTGTCAACAACACTTTCGGTGCTGTCATGGTGACCTACCTCGCCAACCTCGCATTTCCCCGTCTGGGTGAGGTGATGCGCTGCGCCATGCTGCGCACCAGCGATAAGATTCCCATGGAGAAATCCATCGGTACTGTTGTCACCGAGCGACTCATCGACACGATGATGTTCCTGATTATCGTGCTACTCGGTTTTCTGCTGATGTTCAAAAGCGTGAAAGACTTTCTCTACGATTCCTTGTCACAGAAGTTCAGTTCGCTGCCTACTCTTGCCGGTATCGCCGTCGCGGGAGTGGTGGCACTTATTCTGCTTTTTATTGCCTACAGGCTTTTCCATCAAAAACTGATGCGTTTTGCCTTCTACCGGAAAATTGTCGAAATGATTCACGGCACTGTCGACGGTGTAAAGAGCATTCTCCATTTGGGGCCGAAAGCCTTTACGATGTTTGTCGTCTACAGCTTGATGATATATTTCCTCTACATCGCCGGAGGATGGATTATCCTCCAAGCTTTCAGCGACACGGTTTCACTAGGGTTCCAGACGGCGTTTGTCATCTATCTTTTCGGCTCGGTAGGCATGATGATTTCGCAAGGAGGATTGGGTGCCTATCCCGTCCTGGTCTGGCAGGCTCTGGCCATATACGGCATCGGCGAAGCCACAGGACTGGCATGCGGCTGGTTGCTCTGGGGCGCCCAGCAAGTGGTAGTGCTGCTGTTGGGATTGGTGTACCTCATTTACTTCTCCCTCCTCAAAAAGAAAACGGAGAGACAAATCTAACTGTTTTTGCCGCTGCACACTAAATCGAAAAAACATATGGGTTTCCATGAACAAATAGCCTCCAAAATCGTCACGCTGCCACAACTCGCAGCGCAGCTCAACATGCTTCGTAACGGAAACCAGCCGCCCAAGGTGGTCTTCACCAACGGTTGTTTCGACCTCATACACCAAGGGCATGTCGAATACCTTAGCAAAGCACGCGATTTGGGAGACCTGCTTGTCGTGGGTCTTAACAGCGACACATCGGTCAGCCGTCTGAAAGGGCCCTCCCGCCCCATCTCGCACCAAGAAAGCCGTGCATGGGTGCTGGCTGCCTTCTCCTTTGTCGACTATGTCGTTCTTTTCGAGGAGGACACTCCATTGCGACTGATAGAGACACTGTGTCCTAATGTGCTCGTCAAAGGAGGTGACTACGACCGCTCGAACGTCGTGGGTGCCGATTTTGTAGAAGCCCACGGAGGCCGACTGGAACTGATACCTTTGGTACCCGGACAGTCGACGACAAACCTGGTCAACAGGATGAAAGAATAATTCGAATACATAATCCAAAGAAAAGACGAAAAACTATAAATTTGACCCTTCATCTTAAAACGTAAAACGTGAAACTAAATACAAAAAACTGTTTATTGCTGATATTGTTCGCATTGTGCCTCACTTCCCCTGCCGAGGCACAACGGAACAAACACAAATCATCGCGTCAATTTGATTTCGAGTTGCGGGGAGGATTGAATTTCTGCCAGATTGACGGTGATGCCTCTGCCAATTTCAACAAAATCGGTTTCCACGGAGGCGTCAACACCACCTTTCCTATCAGCGACGATGCCCGATGGCGGTTCCTGGTGGAAATCGGTTTGACACAGAAAGGCTCACGCATCGAGAACAGCACTTTAGACCGTCACATTTCGCTACTGTATGTCGAAGTGCCGCTGATGATTGCTTACGATTTTTTAGACAATAACAATCTCCGGGTGGCTTTCGGTATCGCACCCGCCATCCTCGCCCATGCCAATGTGACCACCGACGGTTCCTATGACGCACTCCAGTCGGAAAACTACAAACGCCTCGATGCACTTCCCATTTGTGTCAGTCTGCGTTATCGTTTCACCGACCACATCGGCATCGATCTCCGCTGGTACAATTCGATGCTCAACACCGCCATTGAAAACGGTTCGGGCACCTACCGCATCTTCCGCAGCAACAAAGGACAGTTCAACCGACTCATCCAAGCCGGCGTAACCCTCTGCTTCTAAGAAAAACCAAAGGAATCAACATATCAATAATACTATCATGACCCATACCCGTTGCTTAATTATTGGTTCCGGTCCTGCTGGCTACACCGCAGGCATCTATACCGGACGCGCCGATTTGAAACCGCTCCTTTACGAAGGTCTTCAGCCTGGCGGACAATTGACCATTACCACCGAGATTGAAAACTTTCCCGGCTACCCCGAAGGTATTTCGGGAACCGAAATGATGGCCGACCTCCGCAAACAGGCCATTCGCTTCGGTACAGAGATGCGTACCGGCACCATCGAAAAAATCGACCTTTCCAAACGTCCTTTCATTGCTGTCGACGACAAAGGCAACGAGGTGGAAGCCGAGACCGTCATTGTCGCCACTGGTGCTTCCGCCCGCTGGCTGGGACTGGAGAGCGAGAAGAAATTTTACGGACAAGGGGTGTCGGCCTGTGCCACCTGTGACGGATTCTTCTACAAGAACTTGGATGTCGCTGTGGTGGGTGGCGGCGATACCGCCTGTGAGGAGGCCGCCTATCTCGCCACCTTGTGCAACAAAGTGTACCAGATTGTCCGTCGTGACGAACTGCGCGCATCAAAGGCCATGCAGCACAGAGTGCTCAACAATCCCAAAATCGAAGTGCTGTGGAACAGTGTCACCCAAGAGATTGTGGGCAACGATATGGACGGGGTCATCGGTGCCGACCTGAAGAACGTGAAGACGGGCGAGGTGAAACGAATTGACATCGCCGGTTTCTTTGTCGCCATCGGTCATCAGCCTAATACCGCTTTCCTTGACGGACAGCTGGAACTGGACGAAGCCGGATACATCAAAGTGCAGAACCCGTCGAGCGCCACCAACATTCCCGGCGTGTTTGCCGCCGGCGACGTGTGCGACCCCAACTACCGTCAGGCTTGCGTAGCCGCTGCCAAAGGCTGTGTGGCCGGTATCGATGTAGAACGATTCCTGCACAGTTCATAACGGACTCTCCATTCAACTCCAACATTCGTCAATTTTGAAGAACCGGCGAATCGACATATCAGCAAGATTCCTATTCCACCTACTGACGGTGGCGCTGTTTTTTTTGCCGTTGACGCTACAGGCCCAACACAATCCCAACAGCGCCATTGTAGGTTCCACGGAGGAACCCGACACCAATCAAAACAAGCCCCCTGAAGGTATTGTCTACGACACGGGAGAAGAGGCCGATTCGTTGATGCCGGGATATGTCTTTTCGTTCGAGCCGACCCAAAGGGCGGTAAAGATTTTCGAAATAGCGCATCCCTCGCTCAACCCTACGGGGGTAATTTACCATAATCCTGTACAAGCGCTGGACGGACGCTACTATTTGGACCGCGGTGCTTTGGGATTGGTTCAGTTGTCTCTGTTTCCTTATATAGACGAGACCTTCGGACTGCTTCGCTTTCAAGAAGGCGTCGGTTCCCTTTCCTTTCGATTCCAACCGGAAGCCAACCCTGTATACAGCAACCTGTTGCACCGTCAGCGTTATTTCCAGACCCAGCGTCCTTTCACCCACCTGCAATACGGTAGTTCGATAAACAAAGACTATCAGATTCGCATCATCCATTCGCAGAACATACAACCCCGATGGAATATAGCCTTTCTCTACGACTTGGTGAGTCGCGACGGGCTTTACACCAACAGCGATGTGACCAACCATGTGGTGGATGTCACAACCAACTACTACTCCAAAGACGCCCGCTACCAGTTGCAGGGCTCGATAAACTTCAACCGTTTGCGTCAACAAGAGAATGGTGGCGTACAGAACGACACCTCATGCTGGGACTACAGCCGACGTGCCGGTGTTCCCGTCAATATGTACACCGCGCAGAATCAATGGAAGGATTTCGGGGTGCATATTCACCAGAGTTTTAATACCGTCAGACAGTTTGAGTACTTGCGTCCCATTGTGAAGACCCTAAAAGACTCCATCGAAAAAGACACCGTTGTCGGATACGACACCCTCCTACCCCACCAGCCCCATATCTACAACACAGGCGTTTTTGCGATGGATGTGGACTTTGCCAGACACCGGCGCATTTTCAACGACAACCAGGCCGACAGCTGGTTCTACAACGGTGCCGCGCCCGACAGCATTTTTTACTACGACTCGACGGCACATTACCAACTGTCCGGAGAACTGTATTGGACCAACGATGCCTATATGAGCCACCGTTGGCGCAACCCGCTGGTGATACTTTTCGGAGTGCGTCCCGAATACAACCGCATCCAGTTTGTGGGCAATGACGAAAGTCTTTTCAGCATCAGTCCCTTCGCCCGTGTGCTGTTCGATTTTGGAAGATTTCGGCTGCGTACCGAAGGAGAAGAAGTCACTGGAAGCCGTCGCAACGGCGATTACCGTTTGCAGGGGAATATAGACCTCGATGTAGGTAAGAGCAGCCATTTCAATTTAGGCGTATGCAGTGAAGCCCTGTCGCCCGATTTGATATACTACCACAATGAGGGATACTACGCATGGGATAACGACGGTTACAACAAAATCAAGAAGCAACAGATTGCCTTTGCCTACCACATGGAAAAAGCCGACAGTCTTGGCGGTTTCCTGCGGAATTTGGAGAGTCACTGCAGCGCCCTGTTGCTCAGTGACAATATATGGCTCAACAGCCAAATGCAACCCACACAGGGAGACGCCACGGGACTGTTGCTGCAAGCCAACGTCTCCGCACACATGCAGTTTGGCTGGTTCCACATCCGGATGATGCAGATGCTGCAGCACAGCAACAACGACGATGTTGTCCGTGTTCCCCTGTTTGCAAGCAAGAACAGCTTGTATGCCGATGTACAGATTTTCCATCGGGCACTGCGCTTACAGACCGGTTTCGACCTGCGCTACCACACCCGATACAAAGCCGACGGCTGGAATCCCGTTCTAGGGGCTTTCTATCGTCAGGACGACGTGGAGGTGGGCAATTATCTTGTGGCTGATTTTTGGGTGACCCTACAGATCAAACGTGCCAGCATCTATGCAAAAGTGAGCCACTTCAACGCACCGTTGGAGCGTAACCCTTCCTATTTCAGCCTGCCCCACTACCCCATGGAAGACCTCGGCGTGTACTGGGGCGTGATCTGGAAATTCTTTAATTAGATTTTTGTAAAGGATGAAGGGAAAAAAATAATTTGTAAGACCGTTCAGTCTCAACAACAATATGGAATCAATCAAACAGATACTCAAAAAAGGATATGGTCCCTCGAGCAGCCATACTTTGGGCCCCCACCGTGCCGCCACAATGTTTCATCAACGCCATAAAAATGCGAAACGCTACAGGGTAACCTTATACGGCAGCCTGGCTGCCACTGGCAAAGGGCACAGGACAGACGTAGCCATCGAGGCCGCCTGCAAACCCATTCCCGTTGAATTTGTTTGGAGGGCTGACATTGTACCCGAATTCCACACCAATGGCATGCTCTATGAAGCCTTGGATGCCAACAACAATGTTACGGACAGCTGGAAAATCTACAGTGTAGGTGGTGGACTGTTGGCCAATGAAGAGACGCCATTGGACGAGAAAAAGATTTACCCCCTGTCTCATATCACCGACATACTGAATTACATCGAAAAAGAAGGCATGACCTTCTGGGAATATGTAAAGAAATATGAGGAAGAAGATATTTGGGATTACTTGCAGGATATGTGGCAAACCATGCAGCAGACCATCGAAGAGGGACTATGCGCCGAGGGGGTAATCCCCGGAGGATTGCATCTGCGCAGCAAAGCCCGACAGTATTTTGTGCGTGCTTCCAGTTACAAACCCTCCTTGCAGGGGCGTTGTCTGGTCATCGCCTACGCACTTGCCACAAGCGAACGCAATGCAGTCGGCAGCACTATTGTGACGGCTCCCACCTGTGGCGCCAGTGGCGTATTGCCGGCCGTACTGTACCATTTGAAAAAAAACCATGGTTTCAGTGACACCGATATCGTTCGCGCCATGGCCACGGCTGCACTCTTTGCCAATGTCATCAAAACCCACGCTTCCATCAGCGGTGCCGAAGTGGGCTGCCAAGGCGAGGTAGGAAGTGCCTGTGTGATGGCTGCCGTGGCAGCCAACCAGCTTTTCGGTGGCAGTCCTCAACAAATAGAATATGCCGCAGAAATGGCTATGGAACATAACTTGGGATTGACCTGCGACCCAATGTGCGGATTGGTACAGATACCCTGTATCGAACGCAACGCCATGGCAGCACTGCGTGCACTCGACATCAGCATGTACGCCATGATGAGCGACGGCAAACATATCATTACCTTCGACAAAGTGGTGGAAACCATGAAAAAAACAGGTCACGACCTTCCCAGTCTGTACAAAGAGACCTCGATGGGCGGTCTGGCACTCTTGACAGAGGACAATTGATTTCCAAAGCAACCGTCATCTGTCACAGATGAAAAAACACCTTACTATTTAAAACTCATATGGGAGAACGTATATCCGTAACCGACGGTCAACGTTGCCAGACCCACGGAAAGGGTACCTTGGGATGCTTCGACATGGGCAAAGCGCGGAGGGGTGACGAGATAGCGCATATCGAGGAATATCTCGTTACGCTGATCGGGATGATATGAAAACAGTAGACCCCCTGCAGGAGAGAAAAGGAAGTGCGACTGGTCATCGAGACGCGTGACGATACCCGCACTGACATATGGTCTGAGTGTGAATGCAGGATTGACATGGTTGGGGTTGAAAAGTGCAACAACATCGAGCATGGCGTCACCCCGAATGTTGTAATACGAAAAAAGTTCGTCAACACTGCGTGTATAGAGTCCCGACATATTGAAACGGATAAGCCAACGGGAAGTGAGGCGTTTGCCGAGACCAAATTCAAAAATAGGTGTCAACAGACTGAGACGGTGACTAAAATCTCCAATACCGTTATGATTGAAAGAACTGACACCGAGAGCCAACTGGAAAAACCAGTCGTTGGTGAACTGTCGTGTTTCGAAACGCGAGCGGCTACGGGTGGGATTACTATTAATATCGCATACCGCTCCCAGCTGAAGTGTAGAAAGCAGGGAGGAGCGATTGTTGTTGTCAAAATCAGAGGGGTGAACAAATGACTCCCACTCAAGCGATAATCGCCAGTTAGGGCTTATACGCCATTCGGCGCCTATACCTGCTGTTCCGCAAAAATCGTTGTCTCCCGAGGAGGTATGCACCAAACCCACACCTACGAGTAAATAGGTACGAAGGACGTCGCTTGGATTGCGACCCCGGATGGCAGTAAATAAGTCGAAGAAGATATCACAATGACCGTAGTAATACAATTGGGCGGCAGATTCAACCGAAACATACTGGGTAGAGAACTGCGCCCTCATACCTGTGGTATTGAGTATCCATTTGCCGAGGGAGAGGGAAGCGCCTCCGCCAAAACAGGTACCGTGGGTGCTGAAATAGAGACTTGGACCCACAGAGGCTGAGACGTAAGAATTGCCGAGAAAACCATGCGTCTGGGCAGGGGAAGCCAACGGAAGCAGCAGGAGTAGAAGCAGATATGAAAGCCTACGGCGCATGAATTATTTTTTTTAATGAGGAATACAGAGGGAAAGAATATGGCGGAGACAAGGGTGTCTCCGCCATATTGTCTGTTTCATCGAATTTTTATTTAACCTTTTCTGCGAAATCTTTAATGGTAACCTTCTCGGCTTCGGGCTTGAGTTGTTCCTTAAAGAGAGCGCAGGTGTTCTCGGCGTAGAGACGGTCAACAATTTGCTGGACGTTCTGACGGTCTTTGGCGATGGTTCGTGCAGACTGTTCGAGACGTTCTTCGCGAGCCTTTTCGTCTTCGCCTTCCTGGGCGGTATCGTTTTTCTTCAAGATATTCTTGACGTAGTCAACGATATCGTTCTGCGTAGGTTCGATGGGTTTGATTTTGTTGAGGGCGTTGTCAACCATTTCCCATTTGAGCGAGGGGAGGTACTTTTCGGACCATTCAGCTTCGAGGGTTTCAGCGGTGACGTCTTTTTCTCCACGGCTCAGAATCCAGCGTTTGAGGAAAGCTTCCGGCATGGGGCTGGAGAAATTGTCAATAAGTTGTTTGCGGACTTCGTTGACATAGAAGATATCAGCCTGCTCGTTGTAACTCTTTTCGAGTTCCTTGCCGAGCATTTTGCGGAAAGCGGCGAGATCTTTGACTTCAGTGTCGGGGAAAACCTT
>JAEEGL015064291.1_pt1 | contig 13777 bp, 10 predicted proteins | sample 9134231 | NCBI WGS metagenome assembly JAEEGL01 (sample SAMN16246548, study PRJNA631951) | gut metagenome | biome: gut microbiome; feature: rumen; material: fiber-attached | host: Bos | place: Iran: Karaj | collected 2018-10 | reverse complement strand
CGGGTATAGGTCAAACAGACGTTCGACGTCGGCGGAGGAGAAGGATTTGTAGATGAAATGGTTAATCATCTTTCCTCCGTCCTCCATCAACGCCACTTTTGTACGACTATTTCCTTGATCTATACAGAGATTCATTTCTTTCTGCGAATCGGTCTTATTTAACCATATTCGTGTACAGGAATCGCTTAATAGACTTCTTCGGAGTCTTCTCAAACTCATGCGGATAGAGTTTGACGATAGCAATCTGCTCGTACGAAGCCAATTCGGAGTTAACATGTTTGCGCGAATCTTCTATCAGATCCAGCAACTGCTCTTTGGTCATTCCGCTGGCATCCACCTCGTTGTAGTCCGGACAAACGAGTGCAACCAGACGGTTGTCCTCTTGCTGAAGGACCAATGACTCGAGTACGAACGGCATATTATTGATCTTAGCCTCAATTTCTTCCGGATAGATATTCTGTCCGCTTGGGCCGAGCAGCATAGTCTTGCAACGTCCTTTGATATAGAGGAATCCGTCTTCGTCCAGCAATCCCAGGTCACCTGTACGCAACCATCCGTCTTCGGTGAAGCTTTCCTTGGTTGCCTCAGGATTTTTGAAGTATCCAGTCATGGTATTCTCACCACGCGTAACTATCTCGCCGATACCGTCCTCATTCGGATTCAGGATCTTCACCTCCATGATGCCATCCAGCGGACGACCACACGAGTAGAGACGGCTGCCCTCGTTATACGGAGTAAAGGTGATCAGCGGCGCGCACTCGGTCATGCCATAGCCTACCGACATCGGGAACTTGATACGATACAGGAACGCCTCTACCTCAGGATTTAGCGGAGCACCGCCGATAATCATCTGACGGAACTCGCCACCGAAGGCTTGAACCAACTGTTCGCGAATCTTCGAGCAAACAACCTCGTCCAAGAACGGCACTTTGAGCACCCAACTTACAGGCGGTTTCTGGATCTGCGGAACAATCATCTTCTTGTATATCTTCTCCAGGATCAAAGGAACGGAGAGAATGAGTGTCGGTTTGATTTCTGCAAAAGCCTGCAGCAGGATTTTCGGTGAAGGAGTACGGCCTACCAACCATGTATGACCACCGGCAGCCAAGCACGACAAGAAATCGAACGCGCAGCCGTAAGCGTGCGCCAGCGGAAGGAAGGTAACAAAGCGTGAGCCCGCATAAACGAGACCGGAGTCAATTCCGTAACGGATATTACCTGCCAAGCCGTTCAGCGGCATGATAACGCCTTTGCTGAAGCCGGTTGTACCGCTGGTGTAGTTGATACTACCTATTTCGCTGTTCGGACGGTCGTCATAGTGCACATCCTTAGCATAATAGCCGTTCGGATACTTCTGTTTGAACAACGCAGCGATGGCGTCGTAGTTGATCTTCTTGGGATCCAATGACAACGAGATCGGGTGCCAATCGTTAAGGCTGACAGCCACACGCACCTCCGGAATCTGATCCAGGTCGATACCTTCCCAATTTACATCGCTGATAAACAGTAATTTCGACTCCGAGTGGTTGATAATATGAATCGCGTCGTTGGGACGAAAATCTTGCAGAATAGGAACGATAATAGCGCCGTAAGTGATTGCTGCCAAATAAACAGCTACCCAGTTGCCGGTATTCTTACCCATCAGGGCAATCTTATCGTTTTTCTCGATACCGCACTCTTCGAACAAGATGTGCAGTTTAGCAATATTAATTGCCAGTTGTCCGTACGTGAGCGTGAAGTCTGTACCATAATCCGTTACTGCTTCCAGGTCCCAGTGTTTCTGAAACGAACGCTCGAAATACTTGACAAAATTGTACTTTTCTTCTGTCATCATAATCTTTAAATACCTTAATTTATGTCGTTTTTATTGCGCTTTAGGCGCTGAATAAACAGAATCTACGATAAATTGGCTGTTACCACGCCAAGGCAGCGTTCCTTTGTAGCGTTTCCAATGAAGCTTAACGCCGGTGTTCGAGCTGTCGAATAACTTTTGTGCCACTCGCTCGTCTGCCACAGAGAACTTAAACTCATTCGACTGGATTGAGCCTTGTACCTTGGTGTTCTTCAGACCCGTTTGAATCATTTTGCCCTCGTAGGTCTTGAAGATATAACCTTCCTTTTGGAAATAGTTGATGTCGCCTTCGTTAACGCCCTCAGCATAAACGAAGCAGAACTTAAAGAAGATGTAGCCAGCCAATGCCAAAACGGCGATGATTGACGTCCATGTGATAGCCTTTGCTCCTGTTGTCATATCAATTATTTTTAAGTTTTCCCAATACCCCGCGTAATAGTTTCAATTCTTTCAAAATGGTCGTATTACGCAAAATCGGCCGCAAAGGTACTACATTTTTTTCATATACGCAAGCGCGCACGACTTTTTTTTCGAAAAAGCACCTTTTGCGCTTGAAAAATCGCGCTCTGCTTTCCGTTCTCCAGTATTTGTAGTATTTTTGTGCTCAAAATATAACACACAAACACAAAGCCTCCACACGGATATGACAAAGAAACTCATTTTCACTTTTCTTTTGGCCGCAACAATGGTTAGTTGCGACTACGACCAATTGGCGGAAGACGCGCATCGCTACTTCAGTCAATACACCTATATCACCAGTAGCATTGAGAGTGCCGTCTGGCAGGCATATTTGGATACCACGACCGATTTCAACGGTTCATGGCTCATGTCAAAAGGTTTTTTGTCAGGGGATAGTCTGCTCATATCCCATCCTGCGGATGAGGAGTTTATTCTCAGTACGAACACGGCAAATTCCACTCTTGCGTTGACAGCCGAATTACTTGATTCCTGTTTCCTTGACCAAGGCAACATACAGAAAGACATATACAGAGTTATTGTCAGTGGAGAAGGTACATATGTCATTTCTACAGACACCCTGTTTACCTACCACATTGATCATATTAATGGAGAGTTCTTACATATGATCCGATATATATCAGACTCAACAATCTCCGAGGCGCCGGATTACTATGAAAATGCAGGTTTTATTTACAGTAACGGCGGAGAAATAACTCTATCTATGGCGTGCGGCGGCAAGACGCGTACCTACCACTATGATCTGTCCGACGGCCATATCCGATGCCGTGAAACAAATTCCATCGTTCTTTCGTACGACGACTAAAGGCAACAAAAAGTATATATACTATGTATATATAGTATGTGAGGCATTTTTGTGCCGTTAGTAGGTCTGATCATATGGTGATCCTATGGGAATCATATGGTGATCCTATGGTAAGCTCTCGAAAACCACTCGAAGCCACCCCCTTGATGTTTGGTTGGAGTGACGATCCCCCGCTACTTCTGCCATTCGGACAGCTAAATCAAGGCAGTCCCCCACCTCGACAAAGGGGAGAAATAGACTACAGGTTTAGTGTACGAATTAAAAAAGTGACATGCGCGGATGCATGTCACTTTGCTAAAGTTTCTCCCCTTCAGTAAGGAGAGTGGCGGGGTATTTTGGTAATAACGCACTACTTCGCCCACTGGCGTCGTAGGTTCTTTCGAACACTTAATAAATAATTAAGGTAATAATTCAAGTAAGGTTAAGTAAAACGCTATAGGTTGTATGATAAGTCAAGTTTTAGGTATAACGGCAATAGGTGGAAAAAATTTTCAAAGTTAAGATTTAGTTATTCGAAAATGGTATTAGGTAAGGCTAAGTTTCGGCAATAGGTTTTTACTTTATTCTTAAGGTTTAGATTATAGTCTTTTTCGTTAAGGTTTAGGTTTCTCGGCAATAGGTTTTTTGTTTTGACGGTGCAAAATTACTATAAAAAAACCACCCGTGCAATAGCTACGGGCAGTTATTGATTTATAGTTGAGAAAAAGTGGGCATTTTTTACGAATTGTCAATTTTGTTTATTCCATTCTCGTGGTGTAAGCCCCGTTTCGCGAGTGAACGTACGCGCAAAGACAGTAGGCGATGAGAAGCCTGATTGAGAGGATATATCCTGTATTTTGAGTTCAGGACATTCTCGCATCAGACGCATAGCTTCGACGATACGATAACGCGTTACGTACTGATAGAAATTGCAGTCATATTCGCTATTGATAAGTTGCGACAGATAGGTTCTATTCAGCGGCAAAACTTGTCGCAGATCGAGCAATCGGAACTCAGGATTAAGATACGGTTTTTCGCTGGCCATCCAGTTCTCGAGTGTTTCGCGATAAGCCGAATAATCGGTTGCATCTGGTTGATTGTCATCGTTGTGCGCGACAAGTCCTCCGTCGGTTAGCGTGACATAACTACCTTCGATTTCGGACTCGGCATCGGTATCCGTGTGCGAATTCAGTCCTGTTTCGAGAATAGCAATCGGATCGCTACCTTCCTCCGCCTCGGGCCACTCTTTGTCATCCACCGTTATATTTTCCCACGGGTCACGACGGAAAAGAATCTGCACGGTGCTATAGGCGAACATGAAGAGAATAAGCCACTGTTGGGTAAAGATACGCATATGATCATCGGAAATGCCTAAATAGATAAGTTCTATTCCCGCTATAGTGAGCATGACAAAATAGCGTACAATCCATTGCGCGCCGATATAATCCATCGACGAGTAGTTCTCCTCACACCAAGCACGATAGACATGCAGATGGCGAATCAGCAGAATAGCGAGGAACAACGGATAGAGCGAAATCAGCCAACTCAGATCGACCGGGACCAGCAGATCAATAATCACAAGTGCAAACATCGGCAGGAACTGCATAGCAGCACGCCTCAAGTTCAGCCATCCGGGCCGGAGCGCCTCTGTAGGATAGATAAGGAGAAGCCATCCCATGAAATTGCCTACCACCAACGCAGCCATTTTGACATTTTCGTCCGCATCCACGTTATAGATAGGGATATTCAAGTCGTAGGAAACAGCCAGCAACGAGAACTCCAAAATTCCCCAAATAGCCAAACAATAGCCCCATGCACGGCGAATACGCAAGCCCTCGGAGTGCTTGAACATCAATATTGCCCCGAACAGAGCAACAACAGTAATGCTGATATTAAATGCCGGTGTAACTACATTATCAAAATACGCGACCGGAATATAACGCGACAGCCACATACTCATACCCGCACAAAATGCGAGCGTCAATGCAAACGGTATCTCTGATTTATAGTTCTGATACAGTTCACTTAAATATCTCCTATTGCCTTCTATAGACATACCTATAAAAATTTGCCGCCGCAAAAGTAGCACTTTTTTTTGATATCTCCAAATGGAAAGTGTTTTTTTCTGCATTTTTTGTTACAATAATTGTCTGATGGGCTATTTATCGACCGATCATCTTATTCACAAAAACAGCCGTTTACACGATTTTTTGCACAAAGACTTGTGTATTCAAAAAAAATGTAGTACTTTTGCAGCGGCTAAAGTTTATGGCAATGATTCAATCTTTTTTACACACAGACTGGATAACGCTGATAACAAAGTTATTCCTGGCGACTGCATTAGGCTATTCGATTGGTTGGGAGCGTGAGATGCACGGCAAGATTGTCGGCACACGCACCACTTCGTTGATTGTTCTGGGCAGTATGCTTTATGTATTGATGTCGCCGACAATAATCGGTGGTGACAATTCGCGTATAATTGCGCAAGTAGTTTCCGGTATCGGTTTTTTAGGTGCCGGTATTATTTTCAAGAACGGTGATACGGTGCGCGGTCTGACGACAGCCGCTACTGTTTGGTGTGCGGCCGCCATCGGTTGTCTGTGCGGCTACGGCATGTATGCAGAAGCTATTCTCGGCACAGCCGTCATCATGATAATCAACGTCCTCTTCAAACATCTGAAAAATGAAAAAGAAAATTGATACAACACATACCATGAAAGGCAAATTATCTCATGCCATTCAGGCACATAAACATTCTCTCTATATCTTATTATGTATCGCGTGCGCGACCGCTTATTCGTTGCCGGCTTGGTCTTGGGGCCAAGAGGGACACCGTATCATCGCCAAGATTGCCTATGACAACCTGAGCAAAAAGGCACGCAAGAGCGTTGACGCCATTCTCGGCAAAGGCGGCATGATCTATTGGACCAACTGGCCGGACGAGATCAAGAGTGATACTATCTATTCCAACAGCCACGACTGGCACTACCAGGATTTTGACGGCGGACTGAGTGACGCTGTTGTTGCCGATGCGCTAACCAATTATCCCAAAGAGGGTGGCAATCTGTTCCGAGCGTTGGATTCGCTGGCGCAAGTACTGACAAACAATCAACCATCGTCTGATATAAAAACGAATCACACCTTGCGTTTCTTTATTCATCTCTCGGGCGACCGCTATTGTCCGATGCACATGGCGCATATGGATGACAAAGGCGGCAATGGCGTCCGGATGGCATGGTTCAGCAAAAACAACAATACCAACCTGCACACCGTTTGGGACACCAAACTGATAGAATCGCAGGGCTATAGCTACACCGAATATGCAGAGATGCTGGAGTGGCGTTATGACGACCAGCGTCGGGCTATCGAACAGATGAGCAGCAAGGATCTGTTGCTCCACAACTACCATTTGACCGAAGCCATCTATGCCTACCAGCAAACATGGGACGGCAATACATACCACTATATATACCGCTGGCACGAACCGATGGAATACCAACTCTATATCGCCGGAATCCGTTTAGCCCAGGCGCTGAACGAGATATACAAGTAAAGGCAAAAGGGTTACGGGTTATAGGTGACAGGTTACGGGGAAACAATCTTTATCCGAAATAACAAAAACAATCTTTTTTTTATTATCTCTTATGAAAAAAATCATCACCCTACTCTTCTGTGTCGGAATGACAGCGACAATGTTCGCGCAGGCGCAGAAAGTAACAGGTAGTGTGCAAGATGCCAAGACCGGAGAATTGCTGATTGGCGTATCGGTTTTGGAAGAAGGCACTACCAATGGTATCATTACCGACTTGGACGGTAATTTCAGTATCAGCGTACAACCGGGCGCTAAGTTGCAACTTTCGTACGTAGGTTATCAGACCATCGAGATTGAAGCCAAAGAAGGCAACTTGGGCCTCATCAAGATGAATCCGGAGGCTGTGGCTCTGGAGGATGTGACGATCACAGGACAGATGGCTCGTACACAACAGACGCCGGTGGCTGTAAGTCAGGTTACGGCGTTGGAGATCGAGGAACGCCTGGCAGGTCAGGAATTTCCGGAAGTGCTGAAGAACACTCCGGGCGTACACGCCAACGGCCAAGGTGGCGGTTGGGGCGACTCTGAGATCTGGATGCGCGGATTCGACAACACCAACGTAGCAACCATGATCAACGGTGTGCCGATGAACGACATGGAAGGCGGAACAGTCTATTGGTCCAACTGGCAAGGTCTGAGCGATGTAACCAGTGTGATGCAGACCCAGCGCGGTATGGGTGCCAGCAAACTGTCGGCTCCGTCAGTGGGCGGTACCATCAATATCGTAACACGCGGTATAGACGCCAAGAAAGGCGGATTCGTACAATATGCCATGGGTAACGACGGTTACAACAAAGTGGCATTCTCGGTCAGCACCGGCTTGATGAAGAACGGATGGGCCATCACCGTTCTCGGTAGCCGCACCTGGGGTGACGGTTATATCCAGGGAACAGGTTTCTGCGGATACAGTTATTTCGCCAATATATCCAAACGTATCAATGAGAGCCACCAGTTGTCGTTGAGCGGCTTTGGTGCTCCTCAGTGGCACTGGACCCGCCCATCGGGTAGCAGCGGTGCGCTGACACTGGCTGAGTGGAACCGCGTAGCACAATACATGCCGAGCGGCATGGATCGTCGCCAATACAACCCGTCGTACGGAATCGGCAAGGACGGCAAACAGACAGGTACCAACTACAACCAATATCACAAGCCGCAGATCTCGCTCAACCATATTTGGCAGATTGACGACAACAGCAGTCTGAGTACCACCGCATATGTTTCTATCGGTCGTGGATTCGGACGTACTGCTGAGAACGGCTACAACTCTACATACGCCTACAGCGATCTGACTCGCGGTGCATACAACGGTCTCGTTTGCACTACTTTCCGTGATCCGATAACCGGTATGTTCGACTACGCTAAGGTTCAGGAGATCAACGCTGCTTCCGAATACGGATCCGAACTCGTTATGTGCGAGAACCGCAACTACCACAACTGGGTTGGTTTGGTTTCTACCTTCGACAAGAAATTTCTGGACTGCCTTGAGTTGACCGCAGGTATCGACGCTCGTTGGTATCAGGGTATTCACACAGCAGTCATCAGCGACCTATTCGGTGGCAGTTACTACATGGACGCAACGCGTACCAAAGTATTGCCGGAGAACAACCCGAACGCCAGCGATATGAACTGGGTGACAGAGAAACTCGGCGTTGGCGATGTATGCTATCGCGACTACACAGGTACAATTGTACAAGAGGGTGTTTTCGGTAGTCTTGAGTACAGCAAGAACAACCTCTCTGCCTTTGTGAACGCATCGCTTTCGTTCAACCACAACTGGCGTACCGACCGCTACTACTACAACAACGTAACAGCAAAAGACTCCACCCTGCGTCTCGGATTTACCGTAAAGGGCGGTGTCAACTACAAGTTCGCCAAGTATCACAATGTCTTCGTCAACGCAGGCTTCATCAGCCGCGCACCGAAGTATCAGGCTATCTACATGAGTGTCAGCACTTCCAACGCCATCAACAACGAGGCTAAGAACGAGAAGATCGGTAGCGTGGAACTCGGCTACGGCTTTGAGAACCAATACGCAAGCATTCACGTGAACGGTTATTTCACCGAGTGGATGGACAAGTCGATGACCAAATACGGCAACCTGAGCGATGCCAACCAAACCGAGTTCTACATGAACATGACCGGCGTTAATGCTCGTCACATGGGTCTGGAGTTTGAGGCAAAAGCCCGTCCTACCAAATGGTTGGAACTGAGCGCAATGCTCTCGCTGGGTGACTGGAAATGGGATAGCGACAGCGTCATCGGTCGCGCATATGACGAGCACGGTTTCGCTATGACGGCAGACGGCCAGCGCACCGAGATTGGCGCACCGGATCACGCATGGGCTAAAGTCAACATGAAGGGAATCCACGTCGGCGGTCAGGCACAGACAACGGCTAACTTCAGCGTTCTGTTCAAGCCGTTCAAGGGCTTCCGCATCGGCGCAGAATATACACTGTACGACCGCAACTACAGCTACTACTCTTTCTCGGGTAGCAACCTGAATCTGGGCAAAGAGATGAACATCGTAGAACCATACCGCTGCCCGCTGGGTGGTAGCATGGATATCCGCGCCAGCTACTCATTTGACATGGGTCCGCTGCGTGCCACACTGGCCGGCAACGTGACTAACGTGCTCAACCAATACTACATAGAGAAAGCATGGTCGGCCAATACTGCCAGCGCAGGCGTTGTGGAGAACACAAAGGATAACATCTACTTCTTCTACAACAAGGGTCGCCAGTGGAACATCAGACTAAAACTGCAGTTTTGATAATTGAAAATTGAAATTATTATGAAAGCAAGATATTTATATAGCATCGCCTTTGTACTTGGTACATTGTCACTTTGTACATCTTGTGAGAACTATTTCGACAAGAAATATCTGGACAACGGCGATCCGCAAATCAGCGTGGTCAAGACCTACGACTACACGCTGGAAGAGGCTGACTACGTCACTATTGCCAACAACAAGACCAACAAGGCGTACGCCGAGAGTCTGGATACGATAGCCAACCGCACACCTAACCAAAAAGCACTGGCGCGCGTGGGTGAGAACCACTGCTTCAACGAAGTGGCTTCGGCTGATATGTACGTGCCTGCCTTCATCTACAGCAAGTATCCTCACCTCGATCCGGGATCTACGTTCAACGTGACCTACAAGACCGACGAAGGTCTGCCGGCATACATCGAGATGCTGAACCAGACTATTCGCTACGAACTGAGCGAAGCAGACTACGCAAAGATCTGGGGCGAAGAGGGCAAACTCTACTTGAGCCCATCGGTTGCAGACAAAGTGACAACTATATTGCCGCAGATAGATGACGACATGTGCATCGGCGTAGTATATAACTACAGCAGCAAGGAGCCAAGCGAAGGCGGCCGTATCGAAGAAAAACGCGAGATACTATATCTGTTTGAGAACGGAGCAAAGTGGGTGAAATACACCAACGACAATACTCCGGTGCGCATCGTTCCGGACAACGCAAACGGTCAGGCCGTTAAGTTCCTGCAGAACAATTATCCGTACGCGGCAGAAGACCAGATTGTTGCTGTGATGGTTTACAACTCCAAGACCAGCCTCTATGATGCTATGGAGTATAAATACAACGGCACAGAGTGGATTGCCAACACCGGCATTATCGAGGAAGTGATGTCTTTCGTTCTCGCCAGCGGTTGGTCGGCTAACCTCTCGACCTACTACAAGCAGGCCATTGCAGGCGAAGGCAACCAAGGGAAACTCACCACACAGGAGTTTGACCTGGAGGAAGGCATATCCTACATCTGGAAGTTTGATAACACCTACGGCATGAAGGGAACGGCTTATTATAGCGGTCCTCACACGGGCGAAGGATGGTTCGTTACTCCGACTATCAAGCTGAAGAATGCTACGGCGCCTGCGTTGAGTTTTGACCACGCCATCAACTACGGCCCGCTAGACGGCACACTCAAAGACCAAGTATCTGTATGGGTTTCTACCGACTACGTAGATGACGTACGTACTGCCACCTGGACACAACTGCCTTGGAATGAGTTTGACGGCGAGAAGGGTCTGATGGATTCGTTCAGCTGGACTTTCTACAACAGCGGTCGCATGGATCTAAGCGCTTGGAACAACCAGAAGATCGTTATCGGCTTCCGCTACAAGAGTGTTCCGGGCCAGACCTGTTGCACTTGGGAAGTAAAGAATATACTCGTCAATGAACCGGAAGAGGCTGAATAATAAAACTATGAAAAGAATATTTTTCATTCTATATGTGTTTGCATTGTCCACTCTGCCCGCTTGGGCGGTGGACATGCAGGCCCATATGGGAACAACTGAGGCGCAAGCAGCCTACTCTACCTACCTTAACAAGCAGTCAGCCTACTACACAGGCACTTATTCGCCGGAAGCCTTGTGTGCGCTATACGGCAATGACCTCTTCGGCGCGCTCAATGCGCTGATGGGAAGTACCAGCAATATCGGTAATAGCTCATTCAATTATAATTCGCTTCGTCCGGCCTATGTCAATGTGGACAAGGATCTGAACACAAGCGGCAATATCATAGGCTACTACGACGGCCGTACAATGAATGGTACATGGGATGGTGGTAAGACATACAACCGCGAACATACATGGCCGCAATCAAAAGGAGCAGATAAAGGCATTCCAATGGGACACGATATGCAATCGGTTCGTCCTACCAGTGTTGCAGTCAACAGTGATCGCGGCAATACGGCTTACGGAGAATCGTCCAATTACTATGATCCTGATGAAGTGAGTATCAATAATTCACTTTACGTATCATCCAACCTCGGTTCGTATCGCGGCGATGCGGCACGCGTTATCATCTATGATTATGTCGTTTACGGCGAAGCAGGAGGGCACAAAAGCAACCTTTACAACGGCAATGCGCAACTGCTGGACAAACTGGGCAGTGGCGGAGTTTTTGAATCCATTCCTGTTCTACTCAAATGGCACATGCAAGATCCGATATCGCTGACAGAGATGGTTCGCAACGATGGAGCGCAAGACTACCAGGGTAACCGCAATCCGTTCATCGATTATCCCGAATTGGCTATTCAAATGCTCAAGGACGCAAACGGTGTCACCACTTATCCCGTTAACGTCACAGGCGTACCAATGTGGCCCGCCTACCAATTGACACTCAGTAGCGGTTTCATTGCCTATCTTGGCACACCGGACAACCGCCCTGCTTCGTCAGATATAGTTATCACCGGCGCCACTTATACGTACGATGAGTCCAACGGACGCCTAACTGTCAAGAGCGTTTCCGGCAACATGACCATCACCGGACCTTATAGCGACATCGACCAAACAAAAATACCCGCTACGGCTACGAAAATCATACGTAACGGACAAATACTGATTTACAAGAATGGCAAAGCGTACACTACTATGGGCTTGCCTATTGACGCTGAGCGTTAATGTCACATTCGCAGGCACAAATTTGCAGGTCTTCTATGATTTCGGAAGCCTGGGGACGGCATGCACCAACCAACGCACCAACCGCGTGACAACAACTTTGGAATTGTTCTATCCGGACAATTGGGGCAACACGTTCGCCTTTGTCGATTTCGACTACAATATCCATCCTTCGGATCCGAAGAATACACCTTTTATGGCCTATTGGGAAATAGCCCGTTGCCTGAATTTCTGGCAAAAGACAGTGGCCAAAGACCTGAGCCTACAGGTGGAATACAACGGTGGTTTGGGTCTGGGCAAAAATGCAGACGGCACGTATTATGGCTACGGTATTAACCATGCAGCACTCGTCGGGCTCAATTATTTTCTGCACACAGCCGACTACAAGAACACGTTCAACGTCGAATTGCTATACAAGTATATAGCGGACGGGCAGAAGAACCAGGTGCCGCTGCAATTCACTTTCGTTTGGGCTTGCCGTGATTTCTGTACAGCGCCGGGACTCACTTTCTCCGGTTTTTTGGATATATGGGGGCAAAAGAGCGGTACTATGCAGTCGTTTGTCGTGCTGAGCGAACCGCAATTATGGTACAACGTAGGTCAGTGGTTCAAGTGCAATCACCTGCATATCGGCACGGAGATAGAGTTCAGTTATAACTTCGCCGGCTCAGGCTGGATGGTCAATCCCTGCCTCGGTCTAAAATGGTGTTTCGACTAATAGTCCTTTCGCCCTTTACAATGCCTTTCGCCTTTACAATGCCTTCGTACATCGTACATCGTCCCTTTATACATTTATTAATTCCTTCATTCTTTAGTTCAGCCATAGTAAGTCCTAGACTTTACAGTGGGTAGTTAGCGGTCAATTAGCCACTCTCGCGCTACCCTCGCGCCACTGTCACCCGTAACCTATAACCTATAACCGATTATACTAATGACGGTTTGACGGTTTCTATGGCTTGTTTTATGGTTCTTATTGGCTATAAATCATTGATTCTGTGTGCCATTACATTAAAAACCGTCAAACCGTCAAACCGTCATCCGTTTTTTTTATATAAGTCCCACTATGATGGTATTCCACCTTCCCGTCTCCCGTAACCCGTCACCCATAACCCATCCCCTGTAATCTCTCTCTATGTTTATTATGCGGGATGCCATCCCGCTGGCTCCGTCCATTATCCCGGCATTGTATGCCGGTAGTTTCGTTCATTGCGCTGGATATTATCCGGCATTGAGCGTTTATTATCCGAGATATTATCTCGGGCTATCCCCTCCGTATGTTCGTTTCCCCGCATTATATGCGGGTATCAGCGTCCGTTCCCCATCCTCTGTACCCCGTAACCCATCACCCATCACCCCTTCACCCATTAAAGTGCCGCAAGTATTATGTTATTATTATGTGATTATTATGTTGTTATTATGTGATTATTATGTTACTACTATGTTCGTCAGCAGATCACACTGAGATCACACTGAGGTCTCGCCGTACTCACCAATACTCTTTTGCATGAGATTCTTGAGATAGTTGAGATAACTTAAGCCCAAAAGATATCAATTTTTATGAAAAATATCTCAATTGTTAAGAATGTACATATTTTTCCTAAAATTATTTGTGTATATGAGAAATTTGTAGTAATTTTGCACTCGGTGAT
>JAEEGL015454614.1_pt1 | contig 13778 bp, 2 predicted proteins | sample 9134231 | NCBI WGS metagenome assembly JAEEGL01 (sample SAMN16246548, study PRJNA631951) | gut metagenome | biome: gut microbiome; feature: rumen; material: fiber-attached | host: Bos | place: Iran: Karaj | collected 2018-10 | reverse complement strand
CACGTCGAACTCCTCGGCTTCGGGCAGCACCACCACGCCGGCGGCGCTGGTGTGGATGCGTCCCTGCGTCTCAGTGGCCGGCACGCGCTGCACGCGGTGCACGCCGCTCTCGTATTTCAGTAGGCCGTAGACGCCCTCACCGGTCACCGTGAAGGTGATGTCCTTGTAGCCGCCCGAGGTGCCCTCGTTGAAGTCAGTGACCTCCACTTTCCAGTGTTTCTTCTCGCAGTAGCGGGTGTACATGCGGAAGAGGTCGCCGGCGAAAATGCAAGCCTCGTCGCCACCCGTACCGCCACGAATCTCCACCACGGCGTTCTTCGAGTCCTGCGGGTCGGCGGGGATGAGCAGAATGCGTATCTCCTCCTCCATCTTGTCGCGGCGTTCCTGGCTGGCGAGGAGTTCTTCCTTGGCCATTTCCTTCAGTTCGGGGTCTTTCTCGTTCTCTAACAGTTCCTTGCACTCGGCGATGGTGTCGAGGAGGGCCTTGTAGTCGCGGTAAGCCTTCACCACGGGCTGCAGATCCTTGTAGTCCTTCGACAATTTGACATAACGTTTCATATCCGCAGTAACCTGCGGGTCATTCATCTGCTGCTCAATCTCCTGATAACGAGCGTATATTGCTTCCAACTTGTCTAACATAACGGGTGCAAAGATACGAAAACAATTTATATTAAGCGATAAAAATGTGGTTGGACATACTCCTCCACCACCCTTCCGGGCGGTCCCCCTCCCCTATCTTAGGGGAGGATTTTAGTTTGTTTTTGCAGCGACATATAATATCCAAACTGCTCCCTTAAGATAGGGGAGCTGGTAGCCGCTTGCGGCTGACTGAGGAGTATGAAACCAGGGTTCGCTATTTAGTCTTTACCGAGACCTGATTGGAGGGTGTGGAGTGCTGGCCGCGGCCGAGCTGCAGCTGGATGTAGTAGGTGCACTTGCTCTTGGCAGGGGCCTTGGTGTCTACGTAACTGGCATCCTTGCGACCGAAGGTACCTATATCACGGAACTCGCCGTCGCCGTCCTTGCGGTAGACGACACCATAGTAGTCCTTCTTGCCGTCGTACTTGTACTTCCATGTCAATGTGGTCTTGCCCTTCTTGTACTTGGCCTTGAGGGCGATGTCCATCTTGACGGTGTTGTCGGGCACGAGTTGTATCACGGCGTAGCCGGCCATACCGCTGCTGTTGGCCGCCGAGTCGCGTACCTCGATGCAGTAGTTATAGGGGTGCACCGACGGCTCGGGGTTGTCGGCAAAGAACACAAGCCCGCCGTGCTCCACCTGGTCGGCGGTCACCTTGCCCACACATTCCCAGTTGGGCGTAGGCTTGAGCTTGCGGTATATGTAGTAGGCCGCCACATCGTCGCTCGACGACGAACGCCAGCTCACCAGCACGCTGTCGCCCTCCTGGCGTATGCTCTCGAGCACGCACTCGCTGGGCGCTATGTGGTCGGGGCGCTGCACGGCCAAAGTGTCGGAGGTCTTGGAGGTGTTGTAGTTGTTGTCCAAAGCCACCACATAGTAGTAAATGTAGCGCGTGAGGGTCCTGAGGCTCACGCTGTCGAAGTAGAAGGGGTGATTGAGATAACCCTTGGCGGTCTCGATAAAGTCGTGGTCCTTCTGGTTGGCGGCATATACGCGGTAGCCTATCACGTCGGGCTCGGGGTTCTGGGTCCAGGTAAGGAAGATAATACCCGTGGAGTCTTCCACCTCGGCCTTGAGGCCTGTGGGAGCCGAAGGGGGCGTGATGTCCTCGATGTGGTTGAGCACCGCCACCGAGTAGGTGACGTTGCCCGCGGTGTCGGTAACAAAGACGCGATAATAGCCGCGGCCGTGCTCGTAGGCGTTGCTGTCGGTGAACGATGTCGCCGTGCGCGGCAGCAGTTCCGAAATGTTGTTCCACTTGCCGCTGAGGTCGTTGGCGAAAGCCACCACATAGCCGATGAAGTCGTCTTCCATCACGTCTTTGTGCCATCGCAGCTTGCAGATGCTGTTGCCTATGACGTCGATGCCATCGACGTAGGGCGGCGTGGGGGGAATATAGTCATCCATGCGGAAAGGCTCGGCGTCGCGCGGGTCGGTCATGCCGCCGAAGGCGTCGAAGGCACGCACACGGTAGGTGTAGGTCTTACCCAGTTCGAGCGAGTCGAGGTATACGACGTTGTCCTTCATCCATTCGGCAATACTGTCGCCAAAGACCTGGACTGTAGCATCGTTGGGCTCCATGGGCCATAGGGGGGCCACCTTGTTGATGGTGTCCCACGTGTTGCCGCCGTCAGCGCTACGGTAGAGCCAGTAGCCGGCGAGTTTGTTCTTCTCCCAGCGCACAGCCACTCGGTGGTCGTCGACTTGTATGACGTCGATGCGAGGCACCATCTCGTCCTCGCTACGCACATAGTAGCTGTTGTGCACCACCACCGAGGGCTCCTCCACACCTATCAGGTTGGGGTCCAACATACTCTGCAGCATGTACTCGTAATAATGTCCCGGCACCACGTCGCGGTCAACAAAGCGGAGGCCTATGGCTTCGGCCACCTGCGGGTCGCGCTCGGCGGCAAGCATGGCCATGAAGTGGCGCTGCTGCTGCTCCTGATACTGCTTGGCGGCGAGGGTAAGGAAGTCGGCGTTGGCACGGTGCGACTGCTCGTTGACGTTGTACTCGAACTGGCCGTAGAGGGCCTGGGCACCGACGCCGGCGTAGAGGTTGGTTGAGTCGAAGCGCTGCATCATCTCTCCGAGGGTCATCGGCTTGATAGGCTTGCCGTCGTTGAGGCAGAGGTAGGGAATGGTGTCGCCGTAGCGGTCAATGCCGAAGGCACCGTCGGGATTGTCGGCCGCGAGACGGAAGAGTTTCCATCCGCAGTTCTTGGAGGAAATCCAGAGGCCGGCATCCTCGGTGGCCCAGCGCAGGACGATGCTGTCGCCGTAGGCACGCGCCATCAGGCGCACCACTAAGGGTTTCTCACGGCTGAGCATCAGGCTGTCGACTACGGCAGCCAGGCTGTCGGAGGTGGCCGCCGAGTCTTTCGCCACGGCGGCGCGCTTGGCCTTGGGCATTGCCTTGGGGGTGGAGGGCTTCTGCGCCTGGACTCCTGCCACAAGCAGCAGGCAGAATATCATCAATGCTATTCGTTTCATATTGTCGTTCTTTTTGTTTACTAATACAATCCAGCCAATAAGCGATTTAATTGGTCCTGTCGTCTTGGCTGCGCTGCTCTATGCGATTCTTCTCCTGTTTCGACACTTTGCCGTTCTTTTCAATAAGGGGGTACATCAGGCCGCCATAGTAATGGGCCTCAAGAGGATAATCCAAATTGCCCACATACCGATACTTGTTTTTGAGATCCTCGAAGTTCTTGGCAGCATTCTTGTAATCGCTCTTGGACTTATAGTTACTCTCTATCGGCTGCTGGTAAATCTTGTTACCTACGGGATATACACCGCCACCTTGTATTATGTTGGCGATTTCGTGGAGGGGGTCGCCGCCTGGAGCGCCGGAGATATAGACGAAGAACATGCTCTCGCCGTCGAGTCCATTGCCGAGACGGTTACTGTATGCAGTACGGTTATTAAGATCGCTGTACTTTATCTCCAAACCATGGAAATCAGACTCTTTACCATCTACCTCCAACCTGTTGAACCATTCGGTCTTCACAGGAGTATAATTAGCCCATTTACCGTAATCGAGCAACAGGAAGTTGGAAGAGAACAGTTCGTTACATAGAGTGCCCTTGCTTTTATCGTACATGGTATATGGCAGTTCGTCGAAATGGAGTACATATTCCTGCCATGTGTCGTTGATGTCAGTGTGGTCATACTTGAAGCTATCATATTTCCCACTATGGTTACATATACGGAACCACAGAGTATTCATGTGTTTCAACCACCAGTTCATCAGCACCGACTTGGGCAGGGTATAGGGGAAGCTGGTTGCCATCTGGTTGTTCTCGTGGTTGTATTGATTCCAGTATTTCAGAAGATTTATTTTTGTATCATAGCCGAGGGTATGCACCCAGACGCCGAAGTCAAAGAGGTCTTGGTAGAAGTCTCGGTAGAGCTTGTAGTCTTTGTACATCGCCGGCGTGGCCCTGTCTCTGACTTTGACTGTATAGGCCGACCACTCCCACGGATGTTCGGGATAGTTGCGGAACATGGAGTACCCACTCGGCGGAACAGAGTAACCGTCACCCATGAAAGCAGCCGAGTCGATACGCCATTGCGGATAGTCGCTACTCACCTCCACCGTGAGCACATTGGGCACAGCCCAGCCACCGTAGTACTTCTGTGGGAAGGCATCCGAGCCTGCCACAGTGGTGTAAAGACCGCCAGGACCATATTCGCCGGGAACCATGCGGATATTCAAAGTGCCGGCGAAAGGTGTGCCGCTGCCGTTAGGCTGTATGCCTTGGCTGAACACACTCTTCAGGCCATTTACCCTTTGTGTTTTCTCATCAACTCCGTTTTTAATTTTATATGTGGAAAAGGTTTGTTGGCTATCATTGTTCTGATTACTGATTTTAAAACTTTTTTTAGGATAGGTAAGCTCAGGATATGTTGCCTTCATTTTCTCGTTGAGTTCGACCAACGTTCCGGCATAAATGTCGTAGAGGCCGTCGGTGGCGCCATAATCGATGCAGGGGGTGATGATGGCCGGGAGAGTGGTTCCGATATGATACAGGAGCGTGTCTTCGGGACGGTAGGTCGTGAATAGGTAGGAATACTGGCCTGCCTCGTAGTGAGCATCCTCGTCGCCACCGCCTCCGTATGAATTCATCTTTAATTCATACCAGTACTCGTCCGAGTTGGTACCACCCCTTATCAAAGAAGTTGAAGTCACATTGCCACGGTTGTCCCTATTCACGTGCTTCCCAGTATAGGGAGAATCGTCAAAAAGCAGGTCGAGCGGAACTTGTTTCAGTATCTGCTCGTAGGACTCGTACTTGTCTATGGCGAAATAGAGCGTGTAGATGGGGCTGCCGGAAGCCACATAGGCGTCGTATTGCGAACTCATGCTTTTTCGGCTGAAGGACATCAAGGTATCGGAACCTTCTTGCTTCTTGTTTCTATTAGCGTAGTGCTGCAACTGCTGGTACTCGGTGTTGTTTTTCAACTCGGCGGAGGTGTATTGCCGTTGCAGTTCGGTTCTGCGCTGCGCGTACTCATTGTTCTGGCGCTCCGTTTCCACGGTGGTCTGCATCATGGCGGAGGCCGACTTCATCTGCTCTTCCACCTGGCGCGCCATTGCGCCGTTCAGGGCGTCGTCGTCGGCTTTCATCAGGTGGATGGCAAACATCGCATTCTTTCCTTTGTAGGAGGCGAAGTTAATCTTGGCCTTTTTAAAGCAAATCACGAGTTGGGGGGTACCGCCGTTGTTGCGGTACTTATAGCGGCCCTCGACGATAGACTCGCTGTTGGCGGACTTCACCACCAGGAACGGCTTGATCTTGTAGTCGACGGTATCGAGCAGGAACTGCTTGTGGGAGAAGAGATAGAGCGGGAACTGGTACTCCTTGAGGACGACGTCGTAGCGCAACTCCTTGTAAGGCACATGCGGGTCGCCGTTGTAAGGCCAGCTGAAGACCACCGAGTTGAATAGATAAGGTGGCTCAGCTTCCGTATTGAAGTAGAAGAGAGTGTCCTGCGTCCACTTCTTGTGCGTCGTCTTTTCACGGTCGGTGAACACCGGGTCGTGCCACAGGTACTTGTCATATTGTTGTGGGTCGGCAGGGGCAACAGTGTAGCCGTTGTCGGACAAGGAGTAGATTGAGTCGCTACTCTTTTGCTCCTTACTCAGGTCGTTCTCGTTCGTCGGACGCTTCTCAAAAGCGCGGCCCTCGAGATACACCTTCATGGTCGTACTCTCGGGGAAGCCGTTGAAACAGTCGAAGTGCTGCACATTGGTGGCTTCGTGGTCGGGCCAGAAACGGAGGGCGACATCTTTAACTTCCATTACGGTTCTATATTTGCCCATCTTTGACCCCTTTGTTGTGCCTTTGTTTGATGTGCCTTTTTTCCCTCCACTAAGAAAAGCGGAAACACTTTTATTGCTGCCTGTATTATCATCGTCAGGAACCAGATGAGTGGATTCCGTTTGCGCCGAGCATTTCTCCGTCAGTACAAAGCGGAAGCGCCTTGTGGTGGTGCCGTCGCCATACTTGTCGTCGGCGCAGAGCATCACGTCCTCGTTCCATGGCAGGTTCGAGGTGATGGTGCCGTGACTGTAGGGCGACACCATCTCTTCCGGCTTTTTTTTGCTGACATCGGCCTTGGTGAATGCCGGCGTCACGTTCTGGAACAGCTTGGCGTTGGCCAGCGGGTCGGTGTTGCCGGGCACGCAGACGCGGCCCATCTCGAAGTCGACGCTGGTGTTGATCTTGATAAGGCCACCGAGGCACCTGGCCTGGAAAGCCAGCATGCCGTAGGCCCATGTGGGTTTCGGACCACCGGCAGAAAGGATGGCACCGAGCTCGCTCTCGGCCAGGATGAGCCTGCCCTTCCAGAAGCCGAGGTTGAGGCTGAAGCCCACAGCACCTTTTAGATGGGCGTAAATCTGACCCATGCCGTAGAAGTCGTTCTTACCGATATGGCTGTAGCCACCGCATCCCTGTCCGTTGACATCGAGTAGCGCAAGGTCGAAGCCCAGAGCGACCTCTATATTGAGGTAGAGCAGCATATCGAGCTCCATGTGCGCTTCGAAGGCGCCGCCGAGGGCAAGGCCGCCGGCAGATGGAATCTTGAAGTTCGTGCGGTTGCGCTTGAACTTGTTATAGCGGCTGCTTCCGGCTTTCTGCAGCATAGCATCGAGGCCTGGATCTATATCTGGCATCTCGTAGCCGCCGGGGAACTTGTTACCGAACATGAAGTAGAACGAGAACTCCATACCAGCTTTGAAGACCACCGCGTCTAGGTTGGCCGAGAAGCGCACACGGTCCTCCTTAGCCGGGCGTCCGATGGCGAAGTACCAGTCGGCACCACTCTGGCCGGGATTATGCTCCACGGCAAACTCGATGGGTATCTGCAACGACATGCCAGCAGTGGGGGTAGAGTTCTTACCACTGTCTTTGCCCTTGTCCTTGTCGCCGCCAGAAGTCTTGTCGCCACTCACCTCGCTGTCGGTGCGCGGGTCGCTGCCGTTGATGGTGTTCTCGCTGCCGTCGTCATTGACCAGAGGTGCCCCACCCACGCTGTCGTCCGACGAAGTAGGATAAATCCACGTCTTGGGTAAGCCCGCGGGTGTGTCGCAACCCTCCTTCATAAGACCGTCGAGGCTTATCTTGGCATCGATACGGGCAGCAAAATTCAGCTTCCAGTAGCCTGGATTAGGACCATTGGTATAGTCGATGAACGAGGCCACGTCGATGGCAGCATTCTTCGACTCCTGTACATGTTCAGCATCGGCCTTGGTAAAGTCGGAGAGGATATGAGCGTTGACCTGAAGCGTGATGCCCGAGAAGTGACCGTTAGCCACACGCAGGTTCAGAATGCCGTCGGCATTCATGGTCTTTTCAGCTTCGGCAAGGGCCAAGCTTACGCCGGCACGTGCCACCCATGCGCCACGCTGAGGACGGAAGTTGACGCCACTGCTCGACACCATCTCGTCGGCGAAACTCTTTGAGCGCAACGTCTTGGCATCCATCTTGGAGAAATTCACCGTCTGATGCATATTGTAGGCGAAGGCACCGCCGAGACCGGTTATCTGCACCGGACCTATTGGAGGAATCGTATTGGTCAATAAAGCACACTCGACATACCACCAATTGAAGTAATCTTCGTCCTTGACAACCTGATTGCCGTCGTCGTCGGTCGAGGTTGAGCGATGATACAGTTTACTGCCAAAGCCGAAGCCCATGTCTAACTCGACCACCTCCATAAACTTCACCTTGCCAGAACCTTTCCAGTAGTCACCCAAATCAGCAGTCGAGTCGTGGTCCACCATACCTTCGAGATGCAGTGGACCGATATCGGACTTGACGCTCACCTTATTGAGCTTACCGTCGAAGCTTTCGGGCTTGTAGGTCTTGGTATTCACGTCGCACCAAATGTCGAAGCCACAGCCGCCACCGATGTTGCCATCGCTGAAGCCCAGGCCTATCTCGCCGTCGAACTTGATGCCGACCGTCATATTGTTGCCTTCACCCTTCTTGGAGAAAGGCGAAATAGTCTTCAGGTTGTAGGAGAAGGCTCCCATATTGCCCTTGGCCATGGACTTCTCTTCGGCAGGGGGAACCGGGACTGCATCGGGTGCCACAGCCTCATCGGCAGACACCTCGCGGTCGGTGTAGTCATCGTCGTTTCTGAAGTCGATATACTTCTGCGGCGAAGCCAGGCTCCAGTCACCGATGTTGAAAGCCCAGTCGTCGAATATGTATGCTGTCTCTGTCTTGGGCTTGCCCTTGTCAGTGCCTGTATACACCTTGTCGGTTGTGTAGTTGCGCAGGTACATGTTCTGGAACTTGATGCCCGGCAGCTTGATGGGGACTTTGAATTTCTCCTTGAGTGAGTCGAGGCTAATGGTACCATGCAGGGTGAGGTCGACACGCGTTGTGCCTTCTTTGTCACGGCTATAGTATGTGGTGCCTAGCATCTCGTCGTTGTCGCCGACCAGCGTTTTGCCACTTTCGTCGTAGACAATCCTGAAGTGCGAGTTGCAGGCCAGGTCGATGTCGGCCACGAAGAGCGTGAGTGTGAGCTTCTCGGCAGCACCACTAGCGCCACCGGTAGCACCGGGCTTGCCACCCTGGGCACCGGGATTACCACTAGGTGCGCCAGAATTACCACCCTGGTTACAGGGCTTATCATTGCCCTTGTTTCCTTTTGTTCCAGAATTACCACCAGCAGCGGCGCACTTGTCGGCGCCAGGAGGCGTGATGGCAAAGTCGATGCTGTCGGTACCCAGCGAGCAGTTGTAATTCATCTTGCCACGGAGGAAGGGGACACTCATCTTACCGTTGATATAGCCCTCCTTGTACTCGCTCTTTTGGAACTTGACGCCCAACTGGTCGAGGCTGAAATACCAGCCGTATTCGTCACTATTGCCATAAGCCAGAAGATTGTTGAACGATATGTCGACCGAGATACCATCCTTGTCGAGGATAAGCTGGCGTGCTGCAAGGTTGATGCGGGTGTTGTACTTGTCGCCACCACCTGCACCACCGGGAGCACCATTACCGCCACCGGCAGGAGCACCGTTACCGCCACCAGAAGGCTTGTCCTTGCCTCCTCCTTGGGCACCGTTGCCGCTGGGCTGTCCGGTAGAAGGTTGTCCGGTGGAAGGTTGTCCAGTGGGATTTGTGTTGCCTGCAGGAGCAGTACCATTACCAGCAGGGGCCCCTGTACTATTACCAGGAGCACCATTACCGCCACCAGCGGCACCAGCCTGCGGGGTACCTTCTTCACCGGTCAGGTCACGGAAGATATCGCTGAAGGCGTGGGGCATGGCAACGGAGAATTCGTCGAGATAGAAGCCCTGCCACTTGGCACTCTGCTTGGGGTCTTTGAGGTAACCCTGCGGGAACTTGACCTGCTTGGGTGTATCTGACTTGCTGTGGTCGTACCATATACCGCTGCCCGTGGGCACAAAGACGAAGTCGCCGCACTCGGTAACCATGAAGGGATCCATGCCCACCTGGGCAATCCAGTCGCTCCAGCTCTTGAACTTGGTGTAGAAGAAGAGGCGGGCGGGATGGTCGGGCTTGGTGATATTGCCACCCTTGATGTCAACAGCCATAAACTTGCTGCCGGGCTGGTTCTTGGGCCCGAGGAAGAGTTCGGCATCGACGGCAATCTCCTTGAAGCCATCCTTGTTGAAGGTGATATGGCAGCCGTCGCTCATATCGGTGAGCTTGGTGGGACGCTTGAACGACATGGTGTAGCCGTCGCTGAGTTCCATGTCGACATCCATACCCATGAAGAGGTTCACCTCGCCGACCGAGTCGCTGAAGAACTTGTCGGGCTCGATACAGATGTTTGTGGCGAGGAACGGCAGGTAGAGGTTGTCCTCGTGCGAGGCGAAGATGGCCAGGAGGTTCATCTGCGCCGTCACTGGCGAGAAGAAGAAGTCGTTGACAGCCACCGAGAGGTTCTCCACCGAATCGCCGCCGAGCATAGCATCGCTAACCTTGACGGGCGTGGTGATGACACTCACCGCACCGCCGCCGTTGATAAGAGCATGGGTGAGCTGCGCCACAGGATTGGCATATTCATTGATGCGGTTGTACCACTTCTTTATCTCGTCGCCCGTGCTACCCAACTCACCAGCTTTCTGCAAGAGAAGCTGCACGCCCTTGTCGCTGTACATGTCGAAACCTGCACCCCACTTGTTGTTGCCCATGTTGAGGTTGAGGTAGTTGTTCGAGTCCTGCGTGATGGAGCGGGCGGTACCCGAGACCACTTGCAGGTTCTCGTTGATCTTAAGGGTATCGAACTTCACCTTGATGCCGCATCCGTAGCCGTCCAAGGGGAGCCACTCGACGTAGCCCTCTCCGCTGTAGCGGTCTTTGTTGTCTTTCTTACCCTTCTGCACAACAAGGTTGAAGCGGCCCATCTTGAGCTTCACCATGTTGTTGATAAGACTGTCGACCTTGGGGTGGATGAGCTTCTTGCTGAGGCCAGTGGTGTCGCGAGCAAAGCAGGCATTGGTGACGTCGATGGCTGTGCTGTAGTCGTTGGTGTCTTTCTTGAAGCGGAAGGAAATGGGGTGCGACCAGCCACTGTTGCACATTACGTAACCCGTGGTGTCGGGGATAATCAGCTTGACACGTGCCACATAGTTCTTGTCGTTCTTGAGCGAATCGATGATATCGTGCACAAGACGGATATCGGCGATGGAGTCCTTGTGGAACTTGGCCTTGCCGGCGATAATCTCTTTCAGGGTCTTGCCACTGGCATACTCGTAGAAGTAGAGGTTGTAGCGCGCCGAGTCCTTGTCTTTGGCATTGAGGTTGGAGGCTGGCTTCCATGTGAAGTAGAGGTCAACGTCGTCGTAGCGGTAGAGCTCCTCGATGGGGGCTGTCTCGAAGTCCAGCCAGGTGGTGTCGTCCCAGTTGGCGGTGGAACGGCTCACAGGAGTGGTGAACTGCGGAGGCAGCACACGGTCGAGCAACGTGGAGTCGACACCCCACTGGAACTTCATGGTCGAGAGGAAGCTGCCCGAGGCGCTGCGGGTGACCTTCACAGTGTCGTACTCGGTGTCGGCCTCGATGCCGTTGACATAGTGCTTGGTCTCGTTAATGGTGTAGTCCATGTAGCGATAGCTGAAGCTGGTGGCCACAGTGACTATATATTTCTTGCCCTGCTGCATGAAGCGCTTCCATGTGGTGTCACCTATCGACATCGGGTCGTTGCTGTTGTCCACATGGCCGCTGGCCGAGGCCGTCTTCTTGAATGTCTTGGTGGCCAAGGGGGTGCGGCTGTCGAGGTCGGACATCGCCCCGAGGTCGTCATACAGCTTGACGGTGTAGTCCACCTGCGTCAGCGTCTCGCCGCGCATGGGCATCCACTTGATGTCGAAAGGCTTGATGGCGGTGCTGACGATATGGTCGTTGTAATTGTCGTTGAACTTCACCTGTACGCTCTTGTCCTCGGCTGGCACTATCGTTGCCTCGTCGGAGAACTTGGCGCGGACGGCGTTGTAAGTCTCCTCGTCGCGGTATGGGAAACAGAAATAGGGCTGACGAATGCTGGCGAGGGCCTCGTCGCGGTCCGACGTCTCGGTGGTGTTCTGCTGGGCGGTGTTATTAGACTGGTTGGAAGGGCCGCTGTTGTCGACATTATACTTGGCAGGACCCCACGAGAAGGTCTGCACCTGACTCTTGCCATCGTTGGCTATCTCGATGGGATTGTTGACATTCTTGTCGCGGGCGACCACCTGCACGGCATATACGGCGCCGCGCTCGAGGGGGACATCAAGATTGCGCAGGGTGTCAATCTGCACATAGGTTCCCGTGGTCGTCTTGGAGAACACAACGGCCGAATGCTCGATGGCATAATCGGGGGTCTGACCAGGCATCACCTTGACCATCTTAAGGGTATATGATAATTTGGCCGAGGAGGCACAATTGGTGATAACTGGCGACCAGCGGATATCAATGTTGCGGGGGTAAACGATCTTTACATGGCCTTTATTCCTATTTCCGCTTTTTGTGTCTGCCTTTTCTCTGATTCTTGTGTATGCTGTAATGGGCGTTAGAATCTCGGGGGCCGAGCCGCTGTAGCACACCTCGAACTGAACGCAGGCCCTTGACATGGGCTCGCCGTCATCGATTACCTGTTCCTGCCAACGATACACCTCGATGCAGAACTGATAGGTGCCCTCGGGGATACGTATGATGTTGGTGATATTCTCGGTGACGTTGGTCGTCAGACGTCCGCTGAAATGGTCGGAGAAGTCCATGATGTTGTTCATCTGGCGGTGCTCGTAGGCTCCCAGCGTCATGCGCGGACGCGTGTTGCCGTTCTCCTTGGTGAGCAGCGACATCGGAGTGCCGTTGAGGGCATAGTCCGAGATGAGGCTCATCTTCAGGTATACGTCAGTCGGCCGGTTGGTGTTGTTCTGCAGCGCGACATTGACGTAGCGGTTGGGCTGGTCGATGAGTTCTGCAAACGACATGGGCAGCGACTGCTTCACCTTGGTGACCATTACCGAAACATCCTGGGCACTAACGGTAATAGTGACCAGCATCAGGGCCATAGTCAGAATGACCTTCGCGAGATTGTATTTTTGTCTCATAAACTATAATATTATCAATACAGTAATACGCTGTTCCTCAACGTATTGTTCCCCAATACGGTTGTTTGGGGATAGTCTTTCATGGGTACAAATATACAAATTTTTTTAATACGCAAATAAAAAAAATGGTGGCTGGCCAAATAATTGGTCAGCCACCATTATCAGACCCTTACAGGACTCTATTTCGTCTTCACCGTCACAGTGTTGGAGGGACTGGAGTGGCGGCCGCGGCCGAGCTGCAGTTGTATGTAGTAACTGCACTTGGTGTCGGCGGGGGCGCCGATGTCCTCGAACTTCTCATCCTTGCGCGAGAAGGTACCCACATCGTGGAAGTCGCCATTGCCATCCTTGCGGTAGACGACGCCATAGTAGTCCTTGCGGGGCTGCTCGTCAATCTTCCATGTGAGGGTGGTCTTGCCTTTCTTGTAATTGGCCTTGAGGGTGATGCCCATCTTGACGGAGGGGTCGGGGTCGACCTGAGCCACGGCGAAGCCGGCCATGCCGCTGCTGTTGGTGGCCGAGTCGATGGCCTCGATGCAGTAGGACCAGGGGTGGATGGAGGCTTCGGGGCGGTCTCCGAAGCGGATGATGCCTTTCTTATCCACCTTGTCTGGGGTGATGACAGCAATGCATTCCCAGTTGGCGGCGGGACGCGGCTTGCGGTAGACATAGTATTTGGCCACATCCTCGCTGACCGAGGCGCGCCAGGTGATGGTGATAGTGTCGTTGTCCTGGGTCACTCCGTCGAGCACGCAGACACCAGGAGGCAGCAGGTCGGGCAACAGCACACGCAGGGTGTCGGAGGGCTTGGAGTAGTTGTGGTTGTTGTCGACGGCTATGACATAGTAGAATACGTCGCGGGCGAGGAGGTTGATGTCGACGGAGTCGAAGTAGAAGGTGTCTTGAATATAGCCGGGAGTGAGCTCGATGAACTCGTGGTCGCGCTGGTTGGCGAAGTATACCTTGTAGGCCAGCAGGTCGGCGTCGGTGTTACGGTTCCACCAAATGAGGACCAAACCCGTGGAGTCGTCCGAAATGGCCATCAGACCCTTG
>JAEEGL015152112.1_pt1 | contig 13778 bp, 9 predicted proteins | sample 9134231 | NCBI WGS metagenome assembly JAEEGL01 (sample SAMN16246548, study PRJNA631951) | gut metagenome | biome: gut microbiome; feature: rumen; material: fiber-attached | host: Bos | place: Iran: Karaj | collected 2018-10 | reverse complement strand
CCGGCCGCGGTTTCCTGGAAGTACTGGGACAGCTCAACCAGCTTTTCGCCGGCAGCGATGGTCTTTTCATTGACCCAGCTGGCCTCGTTGTTGTTCAGGGCCTTCAGGTCAACGCCTTCACGGTCGCACAGGTAGCCAGCCAGCATGGACAGGCACCAGGCAGTACCGGCGCTGATGGTGATGGGGGTCTTGCCGTAAGCCTTGATCTTTTCGCAGGCATCCAGCAGTTCGGTGTAGGTGGTGGGCACGGTGGCACCAGCCTGTTCAAAGATTTCCTTGTTGTAGAACACGCAAGCCGCAGCGGTGTTCAGCGGGATAGCGTAGATCTTTCCGTCGTAGGTCTGCTGCGCGAACACAGCGTCGCCGGCGAAGGTGTCTTTCCAGCCGTCCGCCAGATACTCATCCAGGGGAGCAGCGATTCCGGGCGCGACATAGTCAGTCAGGTTCGGGCCGGGGCTGACGATGAACACGTCGGGGGTCTTCTGAGCGTCCACCAGGGCGTTCAGGTCGGTGTAGTAGGGCTCCAGCTGGGTGGTGATGGGAGTCACATGGTACTTACCGGCATAATCCTCGTTGAAGCGATCGATCACCTGCTTAAAGCCCTGTGTGATCAGGTCGGAGGAAGCCTCCAGGTCATCCCAGAACATCCAGGTGATTTCCTGCACTTCTTCGGCACCGGCGAGGGAAACCATGCTCAGCAGCATAGCCAGAGCCAGTACAACAGCCAACAGTTTCTTCATCTTCCTTTTCTCCTTTCGGTTTGTGAAAACTACTGCGCCCGATGCGCAGCGATTGAGGTTATTATACTCGCCGGTACGTACCATTTTCAAGCAAATTTGGTATATTTGGTGTATTTTTAGTCCAGATTGTTCATTATTGATTAACCTTTCCTCATTTTATGCTTTTTTTGTCCCTCCGGTATATTTTTTCGTTCCCCCGGACATACCGGGACTATGAAAACGGTTCCGATTTCTTCCGCTTCGTTCATCAAAAACAGCCTGTTTTTTTGGTTTCAATCCCGTTTTTCAACAGCTATAGATTATTTCTATAACTCGTTATAAAATATAGTTTCCCCCTGAAAACACGAAAAGCGCACACATTCCCCCGCAAAAGCTGATATATTATTCGGGACGCAGTACGCGGTGTTCTGCGCTCAGCATATAATCATTGTGCATTGTGCATTGTACATTATGCATTGTTAAAGAGGAGGCCTTTCATATGTCAAGAATCGAGACCCTTTGCGTACAGGGCGGCTATACGCCCAAGAACGGCGAACCCCGCCAGATCCCGATTATCCAGTCCACTACCTTTAAATATGATACCAGTGAGGATATGGGCAAGCTGTTTGACCTGGAAGCCTCCGGTTATTTCTATACCCGCCTGCAGAACCCCACCAACGACACCGTGGCAGCACGCATCTGTGCCCTCGAAGGCGGTACCGCGGCCATGCTGACCTCCTCCGGCCAGGCAGCCAACTTCTACGCCGTTTTCAACATCGCCAACGCGGGTGATCACGTGGTAGCCTGCTCCGCCATCTACGGCGGCACCTACAACCTTTTTGCCGTCACGATGAAGAAGATGGGCATCGACTTCACCTTCGTCAGCCCGGACTGCACAGACGAAGAGCTGAACGCTGCCTTCCGGCCCAACACCAAGGCCCTCTTCGGCGAAACCATCGCCAACCCGGCCCTGAGCGTTCTGGACATTGAACAGTTCGCCAAGGCCGCCCACGCCCACGGCGTCCCGCTGATCATTGACAACACCTTCGCCACTCCCGTCAACTGCCGGCCCATTGAATGGGGTGCGGACATCGTAACCCACTCCACCACCAAGTACATGGACGGCCACGGCAGCGGCGTCGGCGGCGCCATCGTGGACAGCGGCAAATTCGACTGGGAGAAATACGCGGACAAGTTCCCCGGACTGACCACACCGGATGAAAGCTATCACGGCGTAACCTATACGAAGAAATTCGGTCTCGGCGGCGCCTTCATCACCAAGGCAACCGCCCAGCTGATGCGGGACTTCGGTTCTATCCAGAGCCCCCAGAACGCCTTCCTGCTGGGCCTGGGCCTGGAAAGCCTGCACGTGCGCATGAAGCGCCACTGCGAAAACGGACAGGCCGTGGCCGAGTTCCTGGCCGGTCATGAAAAAGTCGCCTGGGTCACCTACTGCGGCCTCCCGGGAGACAAGTATTACGAGCGGGCACAGAAGTACCTGCCCAACGGTTCCTGCGGCGTGGTTTCCTTCGGCGTGAAGGGCGGCCGGAAAGCCGCGGAAGCCTTCATGAAGCACCTGAAAGTCGCTGCCATTGAAACCCACGTGGCGGACGCGCGGAGCTGCTGCCTGCATCCCGCCAGCGCCACCCATCGCCAGATGAGCGATGAGGAACTGATCGCCGCAGGCGTTTCCCCGGACCTGGTACGTTTCAGCGTCGGCCTGGAGAACAAGGATGATCTGATTGAGGACATCGCACAGGCACTGGCAGCAATCTGATATCAGATCGCTGCAATGCATAATGCACAATGCATAATGCATAATTAATGTATATCAAGCAAAAGCATCAATTGAAGGAGCTCTGTTTAAAGGATCTCCTTTTTTCCCGGCTTGTTTGCCCTTCCTTTACTCATTTATTTGCATATTTTTGGTAATTAGTGCATAATTACCTATACTTAAACCAGGAAAAAAACATTTTTTGCATCGATATGGGGCAAAAATCGCACAATCGGTTGAAATCATTGATTTTTTGACCAATTTTCATAAATTTTTGTACAAAAATGTTCGTACATTAGTATTGTATTTTGCTTTTCTTTACGGTATGATGTTCCTGGTGTTCAAAACTACAGAAGAAAGCGGAGCGCTTGCCATGAATCAGGACGTCTTGTTTTCGCAGTATCTCGAGGAACTGACGGATACAATCACGGATCTGGATCATTTCAATATTGAAAAAACCTATGAAATCCTGAGACAGCTGTGCATTGCGTTCCGTGTGTGCAAAGGCGTTGCTGAGTACTACAATAATGCGGAAGAGGAGCGCATGGGCCGCGGCACTGTGCTCACCTGCTATGACAGCGGGGAGGAAACAGCTGAAGTCATCTCCTGCCGCACAGTGCTCAGCGATATTGTCGTGGCCGACTGCAAAGCTTACCGTGCCAAAGGCGTCAAACCATGGACTGAAACGGAACGGAAACGGATCGAAATGGTGGAGCGCCTGATGCTCACGGTTGTCGGCCGCCTGCGCGCCTGCGGCCTGGTGGAGCAGGCTACCCTGTTTGACGACTCAGGCTACAGCAACTATCGTTTCCTCCATTCCACAATTGAGCAGATCGGAACCTCAGGCCATATCAATCAATATGCTTTTGCCCGCTTCAACCTTCGTCACTTCGCCCTGATCAACCGCCAGCTCGGACGGGAAGTCAGCGACCTGGCCATGAGGAAATATATCGATACCATTGAGGAGGCCGTCAGCCCGGACGGCATTGTCAGCCGTCTGGGGGGAGACAACTTCGTGGCGGTATTCCTGAAAGAAAAACTGAATGAAGTCCTGGCGCGTTTTGAAGGCATCCCGATTTCCTACAACGATGGAGACCGTGTGATGATCTCCTCCCGTGCCGGGATCTTTTTGATTCCCGATGACTTCTATTACTACCAGCCCGAGGACATCATGGACCGGGTCACCGGCGCCTACAACGCCGCCTGGCGCGGAGATACCGGTGATATTGTTTACGCAAGCGAACAGCTGATGGCGGAAAAAGATCGCTTCATGCAGATCCGGTCCCAGTTCCCTGTCGGCCTGAAAAACCGGGAGTTCCTGGTTTTCTACCAGCCGAAAATCAACCTGAAGGACAACTCCATCGCCGGGGCGGAAGCCCTGAGCCGGTGGTACCGCAACGGCACCCTGATGATGCCCACGGAATATATCTCCGACCTGGAGCAAACCATGGATATCTGCAAGCTGGACTTCTACGTCCTGGAACAGGTATGCCGTGACCTGCGGCGCTGGCTGGACGAAGGCCGCCAGGCCGTTCGCATCTCCGTGAACTTCTCCCGCCGGCACCTGATCAACCTGACCCTGACGGAGAGCATCCTGGAGGTTGTGGATCGGTACCGTATCCCCCATGAACTGATCGAGATCGAGCTGACGGAAACCGTCACGGACGTGGAATTCCGCGACCTCAAGCGCGTCGCCGGCGCCCTGCAGGAAGCCGGTATCTACACTTCCGTGGACGATTTCGGTATCGGCTACAGCTCCCTGAACCTGATCCGGGAAATCCCCTGGAATATCCTGAAGGTGGACAAGAACTTCCTGCCCGCCGACGAAAACGCCGAGGGCGAGCGGCAGAATATCATGTTCCGCCACGTGGTCAGCATGGCCAAGGAAATCGGCCTCATCTGCGTAGCCGAAGGCGTGGAGACCATCGGCCAGGTTAACATCCTGCGCAAGTGCGGCTGCGACCTCGCCCAGGGCTTCTACTATGACAAACCCCTGCCGGTAAAAGAATTTGAAGAACGGCTGGATAAGCACTTCTACACAAACACGTGATGCGAACGCATGATGCGTTCGCAATTCAGAATTAAGAATTCAGAATTCAGAATTATTTGTTAAAGCAAAACGCGTTGAGTTGTTCAACGCGTTTCGTTTTATTCTTTAAAATTTTTAAGTTTTAAGTTTTCAGTTTTAAGTATTCATTTATCAGTCTTTACGATCTCTGCCCCGTATTTCTTGATGATCCTTTCCGCGTCTTCTCCCGCGATCATCAGGGTGATCTCGGTGCCGGTGTCCGTGTGATTCTCGGTAATCACCCGGCCCAGGGGACGGATCTCGGACAGGATGCCGTAGCGGCTGAAGGGAATGCAGAAGGTCACCGGCCGGTGGGATTCCTGCAGGGTTTCGGCAATCTTTGCCTTCAGGTCTTCCAGGCCTTCTCCCGTCTTCGCGGAAATCAGGATTGCGCCGGGGAATACCGGATCCGGGTCCCCTTCGTCGCACTTGTTGATGACTTCAATCCGCTTCTGGTCTGTGGCGCCCAGTTCTGCCAGGACTTCTTCCACGGTGTCATGCTGGCTGAACATCTCCTGGCTGGAGCCGTCGGAAACAATCACCAGCACGTCCGCCAGCGTCGCTTCCTCCAGGGTGGAGCGGAAGGCGCTGACCAGCGTATGGGGCAGTTTGCGGATAAAGCCGACGGTATCCGTCAGCAGGTATTCGGTATTCTCAGAGGTCGTCATGCGGCGGGACACCGCGTCCAGCGTCGCGAACAGCTGGTCCTGCACATAGACGTCGGAGCCGGTCAGGGCGTTCAGCAGGGTGGACTTGCCGGCATTGGTATAACCCACCAGCGCCACCACGGGAATCTCGTTGCGTTCCCGGCTCTTCCGCCGGATGCTGCGCTGTTTTTCCAGCTCGTCCAGCCGCCTCCTCAGCTCCGTCATCCGCTCCCGGATACGCCGCCGGTTCATTTCCAGCTTGCTTTCACCGGGGCCCCGGGTGCCGATACCGCCGGCCAGCCGGCTCAGGGCCAGGCCCTGGCCGATCAGTCTTGCGGAGCGGTACTGCAGCTGGGCCAGTTCCACCTGGAGTTTGCCCTCGGCGCTGGAGGCGCGCTGGGCAAAGATATCGAGAATAAGCGCCGTCCGGTCAATCACCTTCACCCGGAGAACCTCTTCCAGGTTCCGGACCTGGATACCGGTCAGCTCTTCGTCAAAAATGCATACGTCCGCTTCCAGCGCCTGGCATTCCCGGGCCAGTTCCTCCGCCCGGCCCTTTCCGATGAACATGGCGCTGTCCGGCTTGTCCCGCTTCTGCAGGAAGCTGCCGACCACCTCCGCCCCGGCGGTTTCTGCCAGGCGGGCCAGCTCTTCCAGGGACTCCTTGCTTTCAATACCCATCAGCACGGCCTTTTCCCGGCCGTCCTTGTTCTCTTCGGTTTCTTCCCGGCCCACCAGCTGATCGCTCTCCAGGATCTGGTTCAGCCATTCCTTTTCCGGCAGCTTATACCAGCGTTCCACGGGAGACAGCATCACTTCCGCGTTCTCAACCAGGAAAGCGGTCTGGACGTTCACGGGCTCATTGTCCTTCACACCCACCGCCGTCATGGCGTCATAGCGGAAGATCTTCAGGGCGCTCAGGTCCACGTCGCTCAGCCGGCCGTCTCCGTCCGGATGGGTGTGTACGCAGCGCACACAGCTCAGGCGGCTCGTGTTCCGCCGCAGCCGGAAGTCCGTCAGCTCCACGTCGCAGTCCGTGCCGATGGCCACGTTCACGATCTCTCCGTCCCGGGTGATATAAACCGCGATCTCCCGGTTCAGGGCGCAGGAGCATTCCGCCAGCAGCTTCATCAGCTCCCGGGGCAGGAATTCATCCTCTTCCAGCTCATAAGTATATAAGCTGTCCAGGCGTGCGAGCATCGCGTCACGCACGCCTTCGATATTACCGTTTACATTATGCTTTAACATAGATAATCAGTCTTCTCCAAATGATTCGTCAGCCAGTATGGGTTCATCTGCAAACAACGGTGCGCTCACCGGCATTGCCAGTGCTGCAGCGCCGCATCCCACCAGGGCCATCTCCGGAGACTGCTTCGGCAGCAGGCAGGTTTCACCGACCTTCAGCTTCATCGAAGCGCCGGGGAAGCGCAGTTCCGTTTCCCCTTCGGTCACGGTCAGTATGCCGAACTCTTCCACCGGCGGCAGCATCACCATGCTGTCCGTCCGGATCAGGTCCAGGGAGAAATACTCCTCTGTCAGCACCCGGCGGATGCCGAAGGCTTTTTCCACCCGCATCGGGGACGGGGTACACTTCACCTTCACCACATCCAGCGCCTTGTCCTGGTGCAGCGTCCGCTTCTTTCCCTTCTCATCCTGCCTGTCCCAGTCATAGAAGCGGTAGCTGATGTCCGAGGACTGCTGCAGCTCATACAGCAGTACCCTTTCGCCGATGGCATGCACGCAGCCGGCGGGAATATAGCACACGTCCCCGGGGAATACCTTCACCCAGTTCAGCAGCTTTTTCATTTCTTCGCCTGACCCGCAGGCATCCTTCAGTTCCTTCATGGTCGTCCCCGGACGGAGGCCGTAAACCAGCTTTCCGCCTTCCGGAGGCGTATCCAGCACCAGCCAGGCCTCGGTTTTGCCGAGCTTTCCGTTCTCCCGGGCCGCGGCATACGCGTCATCCGGGTGCACCTGCACGCTCAGGCGTTCACGGGCTTCCAGCAGCTTCAGCAGCAGCGGGAAAGGCCTTCCCGCGTATCCGCCTGCCAGCTTTTCACCGAACTCGGTAATCAGGTCCGGCAGTTTCCGCCCCTGGGGATCCGAACTCTCCAGTCCGGGAATGCAGCTGACCTCCAGGCTTTCACCGGTATGCGGATCCTTCGTTTCTTTTCCAAACAGGTCATGCAGCCGGGTGCCGCCCCAGGGAGTCTCTTCGCCGTCCCGGAAAGACGGTCTCATCCGGATCGGCCACAGCGGAGTTTCCCGCTTCAGGGGCTTGTCAAAGGCAATAAATCCGCAGTCGGTATCCGGCCATTCCAGCTTGCAGCAGCGGCGGAAGCCCATCTTTTCATACAGCCGGATCGCGTTCCGGTTATCCACCGCCGTATCACAGCGGACGCAGTCGCAGCCCGCCGCACGCAGCAGTTTCTGGGCGTCATCCAGCACCAGTCCCGCCAGTCCGTGACCCTGCAGCACAGGATCCACGCCCAGCCGGTGAATCATACCGGGGCGGATACCGCAGGACCAGTCCAGCGCTTCATACTCCGGTTCCTGTCCGGCGGTCACCACTACTGCCGCGTCAATCGTACCCGCGTTGCCGGGAAGGATATACATCTCGCCCTTCCGGACGTCCTCCCGGATCATATCCTCAGTCGGATACACGCCCCAGTGCCATTGGCGCAGGCCGTTCTCCTCCATGTTTTGCGCCACATGCTGATAAAAGGCAAGCAGTTTATCCAGTTCCTGCTCTGTTGCCTGAATCAGTTCCATGGTTAATAACTCCTCCTCAACGATCTGTTGAGCCAAATCCGCCGACCCGTCCGGCGGTGACTTCGTCTTCCTCCGCTGTACCGTAGGGCAGGAATACGCCCTGGCAGAACCGCTCTCCCTTGCCGATGGTCACCGGCTCAGAGAGCGGATTGCGGAGTTTGACCATAATATGTCCCTCGTTCTTCGCGAAGGCGTAATCGCTGTCAATGACCCCGACCGTGTTTGCCAGCCGCAGGCTGTACTTGAACCCGAATGAGCTCCGGGGAAAAAGCAGCAACACCCAGCCCTGTTCCATCTCCGCCCGGATCCCCGTGGGAATCAGGGCAGTCTCCCCCGCCGGGATAGTCACCTCCAGCGGCGAAACAAAGTCGTACCCGGCGCTACCGGTCGTCGCACGCTTTGGCAAGGTGATTTCGTTTAGCGGCAGGCATGCCTGTCCCTGCATGGCCTCAGCGTATTGAGCTTCAGAAACATGCGTAAATCTTGCAATGCTCATTTTCAAATACTCCTGATTGTTCCTTCGGCGCTCAGATCCCTGTTCCGAAGGAGATTTCTCCACGCGGGCGCATCCGCGCCCTTGGTCGAAATGACAATCTTAACGTGATGCTTTATTCATAACGAAAGGGAATCTCAAAATCTTCCTGCTGTGGAACCGCATTTTACAGCGAGCGTGTCAGGGTTTCCGGATGCGCGGGATTGGAGTGCGCCGGTTCTTAGCGACTGGCAAGCCTGCGCCGCCAGAGCTTAGAACCGCTGCAGCACGGAATAAGTGCGAACGACCCGCCGCATCGGATACCCTGACAGCGAGATGTTTATTCGATCGCGTCTGCTAATCTTGCCAGCTCTTCCAAAGTCAATTTCTCGCCTCTGACTTTTTCATCCAGCCCGGCAGCGCCCATCCATCCGGCCGCCACCGGCCGTTCCACACGGAAGGTGGCGCACAGGTTATTCAGCATTGTTTTGCGCCGCATGGCAAACGCCGCGTTCGCCACCTTGAAGAACATATCCCGGTTCTTCACTTCCACCGCGGGCTCCTCCCGCAGGGGCAGCACCACAAAAGCGCTGTCCACCTTCGGCGGGGGCGTAAACATTTCAGCCGGCACATCCACCGCCAGCCTCGGCTCACACAGGAACTGGCACAGGATCGACAGCGGTCCCCAGCTCTCCTCCCCCGGAGCCGCCAGGATCTTATCCGCCACTTCCTTCTGCACCATCAGCGCCAGCCTGCTCACCTGCAGACCGCCGGTCAGGAGCAGCTTAATCAGCGGGGTGGTAATGTAGTACGGGATATTTGCCACCACGGCAAAGGGCTTCTTCAGCCCTGCTGTAATCTCCTGCAGGTTCAGGAACATCACGTCGCCCTGCACCACGGTCAGGTTCTTTTTCTCATCCAGGAAGGCCTTCAGCAGCGGAATCAGCCGTTCGTCCAGTTCCACAGCCAGCACGCTGTTCGCCGCGTCACACAGATGCTTCGTCAGGCTGCCGCAGCCCGGTCCGATCTCCAGTACGTCTTCTTCCTTCGTGACTCCGGCTGCCGCTGTCAGTTCTTCCAGCAGGGCCTCATCATAAAGGAAATTCTGTCCCAGGGACTGTTTGTACCGGAGATTGCTCTCCCGGATCCGGTCTTTTGTTTTGCTCATCCGGGTGCCCCTCCTTCACAAACTTTTACATATTATTGTAGCATTTCCAACGCTTCAAGACAAGGTTCCCCCTTCATTGACTCATCTGACCCTCATTTGTTATAATATTCAGCGATTATGTCAGCGCGTTCAAACGCTGTGTGTATAGGAGTCCTGTGTCTTATGATGAAGTTTTTCCGGGCCATGGCAGTGATTGTTCTTGCCTGCCTGCTCTGCACCGTTTCCATTTTCCCTGCTTTCGCTGAAACAGCCCAGGAGAGCCCCCGCCTGACACCCGGTCCGGCTGACTATGTGGTTACCGAAGAGAGCGGCGGCGAATTCCGCCCCCTTCCTATTGATATGACCGGCGGCGCCCCCCTGGGACGCATTCCCTACTCTGCGGACATGAACATCTACCAGGATCCCACCATCCGGGTGGAACGCCACCGGGTCGTGAGTCCCGAATGGAACTGCACCTATTACTACGCCTTTATCGAGATCAAGGATCCTTCCCAGCTGCGTACAGCCGCCGGAGATGACGCCTTCCGCACCACCACCAAGAAGCCGGTGCACCTGATCTCCAAGCACAAGAACGCCGTGCTGGCCATCAACGGCGACTACTTCGCGGCCTTCTCCGGCAACAAAGCCAACAACTATGTCCTGCGCCAGGGAACCCTCTGCCGGGATACCATTGCTCCCGAGCTGGACATGCTCCTGATTGACGAAGACGGCGACTTCCATGTCCTGACTTCGGATAACGACCTGGTTGCCGCGGAAAAGGAAACCATCGACGGCAAAAAGGTGATTAACGCCTTCCAGTTCGGTCCGGCGCTGGTGATCGACGGTGAAAAGGTGGCTGACGATATCATCCTGAACCGGGATCATGCCCCGAACTACGTGGAAGCGGACCGCCTGGCTCAGCGGATGTGCATCGCTCAGATCGACAAATTGCACTACATGGTGTTGTGCTGCGCCCACTACGGTATCAACCTGGTTGACCTCCGGGACCTGGCCATGTCCCTTGCGGACTGCAAGGTCGTCTACAACCTGGACGGCGGCGCCTCCACCCAGATGGTTTTCCTGAATCAGCAGGTCAACAACACCACCAGTTCCGAGGGTCCCCGCCCCGTGACGGATATCATCTATTTTGCAAGCGCCTGGTTTAAATAATCGGCTTCTGCCAATGGAGTATGAAGGATGGATATTAATCTGACAGGCTATCTGCTTATGATGGCGGGAGGCGCGCTGCTGTGCGTCCTCTGGTTCTTCGCCGCGTTCCAGCGGCAGGCCGGCAATCAGAAAGCCGCCGCCCTCAGCGGGCTGATCCTGCTGCTGGGCATCGTGCTCGGCGTGGTCTGTGCCCGGCTTTCCTGGATCCTGATGCGTTTCAACGCCTTCCAGTCGAGGGACCTGTTCTCCCTGTGCTACGATGAGCTTTCCTACTTCGGCGGCGTCGCCGGCGTCATCCTTGCCGTCTGGCTTTCCGCAAAGATCACCGGACAGTCCGGACGGTCTGTGCTGAATGCCTTTGCGCCCATGGGCGCCCTGATGGCTACCGTAGCCCGGTTTGCCGAAGGCTTCCTGGGAGAATACGGCGTAGGCTATGTGGAGGAGTGGTTCGAAAAGGGACTGTTCTTCCCGGTCACCATCGGCATTGCCTGGGATGAATATGAATCGGAATATTATCTGGCGGTATTCATGCTTTCCGGCATCTTTTGCCTGATCGCAATGATCGTATCCCTGTTCCATGCCAAAGAACAGAACCGCCTGACCCGCACCCTGTTCTATATCTGCCTTCCCCAGATCCTGCTCGAGAGCCTGCGGATGATGTCCATCAACTGGCTGTTTGTCCGGGTGGAAATGCTGCTTTGCTTCCTGTTCTGTGAAGCCGTGCTGGTGTTCTACGCCGTCAAGGCAAACCCGAAGAAGCTGCGCTCCTGGATTCCCGCGATCACCGGCCTCCTCGTCTGCGGCATCGTCATCGTCGGGGAATTCACCCTGGACGGAAAGATCACCCTGGGCGGACAGTACATTTCCAAGTGGATTGTGTACGGCGTGGAGATCGCCGGATTGGCGGCAATAGCCTTTATGGAGAATAAAGGCTATCGCCGAATGAATAATGAAAACTGAAAACTTAAAACTTAAGAATGGTGGAAGAAACAGCTCAGCAGAGCTGTTTCTTTTTATTTCAAGGTCGTGAATCCGGACAAGGGTTCCCGCAAAATAAACGCCTGTAATTTGCGCAAAAAGATGTATACAGTTTACCCCTTTTCATATTAGGATAATATCATAGAAAAGCCGACCCCTGACAGGTCCCCCCCGTAAAAGGAGGCATAAAATGATGAAGAAACTGATGTCCTTTCTGCTCTGCATTGCGCTGCTGTGCACCGCGCTGCCCGCCCTGGCGGATCTGGACACGGCCTTTGAGGCCGGTAATCTGAAGCTGGTGGAAACAGACAGCGTCTGCACCCCCGCGGTCTCAGACTTCAAGCTGACGGAGGATATGCTCACCGTCATGGCAGAACTCGCACCGGAGATGGATGTCCCCGCAATGGTTGAGGAAGCTCTGAAAGCCGGCCCGCCGACTGCCCTCTCCCTGGCGCCTTCCGGCAACGCCGCCATCCTGGAACTGGCCGGGTACGGCGTCTGCTTCTTCGAGGGAAAATACCATGTGATTTATCCCGGCGCCTCCCGGGGTGTGGAGGATACCTGCGGAAACCGGAAGGACTTTTTCATGCGGTTCGCGGGTAATTACCGCACGAGCATAGACGATTACTCCGGCATGATCTGGTCTCCGGACGGACGGTATGTCGCCATCAGCAACATGTATGTGCTGTTTGGAGGCGCGAAGGTCGGGATCCTCGCCCCGATGATCATCGATGTTTCCACCGGCGAGATAATCCTGCTGGACGCCTTCCCGACGGACAAAGGTTTCGGACAGACCGTCTCTGCGGCGTGCTTCTCCCGGGACGGCAGATACCTTTACTATATCCTCTACGGCAGATTTGAAGACGCCCGCATCTGCCTGTGCCGCTGTGACCTGGCCACCGGCGAAACGGAAGCCCTGCTGAAGTCTGAAGAGCGCGCTTTCATCCCGCCGCTGCGGGAGCTGGCCGACGGAAGCCTGCTGATCAATGACAACAACCAGACAAGAACCAGTGAGTTCGGTTCAGTCTTCCGCTTTGCTGAAAAGGACGGGGAATGGATCCTTGAACATATTGAAGGAACCGCCACCACCCGCTATGCTTCACCGTCCAGGCTGTTTTATTCCGAAAAATCCGGATACGCGGTTACCCTTGACAACACCCTGCTTGTCAGGCCTTATTCCTTCCAGGTCTTCCGTCCGGAAGAAGATTTCGTCGGCCTAGACCGTTACCTCTGTCTCTCTGAAGAGAAGGATGAAGTGATCTCCCTGACAGGAGCGGAACTGGAAGCCGCAGCAACCGCCGCCCAGGAGCTGTGCAAAGATATCGAACCGAAGTCCCGGGATAATGCCGTTAACGCACTGCCCTTCCGATGCATAGAGTATGCGGTCATGTCCCCAGATGGCAACTACCTCCTGGCTGTAACAGTCAGCACGGATGATCCGATTGCAGACTACACCAGGGAAGTCTGCATGATCCGTCTGTCTGACCTGGCTGTCCGCAAGGTCGACGGGCCGGATGCCAGATCAATCGCCTTGGGCGCCTATCTCAACTGGCGCAGGGCCATCGAGTGGAACACCGATACCCTGATCATCGTCACCGATACCGGCGTCAAAACCTATCAGTTTGAATAAGTGCCAAAGCATAACCGAGCCTGAGTCATGAACATCTTCCACGACACCATGGAAAAGTGAAAAAGTATATATCATTTTTAAGTTATTGAGCAGTTGTCCAAATCTATGATTTGGGTAACAACTGCCATGCTACAGCCGTCCATTTCTGCAAGCCATAGGCGATGGAGAAATGGAATACGGCGATCGCAAAGTTTTAAGTATTCATTACCAAAACAAAATCAGGACTGCCGCGAACGGCAGTCCTGATATTTGTTTTGGGATTAGTTCTGTCCCGCCATCTTCTTGTAGGATTCGCGGCGCACCTTGGCGTCCTCTTCCTGCTGGACAAAGAGCTTGGCGGCGGCATCCGGGAACTGCTGAGCCAGGGAGGTGTAACGAACCTCGCCCTTCAGGAATTCCTG
>JAEEGL014516868.1_pt1 | contig 13778 bp, 11 predicted proteins | sample 9134231 | NCBI WGS metagenome assembly JAEEGL01 (sample SAMN16246548, study PRJNA631951) | gut metagenome | biome: gut microbiome; feature: rumen; material: fiber-attached | host: Bos | place: Iran: Karaj | collected 2018-10 | reverse complement strand
GACGGTGACGGGCAGGAAGATGCAGTCCTCCAGGATCTGAGCGGAGACGGAAACATCGATACTGTGACCGTAGACACCACCGGTGACGGTGTGGCGGATACTGTCCTGGCTGACATCAACGGTGACGGCGAGCTGGACGTGGTGTATACCGAGAACCCTGAACTGCTCTCCGCGCTGGAAGAAGCGGAAGCGGCTGAGAATGCGGAAACGCCTGAGGCACCGGAAACTCCGGAGACAGCCCCGGCTGAATAACAGGAAAACGGCTCCCCCTGAAAAGGCGGGAGCCGTAAAACCATCCGCATATTGGGTGAGGGACAGGCACGGTGAAGAAGTAGGCCTTCGTAGCGTCAGGGAAGAGTATTCCTGAACGTCGATATGGCAGCTGGCTGCGTCTTTGCCCTACTCTGGGAATCGTTGGAGGCTTTGACATGAAAGAAAAATATGATGTTGTGATAATCGGCGGCAGCATCGCCGGAGTTTCCGCCGCACTCACCTGTACGAATCGCGGCAAATCAGTAGCTGTTATCGCAAACAATGCTGAGACGAGCAGTCTCTACAAGGCTGAAATGATCAGCAATTATCCCGGTATTCCATCTGCAAGCGGAAAGGAGATCAGCGAGATTTTGCTTCGGCAGCTTGAAGACAGCGAAGCGGAACTGATCCACGGCCGTGTGCTGAGTGTTATGCCCATGGGAGACTCCTTCGGCGTTGCCTTCGGCAACGAGTTTACATCCTGCTCGGCGGTTATTCTTGCAGCAGGCATTACGCGTGAGAAACTCTATGCCGGCGAGGGAGAGTTCCTGGGCCGCGGTGTCAGCTACTGTGCTACCTGCGATGGAATGCTGTATCGAGGCAAGACTGTAGCGGTTATCGGCAACGGCGCGGAAGCGGCAGAGGATGCAGATTTCCTTGAGAGTATCGGCTGTACGGTTTTCCGCATGACGAAGAATGTGCGTTACGAGATTCGGGGCAGTATGAAAGCCGATACACTCGTTGTCAACGGCGAGGAGTACAAGGTTGACGGCGTGTTCGTCATAAAGGATACGGTCTCCGTTACAAAGCTCGTGCCGGGACTGGAGTATGCCGAAGGTGCCGTTGTGACGGACAGGCAGATGCGCACCAACATCCCGGGTGTTTTCGCTGCAGGAGACTGTACCGGAAAGCCATATCAGCTTGCCAAAGCTGCGGGTGAAGGTAATGTCGCAGCGCTCTCTGCCTGTACGTATATAGATAATCAGAAAAGCTGACCATGGCAGCAATGTCTGCCGCCAGACATGCAGGGACACATGTTCAGAGCGCCGCGGGATTTCCCGCGGCGCTCTGATTCTCATTTGATCCGGATATTCCCGGAACTGTTGTTATAAATCTCAGATGGTATTGGCGATAGAGTATCCGCTTCGGATGGCGGTCTGGAGATTGCCCATCTGACCGCAGTCACCGATAGTGAAGAAACGCTTTCCACAGTTCATGTAGCGCTCCGCCCCTGAGACATCGGCCTTCATGCCTGCGGCCAGCAGGACTGTGCCTGCCGGTACAGTGTGCTCAGTCCCGGCTTCGTCCCGATAGGATACTCCATCCGCGGAGATACCTGTGCAGGTGGCCTTGAGGAGAATCTTCAGGTTGTTCTCATACTCCTCCACCGCATCTATGAACATGTTGTAATAATGGACGCGCCGGGCTTCCTCGGCAGCCACATCTTTCATTTCGATGATGGTGACATTCCGGCCCTGCTGTGCAAGATGGAGCCCCGTCTCCACGCCGATCTCGCCTCCGCCGATGATCACGACGTTCTGGTCCACGAACTCCTCATGGCCGAAAGCCCGGGTAGCGGGAATGGCAGCTTCGATGCCGGGAATAGGTGGAACAATAGGTACAGAGCCTGTGGCGGCGATTACCACATCGAAATTCTGGGCTTCCAGCCACTCCGGCTCCGGAGCACAGTCCAGACAGACGGTGATATTGGGACTCTCGGCACATTTCCGCTCAAAGTAGCGCAGCAGGTTCAGCATAGGCCATTTAAAAGCAGCGTAGCGGCTGTGGTCAATCATGCCGCCCAGGTGATCACTCTTTTCAAAGATGGTTACCTGATGGCCACGCTCCGCCGCCACGATGGCCGCCTTCATGCCCGCAGGACCGCCGCCGATGATAGCCACGGTTTTCGGAGCGGGTACCGGTACGATCCGCCTGTCTGCGGTCTTTTCGGAACCGAACCGGGGATTCACCACACAGACCGTCAGCTGATGGTTGGGTGTGTGGCACTTGTTGCAGCGCAGGCAGGGGATGATCTCCTGCGGCTTGCCCTGATAGAGAAGTTCCCCGTAGTTGGGGTTGGACACATAGGCACGGGCCATGGAGAGGAGGTCGGCCTTGCCTTCGGCAATGGCCTGCTCGCAGTCGTCAGGATCAAAGAATCCCGCCGAGGCGGCAACAGCCTGCTTAACACCTGCATTCTTGAGATACTCCGCCATATACAGGAACGGCGTGCGGGACTTTGCAAAGCCAGTAGGATGCTGATTGTCCAGCTCCATGGACCGGATGGTCAGTATGTCAATGAGACCTTCCATCTCCCTGGCAAAGGCGACCGTATCATCCAGCGTCCAGCCCTCCGGCTCAATGTCATGGCCGGATACGGATGCTTCAATGGTGAAATTCCGGCCGCACTTCTCCTTGATCTTTCCGCACAGCAGTTTTGCAAACCGGATGCGGTTTTCAAAGCTGCCGCCGAATTCATCGGTCCGCCGGTTGGTGATGGGAGAGAGCATTCTGCCCGGAAGCACCATCCGGTAGGACATGTGGATATAGGTGCCGTCAAAGCCACAGTCTGCCATATTCTTGGCAAGGTCGGAGTATTTTTCTATCAGTTCATAGAGCGTCTCGGTAGGAATCTCCGCTTTATCGGAGCCTGAGGTGGCCCGGCTGCCTGGCATCATACGGATCTGAGGCACATTGGCCGAGACGTCCTGGCCCATGGGAGCGAACATCATGATGACGCCGTGGGCACGGGCACCGTAGAAATGGACAGCATCAGCCATCTGGGACATATAGATCTGAGCGTCCGGGTCTGAGGCGTCCCACCCGTTGCCGCCCTTCCGGGTACCGAAGCTGTTGCCGTCACAGGTGACGATGGCTGCGCCGCCCCGGGCGCGCTGGGCATAGTGTTCGATCAGACCGTCAGAGGGCCAGTTTTCCCCGGCCATGGCATGGTGCGGTTCCGAGGGGGGACAGATCATGCGGTTTTTGAGGATTACATTTCCTACACGGAGCGGGGAGAGCAGATTAGGATAATTGGGATTCATAGGAACTCCTTTCTCAGGCGGAAAGCCAGGCATGTAGTAATTACGATGACACGCATCGTGTTCTTCCCTTATTTTACAGTAAATGAGGTGAGAAATCAAAGAAAAGAATGAAAGATCCGGTATCAGGCAGACCATACGGATGCCTTCATCAGATTCTGCCCTCCTTGAACAGACGCATCATCTCATTAGTGAGGCTGTAATCCATGGGCTGAAGAACAATCTCCTCTCTGGGGACCCACTGGGCGTAGCGCAGCTCGCCTTCGTCCATGCGGATTGTGTCATCTCCGTCTACGTGGCAGAAAAAACCAGCCAGAATGTCGCTGGCGATCCCCCAGGGCTGGGACTTGTAATATCGGATGTCCCGGACGCGGATGCCCGCCTCCTCCATGACTTCCCGGGAGACGGTCTCCTCCAGAGTCTCCCCAATCTCTGTGAAGCCGGCGATCAGGGCGCTCATGCCGTTTCCCTGACGGTAGCGTGTGATCAGCAGCTTCTCGCCGTTGATGACCCCCACAATCACAGCCGGGTTGATCCGGGGATAGTATCGTTCTCCGCAGCTTGGGCAGCACATGGCTCGCTCTTCCTTATCGTGAATCAGAAGCCCGCCGCAGACACCGCAGAAGCGTTTTCTGCGGTACCATTCCGCCAGATGCATGGCAGTGAACGCTGCGAACACATACTCCTTTGGCGACTGCGGAAGCTGACGAAGCTGACGCATGGATACAGAATCAAAGTCCAGAAGATCCACCGGCCGGAGTGTCAGATAGAATGCACGGCCATCCACCTTGAAGAGGTAGATAAGATCCTCTCTGCCCGGCAGATCCGCCACCCGGGGAAAGCGAAGAGTATCGGTCCGGGATATCAGCATTCTCTGGTCCTGCCAGCAGATCACAAAGTCATCCGGCTGGGGTGTTAGGCCGGGTTCGTACCGGTTTTCCAACCGGTGTGCGCCAAGGTCCTGAATCATGATCATGCCTCCAATCGGTACAGTCTGGATGTATTATATCACAGACGGAGAAGGATGCCAATTTCCGGAGGCATGCCCCGGCTTGACATGCCTCCGGAAATTGATTAAGATTCTAACAGAAAATACCGTCTGCCGAAATGTGTTCCGCTGGAACCGCCAGGCAGGCCTGCAGGGGGTCGGATTGAATGTTGTCTGCAATATGCAATCTTGTCATGGCGGTCATGGCTGTCGCTGCCGGTATGGCCCATACCAGGAAAGCGCCAATGCGGGTGGTTCTCCGCTTCTTTACGGTACAGTCCAATCTGCTGTGTACGTTGGCGTCCGTGATCGTAGCGGCCTGCAGACTGAGCGATGCGGTGCCTGAGGCGGTTCTGGTACTCAAATTCATCGGGACCGTCGCCGTGGCTGTCACCCTCCTGACGGTGATGGTGTTCCTGGGACCTACTCTGGGCTACAGAATACTGCTGACTGGGCCTGATCTTTTTCTGCACTTGGTCTGCCCGGCCTTGGCACTGGTGTCCTACTTTGCCTGGGACAAGCCATCGGGGCCCTGGCCGGCAGCCCTGCTCGGGATGTTGCCGGTGGTGCTGTATGGCATGCTGTACATCTACAAGGTAGTGCTGGCACCTGAGGATAGACGCTGGGAGGATTTCTATGGCTTCAACCGGGGCGGCAAGTGGCCGCTGAGCCTTGCAGTAATGCTCCTCGGAACTTTGATTCTCAGTATTGCTCTGTGGCTTCTCTGAGTCTGCGCATCATTAGAAAAAACCGGGAAACCGGCGGGAAGGCGGGCAAGCCCTCCTGTGCATAGGAAAACGCCACCGCCGAACCGGCGGTGGCGTTTTTGCGCTGTATCAGATTTGATAGTCGATGGACGTAACCTTTTTCAGCATGGCCGTGGACATTGCGGCCAAATCCATGTGTGCCTTGGAGAGGGGGTAGTCTGCGGCTTCTTCTACAGTATCAAAGTCCAGAACCTGTACCAGATCCCCGAACATCACGGGGGCGTCATCCGGCAGGAATGGGGTGGACAGAACAGGTACTGCGACCACGGAATTCCGGATTGCAGGATGCATCTCGGGCATCTGCTCCATAAAGGCGCGGACTATCTCAACATTCTGCTCCTTTTCCGGTGTGTCCAGGAACGTAAGTACGGAAATGTGACGAACCATTTCGGCTACCTCACATCTGCATGCCGCCGCACACAGGCATGACGGCACCGGTGATGTGTCCTGCCATATCGGACATCAGGAATACCACGGAATCGGCGATATCCTTGGTGGTGCCCAGCTTGCCCATGGGGATGATGTTGTTCACGAGGAACTCGGTATCCTGGGCTCCTGCGCCGACGCTGTCCGCCATCAGGTTGGTACCGTCAGTGGGACCGGGGCAGATTACATTGACCCGGATATTAGCCTTGGCGTTCTCTGTGGCAGCGGTCTGGGTGATGGCGATGACACCGGCCTTGGAGGGACCATAGGCACCGAAGCCCGGAGCCATGTGCAGTCCGCCAATGGAGCTGGTGTTAACAATTGCGCCGCCGCCCTGCTTCTGCATCTGAATCAATTCATATTTCAGGCAGTGGAACATGCCTGTCAGATTGGTCTGAATAACTTTGAGCCAGTCACCCTCCGTTACCTCTGTCAGGGGTGCAAAGGGGATGTTCACGCCGTCAGCACCGCAGCCGGCGTTGTTAAAGGCAAAATCCAGGGAACCAAATGTTGCCACGGTCTGCTCAATGGCGGCGCGGACGCTCTCCTCATCTCCTACATCACAGGGAACAAACAGAGCCTCGCCACCGGCCTCTTCCACCATGCGCACCGTCTCGGCGGCGCGGTCGGGTTTCCGTGCGGCTACGGCCACTTTGCAGCCAAGGCTTCCAAACCGGATCGCCACTGCCCGGCCCATGCCAGATGCTGCACCGGTTACAAACAGAACTTTATTTTTGAACTCTTCAAACATTTTAATATGCTCCTTTCTAGTTTGCCTGACTTCAGTATAACATATTCCTGCTATTATCAAAATTGTTTTTTTGACCTACCATTATGTTTCCAGCGGAATAGTCAATCAAAATCGTATCCCATATCCCGAATCATCTGATCCTCCTGGGCGAGACGCCGGATCAGGTGTTCCTCGAACAGCTTTGCTGCTTCGCTGTACTCATAGTTCTTGTGGCTGGCGACTCCGATGATGATGTGGGGAAGGTTCTTGTCGATCCGCACCAGCCGCATATTGTGATCCGGGTGAAGCCGCATCTGGTCACAGCCAAGGCCAAGCGGTACGATTGCAATGCCCCGGTTGTTCTCAACAAGGTTGTAAAGCAGGCCGGTACTCTCCACCTCGAAGCCGACCTTGGGCTGGAAACCGTATTCCTGACAGAGCTTCTGCAGAGGACCCAGCCGCAGCCGGGAGGAATCCACAATAAAGATCTCCTGTTCCAGATCCGGGATCTTCACCCATTCCGAATTTGCGATGGGATTGCTTTTGTGGACCATGAGCACATATTCCTTGTGCCCCAGCTGACGGAACCGGATCTGGTCGTGCTTGATCGTCTCGCATGAGATGCCGAGAGTCATGGATCTGTCCAGAATCGCGTTGATCATCTGCTGGGTGGAGCAGTCCCGCTGACGGATTCCAATCTCCGGGTGTTCCGCACAGAACTCTGGCAGCACTTCCGGCAGATAGGCGGAGATATTGGATCCGAGAGAGAGAATATGCTGATCCATCTCATACATTCGCTGAATGGTCTGGGCACCGGCCATCAGGTGAGAAAAAGCGATATCCACACTTGAGAGGAAAACGCTTCCGTACTCATTTAGTTCAATGTGCCCCTTACGATGCCGGAACAGGGGTACCTTCAGCTCCTCTTCCAGCTTTGCAATGGATTTGGAAAGACTGGGCTGCGTCACATAAAGCTCCTGCGCCGCCCGGGAAATGTTTCCCGTGCGTGCCACCGCCATAAAGTTTTTTAATTGGTTGAAATCCATATATATTTCCTCCGAAGTCCGTAAAAGTATACCTGATTCAGCATAATACTATGTGGAAATATGAATTTTGCAGGGGAGACGCGGTGTGATATAGTGAATCTGCAAAAAATTGCAGAGAGGAGAAAACGAAAATGTCATCGACAAAAAGCAACTTTGGCTCCAAGGGATGGCTGATGATCCTGGTAGCCGGCCTGATGTTCTACTTCTACGCCGGCATGTGCACCGATGGTCTGAACACCATCGTATCCAACTTCGCCAATGCGCATGGTGTGGACGAAGGAGCAATCCTGAGCTGGACCACTCCCGCCAGCTGGCTTGGCCTGGTTGGTGCTGCGCTGAGCTCCTGGCTGGTCACCAAAAAGGGCAACCGCATTATCATGCTAGTCTCTGCAGTGCTGGGTGGTATTACCTATATGTGCTATGGAGTCGTCTCCGGGCTCACCGGCTTCACTGTAGTCACGGCACTGGCCAACTTCTTCGGCATGAGCTACTGCTGGACCTGCGCCAACGCTCTGATGGCCTCCTGGTTCCCCACCAAGAAAGGCCTTGCACTGGGTTGGGCAACCATGGGACAGAATCTCTGCTCCGCCACCTTCGTCCTGCTGCTGACTGCCTTCCTGGGCTGGGCCGGGCTCAACGGCTCCTTCTACCTCATGGGCGGCCTTCTGATTGTTGTGGGCATCTTTGCCTTCATCGTCATGCGGGATACTCCCGAAGAGCTGGGCTGCGCCCCCGACAACGGCACCGTCTCCAAAGAGGAACTGGATGCCCATCAGCGTGAGATGGCTGAGTACAAGTCACCATGGAACGTCAAGACCCTGCTGACCAACAAGCAGGTCTGGCTCATCGGTCTTGGCTATGGCATCTATATCATTTGCACCGTTTCCTGCATCAGCCGCCTGATTCCACGTCTCATTATGGCGGGCTGGGAACCACCCAAGGCCATCGGCTCCATGACTGTTGCCGCAATCCTGGGCCTGTTCGGCAGCTACATCACCGGTTGGCTGGATCAGAAGCTTGGCACCAAGAAGGCCTCTATTATCTTCGGTCTGTGGTGGCTCGTGACCCTGATCACCTGTGCAATCCCCAGCAACAACCTGATCCTCCAGTATATCACCGTGTTCATGATCGGCATGGCCATCGGCGGCATAGGCAATCTGTTCCCCTCCATGACCGCCACAGTGTTTGGCCGGCTTGATTTTGTCCGGGCCATGGGGGTTCTGAACCCCATCACCAACATTGTCCGCTCCTTCGCCTTTGTAATCATGGGTGCAGGTCTGAGCATGACGGGCACCTATCATCTGTCCTACGCCATCGTGGCGGGACTCTGTGTGATTGGCATCATCCTGGTAGGCCTCATCGACGAGACACAGATCGGCAAATAATCGCCAATTCTCCATATTACCCCATATACAGGATCGCGCTCCGGTTTCCGGGGCGCTTTCCTGTTCCCGGAAATGATACAGGAAGAAGAGCCCCGGTTGCTGCCGGGGCTCTTTGGTTTCTGATGGAAGGACGGGTCAGATCCGCATGGCCGCGTTGTAGGCCTCGTGATTGGCACGGTAATAGGTGCCGCCTCTGGCGGTGCAGTCTCCTACCATGATTACCTGATCGCTGCCGTATTTGCTGAGAAGTGCCTTGCCCAGACTGTCATCGGGCTTCACGCCCAGAGCGTTTACCACGCTGTCCGCTGCAAAGAACTGCTCGTTTCCATCGGCGTCCAGGGTCTTCACGCCGCCGCCGATGGACTGAATCCGCTGGGAGCCATAGAGCTTCACGCCGTTCTCTTCCAGCTGAGCCAGCAAGTCGGCTTTGTTGAAGATGGGCATCTCCATAACGAAGTTTTCACGGGGAAGCATATCCACTACGGTGACCTTCTTGCCTTCCTGGCTCAGCGCAAGGGCGCACTCCAGGCCGGTGATGCCTCCGCCGCAGACTACGACAGACTCGCCGCACTCCACCTCGTGAGCATCAACCTCTCGAACGGGAAGAGCGGTCTCAATGCCGGGGATGGGAGGCGCCATGTAGACAGAGCCGGTGGCAACGATAATGGCATCGGGATTCTCGCGCTCTATGAGTTCCTCAGTGACCTCCGTGTTCAGGAACACCCTGGCGCCGCAGGCCATGGTCTCCTTGACATCCCACTCCACATACTCACGCATGAGCTGCTTGAAGGGCACCAGGCAGGCATCGTTAAGCAGACCGCCGAGACGGCCGGACTTCTCATACAGGCTTGCGCGGTGGCCGCGCTGCTGCAGAATCTGAGCTGCCATCATTCCTGCCGGGCCGCCGCCGATCACCATAACATTTTTCCGGTCGGCTTCCGGTACCTTTTCAATCTCGCCGTAGATGCCGCAGCGGGGATTGATGGCACAGGACATGCTTGTTCCCCAGGTGTTGGCGTTGCCGCACAGATCACAGCGGGTGCAGGGCCGGATGTTCTCGGTTTCACCCCGCAGGGACTTGTGGACGATGTCGCCGTCAGCCATAAAGCTCTTGGCCATGGCTACGATATCCGCCTTGCCGGAGGCGATGATCTCTTCTGCCTGTTCCAGTGTGGTGATCATGCCCACCACTGCCACGGGGATATGCAGATGTTTCTTGACAATCTCGGAATAACCGATGTTCAGGGGCTTATGGGGCTCACGGAAATAGGTGGGAATAGTATACCGTGCGGAGAGATGGAAGATGGAGCCCTGAGAGATATGCATGATATCTACATATTCCTGGGCAAGCTTCATGAACTCCAGGGATTCCTCAAATTCCAGACCGCCGGGGATGCCCTCGGTGGCGGAGACGCGGAGCTCAATGACCATGTCATTGCCGACTGCCTCGCGTACAGCCTTCAGGACCTCCAGAGGGTATTTCCGACGGTTTTCGGGAGAGCCGCCGTATTCATCCGTACGGACATTGGAATCGGGGGACAGCCACTGGGCCAGGAAGTTGTTGTGGGCGCAGTGGAGCATGACCATCCGGAAGCCGGCGTGCTTGCAGCGCAGGGCGCAGTCCACATACCGGTCCCGAAGGTAATCCATATCCTCCCGGGTCATGGTGCGGACGTTGTCCCCAGGATCCAGAGGGCGTTCCGCGGATACCACCGCAGTGGGGGAACCGTCCTTGGGGGCGCGGTTGCCTCGGCCTGCGTAGGCCAGTTCAGCGGAGAGCTCCGCGCCGTTTTTCCGGCATACTTCCACCAGCTGGTTCATGCCGTGGATGCAGTCGTCATCGCAGACATTCATTTCACAGAGCCAGTGAGAGGTGTCGTCGTGGGTCACAGGGGTATCGCCTACCGTTACCCAGCCTGCACCGGTGCGGGCCTGCCACTCCATGAAGTCCAGCATCTCCTGGCTCATGGTGCCATCGGCATTGCATTTGAGCACGACTGTGGGGGAATACTCCAGCCGGTTTTTCAGCGTGAGGCCCCGGATGGTGATGGGGGAGAATACGTGGGGATAGGGGTTGCGCTTCATATATATACCTCCTTGCGAATCTTTTTTCCTTCTTATATCATACATCACTTTTATACAAAGCGGAAATGCATGTTCTGCCATTTCATTATAACCCTCAGGCTATAATAAAGCAAGTGATCCCGGAAAATTCCGAGGTATAACAACACGGTTATAATGTCCGGATAAAAAGGAATAATGATTTCATCCCATTGCCTTGTGACCGCCTGGCTGGAATGTTATAATGGGAGTCAGAAAGAGGTGACATCAATGGATTTAAAGAACGGCGTGCTGATCCCGAAGTTTGATTTCCAGGGAAAGGTGGCTGTTGTCACCGGTGCGGGAAGCGGAATCGGGTACGCAGTGGCCGCACAACTGGCACATTTTGGCGCGCAGGTTGTGGCTGCGGGTATTCCTGCTGAAGCAATTGAACAGACGGCTGCGTCCGTTCCCGGTGTGACTGCCATGGCGTGCGATGTGAGCCGCTGCGAGCAGGTGGATGCAATGATTGCGGAAACCGTGGTGCGGTTCGGCAGACTGGATATCCTGGTGTGCTGCGCAGGTGTCGGCGGCAAGGTGCTGCCTCTGCTGGAACAGACGGAAGCGGACCTGGATCAGGTTCTGGCCGTAAATCTCAAGGGAATATACCACTGTGCCCGGGCGGCAGCAAGGCAGATGATCGCCCAGGGAGGCGGAGGGCGCATTGTGCTGACCTCCTCCATTGCCTATGTTGAGGGCGGAGGCTTTCACGGCCCCTACGGCGCTTCCAAGGGGGCGGTGAGTACACTGACGCGGTCCATGGCGGCAGAGTGGGCGCAGTATGGAATTCTGGTGAACGCGGTCTGCCCCGGCCTTACCCGGACCAATATCAACCGGGAGGTTTGGGAGGATCCGGCATTATACAGGGAGCTCACGGAAAAGATCCCCCTGCGGCGCATGGCCGAACCGGGAGAAGTGGCGTCTCTTATGACATTTCTCTGCACTGAAGCGGCAGGTTTTATCACTGGCTCCATCATCCACTGTGACGGCGGTGCTACAGTGGGCGGATTATGATGTATTATGAACAGGAGGAAAGAGAAAATGGAACTGTTAAAAGGAAAAGTTGCCCTGGTTACCGGCGCAAGCTCCGGTATCGGACTGACCACAGCGAGACTGTTTGCCAGGGAAGGCGCAAAGGTAGCCATTCTGGCCAGACGGCTGAACGTACTGGAAGAGAAAGCCGAGGAGATGCGGGCTGAAGGCGGCGAATGCCTGCCCATCGCCGGTGACGTAACGGATCCGGAGAGCGTCAAAGCTGCTGTGCAGAAGATCATTGATACCTGGGGCCGCATCGACATTCTGGTGAACAACGCCGGGGACGGAGATCAGCACCGGACCGCAGAGAACGTCTCCGACGAGTTCTGGAACCGGATGATCGCCCTGAACCAGAGCTCCGTATTCTATTTCTGCCGGGCGGTGCTGCCCCAGATGCGGAAGCAGGGCAGCGGCTCCATCGTCAACCTCTCCGCCATCGCCGGGGTCTACGGCAATGCGGGAGTCAGCTATTCCGCAGCCAAGGCGGCGGTGATCGCCATCACCAAAAACGTGGCGCTGGACTGCACCGGTACGGACATCCGCTGCAACGCGGTCTGCCCCGGCCCCACACTGGTGGACCGGATGGATGGCCGGGAGGATGCCCTCTATGATAAGGACTTCATGACCATCACCGAGCGTCACATGGACATGACCATTCCCTTCGCTCAGCCGGAGGATCAGGCCAATGTGATATTGTTCCTGGCCAGCGACCTGTCCCGGGCCATCAACGGACAGGCCATCGTCACCGACAACGGCCGGTGCCTGTAAACAGACATAGCCCGGCGGTATCTTCGGATACCGCCGGTTTTTTTCCGGCATCTTCCAGAGGAAAAGCGATTTGGATGCGGACGCCACAGATCAAACATTGTCCCGGGGTAGGCTATGGCTTATAATCATAATAGTTTCATTTCAAAAGAAAGGAAAGGAGCAGAACCATGCGGGAACTTGTGAAATTCAAGCGGGGTGTCTACACACCGGAGGAGCAGGCCGCCCTGGATGCCTGGGTCCGGCTGGAGGACAAAATGCCGCCCATGCCGCCCCAGGCGCAGCCGAAGGATTTTGACGTGGTATCCGGCTACGAGATGTATTATTATGCCAAGGGCTGGGATCCCTGGAATCCGCTGTACTACGACTATAACTACGCCAAAAACACCCGTTGGGGGGACGTGCCTGCCATGGCCGGCATGCGGGAGCCCATGGGCATGGGCTTCCTGCCTCAGGAGCTGGGCTTTGAGTGCCCGCCGGGGGAGAAGACCTACGTGGGCGACGGCTATGACTTCGAGCTGTACTACTACGCCCCCATCTATTCCGGCGACAGCTTCCACACCAAGAAGGTTAGCCAGACCTATACAGACCTTACCGAGGACGGCTCCACCACCCGGTTCTTTGTGACCTGCATCACCACAGATATGTTCAACCAGAAAGAGGAGCTGGTCTGCCGGGCGGTGATGCACTGGCCCTGCTTCCTGAGCAAGTACGACGACGGCCACCGGCCCACCCGGGAGGAGATGATGCAGCTGCGGATGCAGGGCGCCCGGTATGAACGTCCCGCCCACGTCTACACCGACGCCGACTGGGAGGTTCTCAAGGACATCTGGAGCAAAGAGGTCATCCGCGGGAAGGACACCCTCTACTGGGAGGATGTCAGCATCGGCGACGAGCCCCCCATGACCGCGGAATCCCCGGTGACGGACTATGACGCCCGCCGCTACACCGGCACCCACCACACCGTGGGGGCCATCGCCGGCGACACGGTCCGGGACTTCGTCATGGGCAAGCGGGTGGAGCGCCACTTCCGGAAGCGGGAGGACGGCGTGATCTACCTGCCGGAGAGCCCCAGGACCCACTTTCTGAACTTCGTGGGCCGGAACTTCTGCCGCCGCCTGGTCACCAACTGGATGGGCGACGACGGCATGATCCGCAAGATGGGATGGCGCATGGTCAACGACTATCCCCCGGAGAAGCAGTTCAACCACTTCCCGGAGGGCCATTTCCGGGAGAGCTGGCT
>JAEEGL013970730.1_pt1 | contig 13778 bp, 12 predicted proteins | sample 9134231 | NCBI WGS metagenome assembly JAEEGL01 (sample SAMN16246548, study PRJNA631951) | gut metagenome | biome: gut microbiome; feature: rumen; material: fiber-attached | host: Bos | place: Iran: Karaj | collected 2018-10 | reverse complement strand
TATTCCGCCAAAAGCGGTGATTTTCTCAGATTTTTGTTGTACCTTTGCTATGTCATTGATGATTTTGCTTGTCTTGATTTGCAGCACTAAGGTAAGTGAGAAATCTGACATGGCAAAATCCTGAGCAACTTTTTGTTGCTCAGGTACTTATAAAGAAAGTTAAACTAAAATGCTGCGGAATTGTTAGGAATAATAATGATTAAAACAATGCAAAGATACAAAATAATTAGCAAAAATGCAAGTTTTCGGAGCGTTTTTTTGCCGTTTTTAGCGCGTTATTTTCTGCTTTTAGCGTTTTTTTTTCATGTTTTTAGGCATTTTCGGTGCCTATTTTGCCATTTTGCCACCATTTTGCCACGCGCAACGCTCTGACTATCAGCGAGTGTTGCAAAATGACAACGGTTGCATCACTTTTAAAAATTTCATGTAGCAGAAGGCTTGATGGGTAGTTCTATGCTTCGGATTCCGTGCGCTGGCGGAGGATGTTCCAGATGAGGAACGAGAGTGCCCCCTGTAGGAAGGAGATGCCCACGTAGGCCCATGCCAGTTGGGGAAGGGTGGAGCAGAGATGGAAGCTGACGGTCATCGCCGTCAGGCAGAGACCCAGGATGATGGCATTATAGGGGACGATGCTGACGGCATCGATGGTGTTGCGGTAGAGCATATAGAGCGACTGGGGTAGTATGGCGAGTATCATGATGCGGGTGAGAGCGGCGGTGACGATGTAGCTGTCGGTAAAAAACAGCCGGGTAAGAAACTCGGTGAACACATAGAGCATCAGGATGAAGCCTGCGGCGGCTGCTAAGTAGATGCGGGCCAGGCGGTTGATGACCCTGTTGGCCGTCTGTAGCTCATGGCGCGCGATAGCCTGCGAGACATAGGGCAAGAGTATGATGCCCATGAACGAGAACAGCGGGGTGATGATGGTGACAAAGAAGATACCCACGGAGAAATATGCCGTAGCCTGTAGCCCTAACTGTTGATTGATGTAGATAAGTGGGAATGCTGCCAGCGAAAATTGGAAGAAGTCGGCCACCAGTCGGCCAGAGGAATACTTGATGATGGTGGCGAGGTGGGTGCTCGGCGGCGTATCTGAGGCGAAGGAGCCTCCGCGCCGGAAGAATAGCCACAGTTCCCGTCCCATGAAGAGTGCTACCAATAGGACGGTGACCACCAGCCAGGAGGCGAAGACCGTGCTGACGGAGAGTACGGGCAGGAGGATGAGCGGCAGGATGATGGCTGCCTGCAGGGCCAGCTGTGTGCTGTTGTACCACCTGAAGTCGCCGATGCCGCGATAGTAGGCAAAGACATATTGCGCCATGGCCAGCATGAAGGCATAGGTGAGGGCGATGACGAGCAGCGGCATGCTGTCGTGCCGGCCGATGACCAGGTCCTGCATCTGCTGCGAGAACGCCATACATGCCAGCAGCACCACGAGGGTCACGCCCAGGATGTAGATGAAGGATGCCCCCATCAGCGGGGCTATGGGGCGGGGTGGGGTGCTGTTGCGATAGAGGGGGATATAGCGCGGCAGGGCGATGCCCACACCCGCCAGCATGACGAACGAGACCACCTGCACGGAGCGCTTGATGACGTTGTACTGTCCGAAGTCGTCGATGCTGAGCCGGTTGGCCAACAGTTTGTTGATGGCAAACGAGCAGAGCATGATAAGCATCTGCATGGCGAAAGTCCACACCACGTCGCGACCCATGCCCGAGCTTACTTTCTGCCTGATGGCCTTCAGCATGGTTCCCCCTTTCTCTGCAGCAGGTGGAACAGCACATATGCCAGTGCGAACATGGCCAGATAGGTGGTATATGCAAAGAACGAGGCGGAGAACGACCACATGATGTAGGCAAAGAGTGCCACGAGTACCACCTGATTAAAGTAGACATTACGATGCACGATGACGGCCTTGAGCGACATGTTGCCTATCACGCCCGCCACAAACATCGCAACCATGGCTCCTGCTTCACCAAAGTCCTCTACCAGCGGGCGGAAGATAGTGAACGTGTTGGAGATGCCATAGAATCCGTTCTTTCCCACGTTCATGAACTCGTGGTAGAGACCCTGTATGCGCTCTTGCAGACCCAGCAGGTTGGAGAGCCCGAGGAAGGTCTTGGTGCCATAGGTGGGCTCGGCAGGTACATACGTGGTAAACCATCTGTCGACGTTGTGCATGTGGCCAATGGCATAGGAGATGAATTTTTCGGCGATTTCGATAATCGTCTTCTCGCTCACCTCGCCCGTACGCAACACCATGGAGAGGAATAGCACGAGCATGAAGGCGACGATGATGGCTGTAAAGCGAAGGATGACCTTTCCCTTCATCCGTATGGGGAGCCCGTAGGTGTAAGAGCTGACAATATAGCTGGCAAAGAAGAGAATGAAGGAGGCTATCATGCCCATCTTGAGCGACTGGGTGAGGGCGATGAAGGTACAGGGGATGAGCGTCAGCACGCAGAGCAGTTTGTTCCATCTGCCCACCAGACGATAGCAGAGTCCGCCAATGACGGGGGCTACATAGGAGAAGATGAGGAAGAACTGGTTGACTGCACTATATACCTCGTTACCAGAGTATCGCTCTATGGAGATGTCCTTGTTCATTTCGAGCATCTCGCGCATGTCGAGCAGTGCACGCAGGCTGAAGCCGTGGAGGATGATGGAATAGAGGGGATTGACCATTGCACCAACCAGCAGAACGAGCAGCAGCGGTGTTACCCATTGTTGCCTGAGTTCCATCCGACAGCCCGAGGGCTCGGGCTGGTAGAAGTAGTCGCTGAAGATGGTGCCCATCGTGAAGAAAATGGCCCCGGCGAGCACAAAAGAACATCCGTAGAAGTTGAGTTCAAGATAATTCTCAAGCAGAACAGTCAGCACACCCATGGCTATCCACAGTGCCGCAAAGATGCCCGCAGGCTCGAGCCTGAGGATATACTTCCACGACAGCAGCAGAAGCGTGACGATGAGTATACAGAAGAAGTAGATCATGCGATGGCTGATAAAGGGTGTTCAGGGCCATTGGGCATCGACTATTGCCGCTGGTTGCGCTCGCGCACGAAGATGGTGCAGGCGGGGATGAAGAGTCCTAACAACAGGGCTGCCAGGATGACTGTCGACTTCACGGGCGAGCTCTGCTTCTTCACACCTAATGGGGGAGTGAGCACGCGCACGTCGCTCTTCAGCGCCTTGGCCATGCGGGCCTCCTCGCGCTTCTGCAGCAGGAAGGCATACACCTCGTTGAGCACCTTCCAGTCGCGCTCGTCGGTCAGTCCGCCGACTGCCTTCATCGGTGCTGCCGACAGCATCTGCCGACCCTCTTGGCGCTTGGCATCCACGGCCCTGAGCTGTATCTGTAGCTGCTTGATGGCATTCTCGGCCGAGACGAGTACGGCATCGTGCATGGCACCCAGCTGCTTGTCGAGGTCGGCTACCAGGGGATTGTCCTTATTGCTGCTGGCAATGAGCTTGGAACGCTTCAGCTGCAGGGCGTTATACTCGGCTACCTGCTCCTGCAGCCCCTTGTTCTCGCTGATGAGCAGGGCGGGGAGCAGCTGGTCTTTCTTCGACTTGTCGCGCAGATAGTCGCGGATGGCCTGTGCCACATATAGCTGTCCGCTCAGTTCCATGTGGGCGGTGGAGATGTCCTTGGCACTCTCGGCATACACCTTTGACATTACCTCCAGGTCGGGCATCAGCGTCTTGCTCTTATATTCGCCCACGCGCTGATCGAGGGTCTTCAGTTCTGACTCCAGCGAGTACAGACGCTCTTCGACATATCGCGACGAGATTTCCGTCTCGCGGTCTTTGTCCTCGTTGGTTTCCTTGCGGTATTCGGCAATGATGGCGTTGATGATGTCGACAGCACGCTCCTTCGACTTGTCCTTGCAGCTGATGTCGATGATGGAGGCATCGCGGGTGCTGACGGCCAGGTTGAGCGAAGTCTTCTTCAGCCGCTCTACCACGGCCATGGGTTCGGTGCGCTGCACGGTGATGGTCACCTCGTCGTCCTCTAAGTTCTTCAGGTAGGGGGTGGCGGCAATGTGTATCTTGCCGACAGACGTCTGGAAGTCGCTGTTCACGCGGCCCGTCAGTTCGTCGTCGTATTTATCGTCGTTCTTCTTCAACTTGTACAGGCGCACCTCACCGCTCTTCCTGAGGTCTATCTTCAGGCGCAAGTCGTCCTCGTCGGTGATGTTCCGGAAGTCCACCGTGATGGGCAGCGTCTTGCCGTAGAGGTCTTTGTTGCGGATGCCCTTGATGGTATAGGTGATGTCCAGGTGCAGCTGCTTCACCACGTTCAGCATGAGCCAGGGCGACTGCATGGCATAGAGCTCGTTATAGACGTTGGAGGAGCCGAAGCCCATGAATCCGCCCAGCTCGGCCAGTCCGCCTAACTGTCCCATCAGTCCGCCCATGCCGCCGTCCTCCTTGATCAGAATCTGAGCCTTGCGGGTATATTTTGGGGGAGTTACTACCAGATAGGCTATGGCGAGCAACAGGAAAGCGGCTACAGAGGCAGCGAACCACTTCCATTTGTCGAGACAGATGTGTAAAAATTCATTGAAGGTAAATGTTTCTTTCATATTCTGGTGATTATTATTCTATTTTGAAGTTGTAACGCGATAACAGTGCATGCAGCTGCCTGTCGTTGTCGCCCTGAAAACAGTTGGTAGCTGCCAGACGGTCGCGGGTGAGATACTGGCGTAGCAGGTCGGTCTGGTAGTAGGTGATGCGCGAGGCAGGGAGCATACGCTTCTCGGCTCCAGCACGCAGCCCCATGATGTAGAGCCAGATGTCGTCGGCCTTGGGACACAAAGAGGTAAACACCGCCTCGTTCAGCACCTCGCTGTCAAACACATGGCTGGGGTAGAGCACTCCTTTGACGCCCAACGGGAAGAGTCGCCGATGGTCATACTGGAAGCTGGCGGGCACATGGTGATATTCGGGCCACGACTCATAGGGAGCCCAATGGCCGTCGCTATTGGAAACAGGCATCTTTGCACAAGCGGTAATGATGGCTTGTGGCGCTTGCCGGTGGGCTTCTGCAAACTCGCGGACAAAGTTGCTGGAGTAGTAAAGGTCGTCGTCTACGGTGATAATGTGCTTGTCGGGGAATGCGGACAGCGAATAGATAATCTTGGTGTACGAACCGATGTCTTTGCAAAAGCGGACTTCCAATCCGTATCTGCACAGAAAGCGCAGATCGGAAGGGATGTTGTTGCTGTTATATGCTTTCTCGTCGAGCCACAGCACCACTCGCCCGGGACGAAGGGTCTGATGCAGCAGCGAATAGGCCGTATAGGGTACGCTACCCCTGACTCGCTTGCCATAACTGGTCAGCGACACCACTATCGAGTCGTCTTGTTGCGAAGTGAGTGTCATGGACTTGCGCACACGGATGTCAAACATGATCTTCAGCTTGACAAGATTCCCCATGAAAGCATCTTTTAGTATTCCTATTTTATTTGAGAGATACGACATAGCTTTTTCAATGGCACGAATGATGGGGACAGGGCGTTTGTTTATTTGAAGATGAGCACAGAGAGGGTGGCAAGCACCGACAGGGCTGACAACCAGAAGGATGCCGTTGTCACCTCACTGGCATTGGCCGTTGACTGGCGGCGGCGGTAGTTGTTGGGCTTTACGTAGATGACGTCGCCCTGCTGGATATAGTAGGCAGGCGACTCAAGGATGTCTTTGCCGCTCAGCATGTTCACCACATACGTATGCCGCTCGCCGTTCTGCTCGCGCATCACTATCACGCTGTCGCGCATGCCATAGAGTGTCATGTCGCCCGCAGAACTCAGGGCATCGACAATGGTCACCTTGTCCTTTGTGATGGAGAATCGGCCCGAGTGGTTGGTCTCGCCCAGCACTTGATAGCTCAGATTCATGAACTCGATGGTGACAACGGCATTGGTGGCAATGTTGCCTTCTTCCAGTTTCTGCTTGATGAAGGCGGCAGCCTCCTCACGGTTCATGCCTGCCAGATGCAGCTTGCCCAGAAGGGGAAAGTCAATGTCGCCCTTGCTGTCGAGGGTATAGCCTGAGGTGCCGCGGCTCTGACTCAGCGACATGCCCTCGGCAAAGCCGATGGTATGCGACGACACGGGCAGGTTGAGCATGTTCGAGAGTTCCACCGACTTGGTGTTCACCACGATGGAAATCATGTCCATGGGTTGCAGCGCAATGCCTTTGTAGTTGGCGAGCTTCTGAATCTGCCCGTCGGTGAGGTCTTGGAAGTAGACGATATTCTTCGGTGTCGAACAGGCTGTGAACAGGAGTCCGACAAGGGTCAGCTTGATGGCATTGAGAATCTTCATGTATCTATGTTCTTTATCTGGATTTGTATTTGTTTGTAAATAATGTAACGCGCTTGCGTACTTCTTTATTGTAGGCCGTATGGGTGAAAATGGTCTACGGCCTGCAAAATTACACTTTTTTTCGCAAATAACATGAGAAAAGGCAAAAATAATTTGTCGGCAGTCAGGGGTCGAAGCGGTTGAGGGCTTCCACGATGGCGGTGGCTTCGTGGAGCGTGAGGGCGGGACTCATGGGCAGGCTGAGTTCTTGCTGATGTATCAGTTCGGTCACGGGGAGTGACAGTTCGGCCCATTCCTTGTAGCACTGCTGCCGATGGGGCGGGATGGGGTAGTGAATCTGGGTCTGGATGCCCTGGTCGGCAAGGTATTGCTGCAGGCGGTCACGCTGGGGCGAGAGGATGGGGAAGAGGTGGTAGACATTCTGGGCATCGTCCATCCGACGGGGGAGCGAGACGAGGGGATGGCTGATGTGGTCGTAGTAATAGCGGGCAATGGCCTGCCGGTGGCGGTTGTCGTCGTCGAGATGGCGCAGCTTCACGTCGAGTATGGCGGCCTGCAGCTCGTCGAGTCGGCTGTTGCGGCCTTTATAGCGGAACACGTATTTGCGCTCGGAGCCGTAGTTGCCCAAGGCTCTGATGCAGTCGGCCAGCTCATGGTCGTCGGTAGTCACGGCTCCGGCATCGCCCAGCGCACCCAGGTTCTTGGTGGGATAGAAGCTGTGGCCGGCAGCATGGCCCAGCGAACCCGTATGCCGGCCGTCGTACAGGCAACCGTGGGCTTGGGCATTGTCTTCCACCAGTTTGAGCTGGTAGTGCTGGCAGAGCTTTCCGATGCGCTCGGTATAGGCACAGCGGCCGTAGAGATGTACCAGCATGATGGCGCGTGTCCGCGGGGTGATGGCCTGCTCGATGCGGCTGTCGTCTATCTCCAGAGTGTCGGGGCGCGGCTCTATGAGCACGGGTTTCAGCCCGTTCTCGGTGATGGCCAGTATGGAGGCGATATAGGTGTTGGCAGGCACGATGACCTCGTCGCCGGCTTTCATCAGTCCCAGTTCCAGATAGGCTCTGAAGATGAGCGTCAGGGCATCGAGTCCGTTGCCTACGCCTACGCAATGTCGGGTGCCGATGTAGTCGGCATAGTGCTGTTCGAAGCGTGCAGTGGCTTCGCCCTGCAAGTACCATCCCGAGGCTATCACCTCGCTCGTGGCTTTTGCTATCTCCTCAGCATATCGTTGAGTGACGGCTTTCAGATTATAAAACGCTATCATGCCTGCAAAGTTACGAAAAGTTTTCGATTCTTACGTCTGCCTGCTGCAAAAATATAGTGAAAAGCCTGCGTGATTCCAAAAAAATTGCTTACCTTTGCGGACAAAACCTGTGTATTTGTATTATGGTAAAGAAATTAAAAGACCTCAGCCGGGATCGCATAGACTTTGGCAAGTCTCAGATAGAGCCCCTCTTTAACAGTCTCTTTTTCCCTACGTTACTGTCAATGGTGTTTGCCTCGTTTTATACTGTGGCAGACGGTATCTTCGTCGGACAAGGCGTGGGCAGCGATGCCCTGGCTGCCATCAATATCGCGGCTCCGGTATTCCTGATGACTACGGGCATTGCCCTGATGTTTGGCGTGGGCGTGTCGGTGGTGGCGAGTATTCATCTGTCGCAGGGCAACAACAAGGCTGCCAACCTCACCATCACACAGGCTTTTGAGGTGGCGACGCTGATGATGATCATCGTGGCCTCGGCCATTTATTTCTATCGCATACCATTCTTGCGCCTGTTGGGGTGTACTGATGTGCTGATGCCGTTGGCACTCGACTATCTGGTGTGGATACTCCCCGGATGCGTGTGTACCATTACCCAGGTGATTGGCACGTTTGTCATCCGCATTGACGGCTCTCCCAAGTATGCTGCTTCACTGGAGATCGTGCCTGGCCTGCTGAACATCTTCTTCGACTGGCTGTTTGTGTTCCCCATGCAGATGGGCGTCTCTGGTAGTGCCAAGGCATCGACGCTCAGCTGTGCCGTAGCCGCGGTGATGGTTGTATGCTATATGATTTTCCGTGCCAAGAACGTGCGGTTCCGCAGGTTTAGGCTCACTCTCACCAGTCTCTACCTGACGGGACGCAACACGGTCTATATGGTTCGCAGCGGCTTCTCCTCCATGCTCGGCGAACTGGCCATGACGGTGATACTGCTTGCGGGTAACTACGTCTTCATCAAAAACCTTGGCGAGGATGGCGTGGCAGCCTTCAGCGTGGCCTGCTTCCTATACCCGATGGTGTTTATGGTCAACAATGCCGTATCCCAGTCGGCCCAACCCATCATCAGCTTTAACTATGGTGCAGGCAACGCTGACCGTGTGCGCCAAGCCTTCAGGCTCAGTCTGCGCACCTCTGCCATCTGTGGCATACTGGCAACAGCGGTGCTCATCCTCGGGGCAAAGCCGCTCATCAGCCTGTTCCTGCATGAAGGCACCAACCCCTATGCCATAGCTGCTGACGGCCTCCCGCTGTTTGCCGCCTCTGCCATCTTCTTCTCGCTCAATGTTTCCATCATCGGCTACTATCAGGCCGTCGAGCAGAATACGCGCGCTATCGTCTACATGCTGCTCCGAGGGCTGGTATTCCTCATTCCGGCATTTATCCTGATGCCCATGCTCTTCGTTCCGCAGGGGCTGTGGCTCGCCGTTCCCGCATCAGAATGTCTGACGTTTGGCGTGATCCTGCTGTCCAGACCGAGGAAGCAGTAAGAGACTAAATATGACTATACAGGTGACATACAGGCGGACCAGAAGATTGTCAATGCGTATTGTGAAGAATGGCGATGTTCATGTGTCGGCACCTATTGGTATGCCAAGGAAAGAGGTGGAGCGGTTTATTGAGGAACACCGCGAATGGATAACCGAGGCTCGTAAGAAGACCTGCGAGAATCAGCAGCGCAGGGCTGCGTTCTACCATCAGCTGCCTTTGCAGACACGGGCACAGGCCGACGATGCATTGCAGAGGCTGAAGGCTCTGATAGAACCGATGGTGGAACGCCATTCGAAGGAAATGGGAGTAAAGCCCTCCTTGGTCTATTACAAGGCGATGATTTCCCGTTGGGGGGTGTGCAATGTCAGGAACAAGTCCATCTGTTTCTCTGCCTACCTGCTGCTGTTGCCGCAGTGGTGTGTGGAGCATGTGGTGGTGCATGAGCTCTGTCACCTGCTGGAACCCAGCCACAATGCCCGTTTCCATGCCTTGATGGACCAATATTTCCCCCGCTGGAAGGAGGCCCGTCGAGAAACGCGCAAGATATGTAAGATGGAAGAGGAAGGGGATTGATATTCGAGAAAAACAATACAATGAAGCATAAAGGAATCATCTGCGGCATACTGGCCGCCGTCTGCTATGGCACAAACCCGTTTGGGGCGTTGCCGCTCTACGAAGAGGGTGTGAATACATCGTCCGTCCTCTTTTACCGCTTTTCGATGGCGGTTGTGATGCTATCGGTGATGCTGCTCATAGAGCGTAAATCATTCAGGATCAACGGTAGTGAATTGAAAACGCTCGCCTCGCTCGGACTGCTCTTTGCAGCGTCGAGTATCACCTATTACCAGAGTTTCCGCTTTATGGATGCCGGCATCGCCTCTACCATCCTGTTTGTCTATCCTGTGATGGTGGCGGTCATCATGGCTACCTTCTTCCGAGAGAAGGTGACGGCTTCAACGGTCACTTCCATCATCCTCGCATTAGCAGGTATCGGTCTTTTATATAAAGGAGGTGCTGGTGTCTCGCTGAGTGCGATAGGCGTTCTGCTGGTCATGATTTCCTCACTGACTTACGCTGTCTATATCGTGGTGGTCAACCAGTCGAGCATCCGCATGTCTTCGTTGAAACTCACGTTCTACGTGCTGCTGATATGTATGCTCTCGCTGTTAGCGTATTCCTTTACTTCGCCCGACCTGCACCTGATGTTGCCGTCATCTCCGCGAGCATGGTTCTTTGCATGTTGGCTGGGCTTGGTGCCGACAGTTCTTTCGCTGGTACTGATGACCGTTGCCGTCCATGAGGTAGGAGCCACGCCAACGGCCATCATGGGAGCCTTGGAACCCTTGACCGCTGTAGCCATCGGTGTGATGGTGTTTGACGAGTCACTCACCTTCCGTCTCACCATCGGCATCGTGCTCATCCTGTCAGCCGTACTGCTGATTGTGTTAGGCAAGAATTTCCATCTGCGCACCCTCACTCATACCATCAGCGTCATCGTCAGAAAGACCTGGCGTTGGAAATCGTAGAATACAAAGGAGGTACGAATATGGCAAAGATTACAAAGGAACAATATGAGTTCGCGTTGTCCCACCGTAGCCCAGTTGATATATGTCGAGCTGATGAGTAAGTGAGACAAAATTCCGTTACGATACGTTAAAAGCGAAGCGGAGTAGTTAATAAAGTGGAAATCCTGTAATATATTTCCATGGCAACTTCGTATATATACTATATGATAGAAAAAGAAATAACTGAAACCTATTATTTCAAGCCTACTGACTTTAACGGCAAAGGCAGGAGAGTTTCTGATGGTGTGACATTCCGTGATGTGGTGAAAGAGTTTGAACGTGATTTCCATGAGCGTCACTCAACGGAATACGCTTTGAATCTATATGCCAATTCTCAGACAATGGATTTGTTGGCAAGATCAAATGATGCTGCGCCTTTCTTGTTGTATGGAATGGACTTAACCCAAGGGGAGTCATTCGATGCAGTTCAAGACCCATTCATCAACCACGAGATGGACAAACATAGCGAAAAGATTTATGTGTACGGTATTGACTCCGCATTTATGACAGAGTTCGACGAATACGGCTATCCCATATTGAATGAGGATAGCGACATTTATCCCTTGACGCTGCTTGTAGATAATACGATGCGAGACGGTGAACTCAGATTAGCTGTTCCTACGCTGGACGATGGGGATGAAATAGAGAATGTTACCATAAATGTACCACAAATAGAATACGCATGATGGAAACGAAAGAGCAAGAAAGAAAATGGCATCTGATTCGCAACGATAATGGCGAATGGATAAGTGATGAGAACGCTGTGTTCCTCACAGCTGTAGAAGCAAGATCTTTGCAAATCAAGGCCAAACTGACAGGCAAGGAATTGAAAATCCAGCATGGATACGATGGGACTTTGTGGTGTTATAAACATGATTTAGCGAATTTAAACAATATTCCTATGGACAAAAAAGACATACTTAATAAAATTCAAAAGGTAACAGGATATGACGGTATAAAATTCCCTGCGCAAATTAGTTTTTCCATAAGTGGTAAGACTCTGGTTATCCATATTAGTGGTACAGGGGTAAGAGACAACATGCAGACTGATGGCTCCGCGTTTGAGGGATGGGCAATTAGTTTTTTAGCCTGGTTACCAGAAGATATTTCACAAGTTATGTTGAACTGGGATGATCCAGAGTACAGCAAAGATGAGAAAATGCGTAATAAGCAGGAAAAGCATTACAATCGTTTTGTTATGCGAGCAATGTTTTTTGAAGAGAACTTTGAATGGGCATTCATTGATGAAAGTAGGCGAAAAGAGATTGATGATGTTAAAAGAGTTATGCCTCTCTTAGTTATGAATTATCCAAAATCTGATAGCAAAGAGAAAGTAGCAGAAAGTGACAAAGTCAATAAAGGCGAAGCTAAATTGGAGAGACAAATAGTTAATGCATTAAGGAGAGATATCGAATTGTCGGATCATCAACTTCCTGTTGGCTTGTTCAAGAATGATGTTAAGTCCATTAACAATTATACGCCACGAGGTGCGAGTCAAATAGATATTTGGCAGTTGGAAAACGATGTAATGAGAATATTTGAGTTGAAGGACGAAACTAACAATAAGATTGGCATAATTTCAGAATTGTTGTTCTATGCTAATACAATCAGTTTGCTTGTTAATGGAAAAATAAGATTTCCAGATTCACTGAAATTGGAAAAGAAAAACTATCGCCATATTCAAGAACTCAGTTCTGCAATTGAACATCATGAAATAAACTATGTCGAGGCTGTTTTCTTAAATTATTCCTTCCACCCTCTTATTGGAGGTCGAATGGACAGGGTGTTATCTATTCTTAATCTTGGAATGAAGAATGTACATGTGGTATTTAAACACATGAGTGTAAACAATATGCTTTGTATATGAACATTATAATCCATCGCGGCACTCACCAAATAGGTGGTTGTGTCACAGAATACGAGTATGACGGTTGGCGGTTGTTCGTTGACTATGGCGAAGAACTGCCTGGAGGGCCTAAGTCTGGAGATTTGCGGATAGAAGGCTTGACTCATGGTGATATATCGAAGAGTGCTTTGCTTATTACGCACTATCATGGTGACCACATCGGCAGTATCACAAAACTGCCCAAGGAACTCCCCATCTATATAGGCAAGGTTGGGCGTGAGATTCAGTTGGTTCTGTCAGATCATCTTAAATCAGTAGATGGTATTCATCAGGAAATGTTTGAACGGTTGCAGCATGCCAACACATTCGAAGCAGGGAAGGGCTTCTCTTTTGGTCCTTTCTCCATGATGCCTATAACGGTTGACCACTCTGCTTTTGATGCTTATGCCTTTAAAATCGAAGCTGGAGGAGTGAGTGCGTTCCATACAGGCGACTTCCGTACACATGGCTTCAGGAGCAAGAAACTGCCAGAGATCATCCGGAAATATGTGGGAATGGTTGACTATGTAGTTTGTGAAGGAACCAACGTTGCCCGCCCCGATGCAACGAATCAGACAGAACGGGAATTGCAACAGCAGTTTGAGAAACACTTCAAGGCAAACAAAAGCAATGTGGTTTACCTATCCTCTACCAATATCGACAGGCTTTTTTCTCTTTATCATGCAGCTCTGCGTACGAAACGTGTGTTCTTGGTTGACGCCTATCAGAAGAAAATCATGGATGTTGTCACACAGAAAGATTCTCTATGGGGCAAATCAGAACTCTACCAATATGGGGAATATGAACCTAAAGTTTTAAAATACGATAAAGGCGAGTTTTTAGTTACGGATGAGTTTAAGGATTTTCTCGACAAATTAGGCTACGTCCTCATTGCACGTGCCACTCCGCGCTTTGATCATCTCATAGCACACCTTCCTGGAGAGAAACAAAAGTATCTGTCGATGTGGGATGGATATGTCAAGGAGGGGGCAGATGCCTATAACAAAAATCTTGCCGACTCGTTGGGCAAAGACTTTAAATACATGCACACCAGTGGTCACTCAGACATGAATAGCATGCGTGAGGTATTCCACTTGCTCCATCCCAAAGCGCTCATCCCTATACATACGGATGCACCAGAAAAATTCGCAGAACAATTCTCTGACGAATGGCCTGTGAAACTGCTGAATGATGGTGATAGCGTTTCCGCACTCTAATTGGATATTTATACATGAAAATATTGCACCTCT
>JAEEGL013297710.1_pt1 | contig 13778 bp, 8 predicted proteins | sample 9134231 | NCBI WGS metagenome assembly JAEEGL01 (sample SAMN16246548, study PRJNA631951) | gut metagenome | biome: gut microbiome; feature: rumen; material: fiber-attached | host: Bos | place: Iran: Karaj | collected 2018-10 | reverse complement strand
GGAAGCGTTGCCGAGCCGATGTCGTGCATCGTAGGAACTTATCACGCGATGTACCACACCACCGCCGGAAAATACACCCATAAGATGGGTATCGTTAAAGGCGGAAACATGGCGATCCTCGCTGGCGTAGGACCTATGGGAATAGGAGCTATAGACTATGCTATCCATTGCCGCCGCCGCCCCGGACTGCTCGTCGTCACCGATATCGACCAGGCGAGACTTGACCGCGCTTCATCGATCTACACCGTCGAAGAAGCAGCTAAACACGGTGTTAAACTCGTTTACGTGAACACTGCGACGACGCCTGATGCAGAGGCATATATTATGAGCCTCACCGGAGGAAAGGGCTTTGACGACGTCATGGTGTTCGCACCGGTCAGACCGGTAGTGGAGATGGGCGACAGACTGCTCGGAAAAGACGGCTGCCTCAACTTCTTCGCAGGACCGAAGGCTGCTCCGTTCATGGCTGAGTTCAACTTCTATAACGTTCACTACAACAGCACTCACCTGGTAGGTACCAGCGGCGGCAATACCGACGACATGATCGAGTCCCTCAAGATGATGAGCGACGGCAGACTGAATACGGCGTCAATGATCACTCACATCGGCGGTCTTAACGCTGTTGTCGATACCGTCATGAATCTTCCGAAGATCCCGGGCGGAAAGAAACTGATCTACACGAACATCGATATGCCTCTTACCGCTATTTCGGATTTCGCCGAACTCGGTAAAAAAGACAAAATGTTCAAAGAACTTGACGAGATCTGCGCACGCCATAACTATCTGTGGAATGCCGAGGCTGAGAAGTACCTGCTCGCCAACGCAAAACAGATCTGACGGAAAGACACGTCATTTATTGACCCCTACAGGAGGCTGACACATGGAAATATTAGCATTTGACTACGGCGCCAGCAGCGGAAGAGCGATACTTGGAAAATTTGACGGCGAGAAACTTGCTCTTGAAGAGATGCATCGCTTCTCGAGCGATCCCGTAATGATGAGAGACACGTTTACCTGGGATTTTCTCCGCCTTTTCCACGAGATGAAGACAGGTATCCTGAAAACTTATAACGCAGGCCATAAAAATCTTGCCGGCATGGGCGTAGATACGTGGGGCGTGGACTTCGGACTCCTTTCTGCAAAAGGCGCGCTTCTCGGCAACCCCGTTCATTACAGGGACAGCCGTACCGACGGTATGATCGAAGCCGCGACTTCTACGGTTCCCGCAAGAGAGATCTACGGATATACCGGAATACAGTTCCAGAAATTCAACACACTCTTCCAGCTTCTGGCGATGGCCAGAAACGACGATCCGCTCCTTCGCGACGCCGATACGATGCTGTTCATGCCGGATCTGTTCAACTACTTCCTCACCGGAGAAAAGTTCTGCGAATACACCATCACGAGCACTTCGATGCTCTTCGATCCCGTGGCTCAGGACTGGGCATACGAGATGATCAGAAAAGTTGACAGCAGGATAAATCCCGCAATATTCCCGAAAGTGATCGACGCCGGAACGAAGATCGGAAAGCTCAGCGATTCGATCTGCTCCGAACTTGGTGTGGGATCCATTCCTGTTATCGCCGTCGCCGAACACGACACCGGTTCAGCTGTTGTCTCCGTACCTTTCAGAGATAAAAAATCAGCATATCTCAGCTCCGGAACGTGGTCGCTGCTCGGCGTAGAACTCGATAAGCCGATTATCAACGATACGACGTACGAACTGAATTATACGAACGAAGGCGGTATCAACAGGACCGTAAGACTTCTGAAAAATATCATGGGTCTCTGGATCAACCAGGAATGCCGCAGATACTGGCAGAAAAAAGGCGAGAACTTCACGTTCGACGAACTGGAGCAGGGCGCACTGAGCGCGAAACCGTTCCAGTCGATCATCGACGTAGACGCTCCCGACTTCTTCGAGCCGTATAATATGCCTGTTAAGGTACAGGATTACTGTGCACGCACAGGCCAGAAAGTTCCGGAGACGAAGGGCGAGATCGTCCGCTGCGTCATGGAAAGCCTTGCACTTAAATACAGGCAGGCGATCGAAGGACTTGAGAAGATCGTCGGATACAGGATCCCGTCGCTCCACATCGTAGGCGGAGGATGCAAGGAAAAAACGCTTTGCAGATTTACCGCGAGCGCTATCAACCGTCCTGTATACGCAGGTCCGATCGAGGCTACCGCTATCGGTAATCTTTCAACGCAGCTCATCTCTCTGGGCGAGGTCGGTTCGCTCGATCAGGCACGCGAGGTCGTGGCAAATTCCTTCCCGCTGGACGTATACCTCCCGCAGAATCCTGCAGACTGGGATCTGGCTTACGAAAAATTGCTGTCACTGCAGTTGTAATTTCAGCAGAGATGCTGTATAATATTAAAATAATCCAGAAAGGAAAGAGGATGGATCATGATTTCTAAAAAAATGAATGTGTCAGTGCTTGTGAAAGCAGCCGTTCTGGCGCTTGTGCTTGTTATGGTTCTTGGCGTTTTCGGATGCAAAAAAGCTATTATCCAGACAGGTGACGTAGATCAAACACTTACAGTAGATGACCTTAACATAAAGGGAACGATCACCTTTACGATCAATAACGAAAGCGGATCGAAAGAAGAGGCGATGGCTCCCAGAAACGTTGTAAACGTTTTTATGAACAGGTATCCCAATACGAGAGTCATATATGAAGAGGCAAACAGGACCACTTATCCTACTCGTATTTCTGCCGGCGATATCGGCGACGTGTTCTGGTGCGACGATAACGACGCGAATAACTATCAGCAGAATCATAACGCACTCATGCCCCTGGACTCCTATCTCAAACCCATGAACATCGATATGGGCGATATCTACTCCGGTGTTATCGATAACGGTAGGATCGGCGGCAGACTTTATATGGTGCCCAGAAAGATAGGCGAACAGCTCCTCATCTACAATAAGACGATGCTTCAGAGTGCAGGTATCGATTTTGATAATACATATGCATATACCTGGGAAGATTTCAAAGACGTCTGCAAGCGCCTTACCGTTATCGAGGACGGTAAAGTTCAGCAGGCCGGCGCCGCCTTCAAGATCTGGTGGCACCCGATCTGGCAGATGTTCTTCCGCGGCTTCGGCGGCGAGTGGGTAGACAGCATCAACCACAAGATCACCATCACTTCGAGCAACGAAGTCATGCAGGGTATCAACGAACTGGTCACAGGCGTTCAGGAAGGCTGGCTCTATCCCGAGGATCTTACCGGACAGATCAACGCTATCAAATATGCGGTCCCCGACGGCGACAGCAATATTTCCGGCGTATGCTTCAAGACGTTCGGCGCTATGACCTGGCTCACCAGACTCGGCAACGCGTACGACAGGCTCCAGATCGACTGGGATTTCTGCCCGTTCCCGGCTTTCCCGAATCATAATATTTCCACGGGCGCTACCGGTTACGTCGTGTATAACAGAACCCAGAATCCCGATACCGCGGCCGCGTTCGCTCTGTTCTTCCTCACTCCCGAAGGTCAGACCGCTTACCACAGCCAGACCGGCGGAAACGTCCCCGTACTTAAATCACTTGCCGACGAGGAATTCTGGAGAGGAAAGGGTACTCCGTGGGAGGATAAGAATTACAACGCATTCGTTTCGTACCCCGATAACACGAAACCCTCGAGCCTTGCTTCACAGGTCCCGATCGAGATCGCCACTATATTCTCCAACGATAATATGATGGCTACTCTTGCGAAGATCATCAACGGCGGAGCCGACGCGCAGACCGCTTTCAACCAGATGGAGACTAAGGCAAACGAGAAGTGGGAGACTTTGATGTCATAATATATCATTGCTTGCCCGGATCGTTTTAAGGCATGCTGCGCGGTCTTCGCGTAAAAGATAGTTCACGATACGATCAACGTTTAAAATCGCCGTACAGAGGCTCACAGGGGCCTCTGCGGCGATTTTAAATAATTGGTCACATATCTTCATTGACAAAGACAGGTCGCGACATTATAATCGGCATATATTAAGGCGTACGGAGGAACGGATAGTATGAAGATCGAGAAAATAACAGCTGACAGGGAATTTATCAGTTTTATCATTAAAGACGGAAACGCAGAACAGAAAAACGAGAAAGTCACGATAAAAGAATTGACGCCCGTCGCCGGACCGGGTGTCGAAGCCAGAGTGATATCTTCACACTGCCTTGACCTCGGAAACGGAGAGATACAGCTTCGGCGTTTTAGCGACGGGGGAGAACACGACAGAATGATGTCGAGGTTCGAACTGAGTGCAGACGGAAAAATTATCCCCGGCGATAAATACGTTTCGGAGATCGCGCCTGAGGCTGCGGATAACGTTTCGCCGTTCCCGAAATTCCGTTCCATAAAATCCATAAACGCTTCTCCAGAACTCCAGGCCCGCATGCAGGTGGAGCAGGGACGCCCTGACGTGAGCCTTGCAGGTATAATGACCACAGTGCCGGGAAACGATACGGTCACATTTATACGCGAAGGAAAAGAGTATTATTTCCGAAAAGACGCGATCGAGAATTTTGACCGCTATATGAGTGCATACGAATATTGCACACTTATCCTGCTTAATTCGCCCGGTTCCTTCGGATCGCGAAGAGAAAAGAAACTGTTAGACGCCTGCATCCATCCTGCGTTCGACGCCGGGAATCCGTCCGCGCTCATCAGCGCTTTCAACCTGCGCACCGAAGAAGGACTCGGTTACTACGCTGCGTTCGTTGAGTTTCTGTTTAAGCGCTATATGCGTTCAGACGGCAAGTTCGGACACGTGATCGGGGCGGTCATCGGCAACGAGATCGATCAGCAGGGGATCTGGGGCAACGCGGGCGATATGACGTGTGAAGATTATATAGGTGAATATTCGGCGGCAATGCGTCTTGCATGGCAGATCGGCCGGAAATACTATTCTTCGTTCCGCGTATACATTTCGCTTACGAACAACTGGAACGTCGCTACGCCGGGCTCGAGCCTCCGGTTTTACACCGCAAAAAAGTGCGTGACGGAACTTGCCGTACGCTCGAAGACAGAAGGCGATTTCGACTGGGGAGTAGCGTACCATCCTTACCCCGAAAATCTTTTCTATCCCGATTTCTGGAATGACAGAGCCGCCGATTTCAACTTCAACACGCCTCACATCACGTTCAAAAATATGGAAGTACTCGAGGCATTTCTTGCCCGGGACCTGTTCCTTTATAAAGGCGAACCCCGCCGCATCATCTTCAGTGAGCAGGGATTAAACACGGCAAGCGGTCCGCTCGAGCATCATTTCGAGCTGAACGGGGAGGCCGGGATCGTTCTGGCGTATATGAAGGCAAGAAATATGAAGACGGTCGACATGTTCGTGCATCACAGCAGCATTGACAACCCCGGCGAATTCGGACTGAATCTCGGTCTGATAAAATACGATCCGGACGCGCCGGGACATATCGGAAAACCGAAACCGATCTACTATGCGTTCATGGCGATGGATACGGACAAAGAACCGGAGTATATCGAAAAGGCAAGGGCACATATCGGGCCGGATCTTTTCGATTATCTCCTTCATCCGGTGATCGTCAATGCCGAACGTACGCCGGAGGATGCCCTTAACGAAAGCATACTTACGAACAGAACTGAAGCATAAGTTTTATCAGGTAATTATTCCGAAAAACAGGAATAAAAGTATGAAAAAAATTCTTACTTTTTTAAAAAAAGAACTGATGCTCGTCCTGTCGCTGGCAGCTGCAGTCATTTCACTGTTCATAACACCGCCCTCGGCTAAACTTATCAGTGCGATCGACTGGAGGACGCTCGGCATCCTGCTCATGATGCTGCTCGTACTCGAAGGATTCAAAAAAGAGGCGGTGCTGTCGCCGGTGGTCGCTATGGGCGCGAAACTGCGCCGTATGCGGCCGCTCACGTTCTTCCTCGTCTTCGGCGTATTCTTCTCATCCATGTTCGTAACGAACGACGTTTCGCTCATCATATTCGTGCCGATCACCATACTCATCTTCCGCGGCGGAAACAAAGAAAAATACATACTGCCGGTACTGACACTCCAGAATATCGCCGCGATACGCGGATCACTTCTAACGCCGTTCGGCTCTCCGCAGAACCTCTTCCTGTTCGGCCGAGTCAATATCAGCGCAGGACATTTTATGCTTCACATGCTGCCGCTGTGCGCATTGTCCGCCGCACTTTTATCCCTGTTCATCCTTTTCATATACAGAAAAGACCCGGGAGAATCGGTCGAACCTGCGCGCTCCGAAAAAGCGGGGAAGGAGAACCTCCCCAGACGCGTTTCATATATCATTGCCTTCTGCGCAGTAGTGTTCACGGTCGTTTCCAGAACACAGTACTGGTACGTGATCCTCGGAGCCGTTATAGTAGCGATGGCGGTCAATGACATCCGGATCTTCAAAAGTGTTGACTACGTGCTGCTGCTCACGTTCCTTTGCTTCTTCATTTTCTCGCAATCGATAGCGAACAACGAAAAGATCGCATCCTTCCTTTCCGGAGCTGTTGAAGGCCGCGAATACTGGTGGGCAATAGGGCTTAGCCAGATCATCTCTAACGTTCCGGCCACGATAGTTCTTCACCCGTTCTCGACAAACTTCGCAGGCCTTATATACGGCGCGGATACCGCAGGACTGTGTTCTATAATCGGCTCGCTGGCTTCTGTAATCAACTACCGCATCTATATACGCGAATATCCTGGAAACGGTAAAAAATTTCTGCGAACTTTTATGCTTATAAGCTGGATCTTTTTCCTGTTAGTGGTGATACCCGGACTGCTGCTGAGCCGCTGGCCGTTTTTCTGAAAACGTAAATAAAAATTGACTTTTTTCTTCAAAAGCGATATAAGAAATACTGAAACAACCGAACGATTCCCGAACGGGAGAGACACGAGAAGACCTGAAAGGAAAACAAAATGAGAAAGACTAAGATAATATGCACACTCGGCCCTGCCAGTGAAAGCGAAGAGATCATTGAACAACTATGCAAAGCCGGGATGAACGTTGCCCGCTTCAACTTCTCGCACGGTACGTACGAATGGCATAAGACCGTCATGGACCGCGTGAAGAAGGTCCGGGAAAAACTTGGGATACCGGTGGCGATAATGCTTGACACCAAAGGCCCCGAATACAGGATCGGTACGTTTAAAAAAAGCCCGATCGAACTCGCGGACGGAGATAAATTCACGTTCACGGTCGATGACGTAGAAGGCGACGTGCAGAGAGTGTCGGTATCGTTTAAAACACTTAATAAAGAGCTCGAACCGGGGGATAAGATATACGTTAACGACGGCATAGTTCAGTTCGTGGTAGACAGTATCGAAGGCCCGGATATAAACTGCACAGTCACCGCAGGCGGGACTGTTTCAAACCGCAAAAGTATGTCGTTCCCGGGGAAAGTGCTTCACCAGGTCTTCTTATCCGAGCAGGACAAGGCGGATCTTCTTTTCGGAATAGAAAATGAGATCGATTACGTTGCCGCGTCATTCGTATCAAAAGCAGGAGACGTGGATGAAATGCGTCAATTCATTGACGAGCACGGCGGGGAAGGCATCGGCATCGTCGCAAAGATAGAGAACCAGTCGGGCGTTGACAATATCTACGAGATCGCCAGACGCGTCGGCGGCGTGATGGTGGCCAGAGGTGATCTGGGCGTCGAGATACCGTTCAAACAGGTACCTGCGCGCCAGAAGGAACTGATCACGATCTGCAGGATGCTCGGAAGGCGCGTGATCACGGCGACGGAGATGCTTGAGTCGATGATAAATAACCCCAGGCCTACCAGAGCCGAGATCTCGGACGTTGCTAACGCCGTATATGACGGTACTTCCGCAGTAATGCTTTCCGGGGAATCTGCTTCGGGCAAATACCCGGTTAAAACCGTCGAGGTTATGGCAGGGATCTGCGAAGAAACTGAAAAACATATCGATTATGCAAAACAGTTCAGAGACACCAGTTTCATGATAAAAGAGAACATCGACGCGATCTCACATTCGGCGTGCGATATGGCTCTGGCTACGAGCGCAAAGGCAATCGCCGTATGCTCTCTTTCCGGTACGACTGTTCGAATGGTATCAAGATTCAGGCCGGTGGCAACAGTCGTCGGTCTCACTACGGACCCGCGTCAATGGCGCAAACAGGCTCTTTCATGGGGCGTCGTTCCGGTGCTCAGCGAAGAATACCATTCTTCCGAAGTAATGTTTTACGAGGCGTTAAAAAAGACGATCTCGGTGCTCGGACTATCGAAAGGTGACAACGTCATTCTTGTAGGCGGCAGCGTCAGCGGCAGTTCGGGCGAGAACAACACCATCCGCTTAGAGCGCGTAAGATAACAGTCAGCGTCATTATTTCAGGATATAAAAAGACCGGCCGAATTATAAACGGCCGGTCTTCTTAATGTGTTTTAATAAGGGTAAACGTCAGGAATCAGATCATTCTTTATCCTCTTTATCCTTACCCACGATGCGGATAGCGATCCTCTCTTCGGGATCATCGATACCGTTCTCACCGAGCGCTTTGCTGCAGTTCTCGATCAGATCGAAATAATTATCCCAGTAAGTCTTGGTATTGCACCATGCGCGGACGGTGAAGATGAACGTGTCGTCGTCAACAGCCGTAAGTCTCGTGAAGGGTGCGGGATCCTGAAGGATGCCTTCCGTCTCGGTAGCAGCCTTAATAAGCACGGATTTAACGAATTCATGATCGATATCATTGGTGATCTTGAAGTCGATGTCGATCCTGCGCGTTTCGTTAGCGGTGAAGTTCGTAACGTTAGCGCTCATCAGATCGCCGTTCGGAACGAGCACGAGTTTATTATCGAGCGTCATAAGTTTGGTGTAGAAGATGCTGATCTCATGAACGACACCTTCGGCTCCGGCGGTGTTAACGTAATCGCCGATCTTGAAGGGTCTGAAGATGAGGATCAGGAAACCGCCGGCAAGGTTTGCGAGAGCGCCCTGGAATGCAAGGCCTACAGCCAGACCTGCGGAAGCGATCAAAGCCGCAACACTTGTCATCGGTACACCGAGCACTTCGATTATTCCGACAAGAAGTATGATGTACAGGATTATCTTAATGATCTTCAGAATAATGTTCTTTACCGGATCTTCAAGCTTGGATTTTCCGAGCGCTTTCTTTATGATCTTTCCTAAGATCTTGATCACGATAAGACCTACTACCAGCACTAATATCGCTGTTACGATCCTGCCGCCGGTCGTTGCCCCGAAGTCGATGACCTGTTTCAAAAATTCATCCATTGGAATCATCCTTTCTGTTTTTTTTTTCTTTGTTCCCGGGATCGCTTTTGATCCCGCATTACCGGTTGAAATTTTACAACATCCGTGTCTGCGCGTCAAGTTATTCCGCGTTTATCCGGCAAAGTTTTTTGCGTTAAAAACGCGGTATTCCTGCTTTTTGCCTTGACTTCCTGCTACGTAAAATGGTATGCTTCTCACAGAGCACCGGGACCGCTGATATCTGATCGTACGGTATACCGGCGGCTCTTAACGATACAGATCAGGAGATATGACCATGAGGATCGCTATCATTACCGGAGCGTCCAGCGGGATGGGCAGACGGTTCGCCGAAACGTGCGACAGAGCAGGGAAGTTTGACGAAGTGTGGGTGATCGCGCGCCGCGCAGGCAGACTTGAGGAACTCAAAGAAAGTGTTCCGTTTCCGGTGAGGCCGGTCGCCATTGACCTCACTGACAGGAAAGCGGTATTGTCCGTTCGCGATATGCTTGAAGAAGAAAAGCCGGATGTAGGTCTTCTCGTTAACGCGGGAGGTTTCGGCAGATTTGAGGCGTTCACCGATACGGATCCGGAAGTTAATCTGAATATGGTCGATCTGAACTGCGAGGCGCTTATGTCTTTAACGCAGTACGTCCTTCCGTTCATGAGCTTCGGGAGCGCCGTAGTTAACATCGCGTCGGTCGCGGCATTTCAGCCTATACCGTATATCAATATCTACGCAGCTACGAAGGCGTTCGTGCTGTATTTCAGCAGGGCCCTTAACCGCGAACTGAAACAGAAAAATATCAGAGTGATGGCCGTATGTCCGTTCTGGACGAAAACAGAATTCTTCCAAAGAGCTGTTGACCTCGAAAAACCGGCCGTAGTGAAGAAATATATAGCCATGTACGAACCCGAAAAGATCGTTGACCGCGCATGGACGGATCTTAAGAAAGGGAAGGACGTAAGCAAATACGGATTTAAGGCAAGAGTGCAGGCCGCGCTCTGCAAAATACTTCCGCATAAACTCGTGATGAGCGTGTGGATGAAACAGCAGAAATTATAATCTTTAAGACTTTATTTTATGACGACGGAATAATGTCATGGATTTGTTGATGATCTTTTTAACTGCAGCCATTTTCATCGTGGCGATAATCATCATAGTGGTGAAGAAGCGGCATGCATCGGTAACGGTGGATGAGCCGCCTGAAAAACGTGCCGGCCGTCAGGGGGAAAAGATCGCTACTGACATGATCAAACAGTATCTAAATGATGATGATCACATCCTTTCGAACGTCGAAGTGGTTTACAAGGGAAGAATGACGGAGCTGGACAATGTCATCATCAACTCACGCGGCGTATATATCATCGAAGCTAAAAATCTGTCCGGCCAGCTGGTGGGAAATGAGCATGACAAGGAATGGCTTAAGGTAAAGACGACCGCAGCCGGAAATACTTACGAAAAAACAGTTAAAAATCCGATCGCCCAGGTGAAAAGGCAGATCTATATCCTCGCTAATTTTTTAGAGGCATGCGGCGTTAAGGTCTGGATCGAGGGCTATGTTCTGTTTGTGCGCGGCACGAGCCCTGTCGAGAGCATGTACGTGCTCGACGACGCTTCTGAGATAGACGAAGTGATACACCCTGAAAAAGACGTCGTCCTGAAAAAACCGAAGATCAGGAAGATAATCAGGTTGCTGCGCACGAATTGACCTGATAAGCGCCGATAAGCGCTTTACTTTTACATAAGAGTTTGTTATAATTATACTTGACTGACAGTGTGCGGCAGGAATTTGATCCGGCCGGATCTGTTTTCGCTTTTACAAAAGACAAATGGAGATAAGTTTTACATGTTTAAAAAAGGTATTATCAGATTTATAAAAGCGCACGGAATCGCCGTGATTGCTGTGATCATCCTGGCACTAATCCTGAAATTTGTTCTTCATTTTTCATTCTTTTTGTCATTTCTGGTGCTTCTTATACTTTACTTTGCAACAGGCTTTGTTATTGATGTCATTTCGGAAAAAATCAGGTTGAAAAAAGCCCGTAAGGATATATCGAAGCATGATGAAAGAAGCATCAGAAACAGGGCGGATAACATCCCTGATGCGCAGGACAGCGATAACGGCACGGGAGAGACGATATTCGAAGGCGTAAACGATATTGACCGCAGCGAAAACGGCCGCACGCGCTCAAAGCAGCACCTGTCACTGAGAAAACTCTCCACAGATATGAAATCGATCATTGCCGCCTCTCCGGATGACGAAAAGAACGGTAACCGGAATTCCCGTTCCGAAGGCGGCAGCGTGCCTTCCGGAAAAGAAAAACGTATGTCCTCGTCGGATTATATGAGAGGGACCGATTTTACGTATACGCGGTTTGCCGAACGTAACAGTATGAAAGCCGCTAAGGATAACGCGGAACGTGAGAACGTCAGCCGTACGTCCGCTGAGCCCGATGAAGCATCTAAAGTAAGCGGCGATCCGCTCGCGGCGGCGATCGCATTTGACAATGATCCTGCCGGTGTCGTTTCTGAAGATACCGCCTTAGCTGAAACGACCGCGATCAATAAAGAAAACGATACGGCCGATACAGCGGCGCCCGATCATGCAGTTCAGGAGGCTGTCAGTGCTGTTTCTTCAGCAGTTTTCAGTGAGATCGACGAGACTAAAGATGCGCCTGTAACCGCTCCGGAACAGGATGCCGCGTCCGGGCAGGCAGAAGGGAACGCTGCGCAAACGCTCGGCGCGGAAGAGACTGCGGAAGAGACAATAGAAGAGGCTAAAGATGCCAGGGACGTCGCACCTTCGGCAGACGGAACGCTTTTCGACAGCCCTGACATTGACGGCGACACCAGATTTTCAGAGGGCATAACTGATGCCGTAGATAAAATGCTGAGCGAAACGCCCAAAAGCATTGTCCGCAGGAACCGCTACATCATTTCCGATAAAACCGAAAACTCCGAAAATGCCGAAACCAGGGGCAGCAGCGTAAACGTCGTGACCGACGTCGATCCGGGAAACACAGGGAAAACAGGAAAAGCAGAAAAAACAGATAAAACGGGATACTCTGACTCCGAACCGGAGAGAGACGTCAGATCGCATATTTCGAAAGACATCGATACCGGAAACACGCTTTTCAGCGTAGAAGAAAAAGACGATGAACCCGAAGAAGAGAACGATGATCAGCAGGGGAAAGACAGGGTCAATACCGATTCATCGATGATGAATGCTATCTTCGGCGGCCGTAAACAGGAGCATCACAAAAAGCCTTCCCTTGAGGAATACAGAAGACGCACCGAGAAAACAGGATCGGCGAGGCGGAACCTTACGAAAGAGATTTTAGAAGGAAATCCCTCCGAGAACAGCAGAGAAAGCGACGCGATAAGCCTGTTCGATACCGAACCCGATCGAGGCGCCCGCACAGATATTCCTGCACCTGTAATTGCTGCAGTACCTGAAGCAGCCGAAGTAAAAGAAGAGACGAAAAAAGAAGAAAAACTGCCTGAGATCAAGCGCGTATACGAGATTCCGCCCGTAGATCTTCTCGCAGGTGCGAGAGGTTCGGATAACGTAGGCGTGATCAATTCCGAAGACGATCCTAAAGCCCAGAAACTAATCAGCACACTTGAAAGTTTCGGCGTAGGAGCGAAGATCATCGGAGTCATGCGCGGCCCGGCGGTGACAAGGTATGAACTTCAGCCTAATCCCGGGGTGAAGGTCAGCAGGATCGTGGCGCTTTCGGACGATATCGCACTTAATATGGCGTCAACGGGCGTCAGGATCGAAGCTCCGATACCCGGAAAAGAAGCCGTGGGGATCGAAGTGCCCAACAGCCAGGTGGAGATCGTATCGCTTCGCCAGGTCGTCGAGAGCGAAGAATTCAGATCGTCTCAATCATCGCTCACCGTGGCACTCGGACGCGACATCGCGGGAAAAAATATTGTCGCCGACATAGCAAAAATGCCGCATCTGCTGATCGCAGGCGCGACCGGATCAGGAAAGAGCGTATGCATCAACACGATCGTTGCCAGCATCCTTTTCAAAGCCGGACCGGAAGACGTGCGCATGATCATGATCGACCCGAAGATCGTGGAATTAGGCGTATATAACGGCATACCTCATCTGCTCGTTCCGGTCGTCACGAACCCGAAAAAAGCTGCGGGTGCTCTGGCGTGGGCGGTGTCGGAAATGGAGAACCGCTACACACTGTTCTCCGAGCACAACGTCCGCGACATAAAGGCGTTCAACGTTCTGGCGCAGCGCGATAAATCGATCACCAAACTGCCGCAGATACTTATAATCATTGACGAGCTCGCCGATCTTATGATGGTGGCGGCTAAAGAAATAGAAGATTCGATCATACGCCTTTCGCAGAAAGCAAGAGCGGCGGGACTGCACATAATCATTGCCACCCAGCGCCCGTCCGTTGACGTCATCACCGGTCTGATAAAGGCAAATATCCCTTCCAGGATCGCATTTGCGGTAACGTCACAGATCGACTCGCGCACCATACTTGACGGAGGCGGAGCTGAAAAACTGCTGGGGCG
>JAEEGL012965725.1_pt1 | contig 13778 bp, 24 predicted proteins | sample 9134231 | NCBI WGS metagenome assembly JAEEGL01 (sample SAMN16246548, study PRJNA631951) | gut metagenome | biome: gut microbiome; feature: rumen; material: fiber-attached | host: Bos | place: Iran: Karaj | collected 2018-10 | reverse complement strand
CCGTTATCTTCACGCAATACCGATCGTTCCGTATCGTGCCGCTTGATTGCAGAAGGTCGAGCACAAGTTTGAACGCACCATCCAGGTCTTTGCGGTTGCTCTTGAAATACACATCCAAAAATATCTCAAAGTTCTCGCTGATGTTGGCGTCCCGCAGATGATTCTGCAAGTAGAAGTCATGTTCGTATTTCTTCACCGCATCCGACTTCTTCAGGCTTGCGTGCCCGTTGATGCTCACTATCCGATATTGGTTTGACTTAGACGGTACATCTCCGTAAATAGTCACTCTCGGATATGATTTCTTTTCGTCTGTCATAATGATATAGAGACTGTAATTCCTTTTCGTTTAAGTTCGTTCATATGATACCATACAGAGTAAAACTGACTCTTCTCTTTTTCTTTGTCGCGGGTTCCCTCTGCGTCTTCAAGTAAAGTATAGAACTCTGTGCCATGTCTTCCGTATAATTTATACCCGCCTTTAATTCCAGATACATATCCGTATCCTTTTTGTGCGTACAGCCCTTTAACTTTTACGATGACTACAGTGTGATACATTGTCACATTTTCGACCTCGCCTTTGCGAATATCATCATAATGATTTAACCAATAAACGAAGTCGCCTTTCTTTAGTTCTTCTATTTGTTTCCACATATGTTTTAATTGTTTGGTAATTGTTGTCTCATCTCAAAAGTCGAATGTCAGTTGTGTCCCGGCCTTACGCTCCTCGCCCGGCTGGATGAACGCCTTCACGAACTGATAGTAGAGCACGTCCACCACTATCGAGTTGCCAGCGAGTCGATACTGACCTGAGTTGCTAATCCCCGCCGCTTGAATCTTGTCGATGTCCTCGTCGTCCACTCCCATGAGGCGGAAGCACTCCCTCGGTGTGAGTTTTCTAATCCTGAACTTCTTCCCCTCCAACTCTGGTGGAAGGTTGATACTTTTCTTCTCTTTTTCCATGTCGTTATCTATTTCACACACTAAATTGTCTTTCGTCGCAAATGTCGTCACCGTACCGATTACCCCCCCCCATAATGCAGAGCCGTTTCCCTTTCGAGAACTTCGCCCCTCGGTCACCGTGCAGATGCCGTCTGCGTTTCTCCTCCTCCGTCCGTTCACGGCCTACCGCCAGCACATCAATCAGTCGTTCCCTCATACAGTAATATCTCTGATGTGCAGAGGATGGTAGGGCAAATCTTGCCGCCCTCTTGCACCCTTCCCCTGCGGGTCTTGCTCGTCGGGTACGATGCGTCAAACACACCGCCCGGCTCAATCTCTATCCACCCCTCCTTCGTTGCCTGACGAATCCTCAGTTTCCACATACCACACATATTTCGGACATTTATAGTCGGTCGCCCGTATGGCCGGGCAAGCGTCTCTCTTTATCATCCCCCCCCTGTTCTCCACTCCAGAGCATGGTTAAACGCCTCCGACACACCGTAAAACACCATCTCACATTTCTTTTCCATCTTCACTTTCCTTCCTCAGACCGATATCGGGATGAGGCTCCACTATCACTGTGAACGTTCAAGCCATACACGCCTATCTCTATTACGCCGCAGCGGGGAAAATGCGCAGTCGAGACCATATTGGCAAACGAAGCATATTCGTACGTTGCCGTGATTGCAGGTGCGCACCCGTCCTTTGTCTGCGGCGTTGGTATCTGTCTCTCGCATATCCATTGTGGGGGGGGTATTTGTTTAGCCATCAATAATCATGATAAATTTATTTCCGTCATCATACCTCGCAGTGATGGTGATGTGTATCTCTTCCAACACGCTCTGGTTGTAACAGTCAAGGCAATACACCCCTTTATGGGGGGGATATTGCCGCTCTCAATAAGTCTCTTCAGCCGTATGTTATTCATACACTATTATCCTCGGTTCCACTCCGCTGTGCGCACCCACGCACAGACACGGTGCCACTCCCGTCGGGTCGTACACCGCTCCGTTCTGCTGGCTCCTGTACACATAGCCTATCGTCAAAACACGCGACGGCTGTGACTCCGAATCCTACCCCCCCCTAATGAAATTGGGGAGACTCGCTTTCCAGTAGTTTGCCTTAGTCGTACGTGATGTCCCCTCTGCTCCTGTGTTAAATGCTATCTGTTTCATCCGTCTCTCTCAATCACTTTAGCGCAGTTCCCGTGACCGGCCGTGTGGCATGGCGATATGCCTTCCTTGTTCACCACCAACCCGTCCTGACTGTTGCTGTAATATCCTTCTTGCATCACAAAGTTGCTATCGGCATCAATGTCCTTTGCCTTTATCGCCTTCGCTGCTGCCCCCCCCTCAGTAGGTTTGAACTTGTGGTTGTGCGAGGTGTCCTCGTTCACCCTTTGAAAATACTCCAGCATCTTGTCGCTCAGGTAATACTTCTCGTCAACCTTCTCCTCAAGCACATCCTTCAGCCGCCGTAGCAGCGGGAAAGGCTTCGGGAAGGTGTACCGCGGCTCATCGCCATCGTCCCTGATGCTCCACAAGAAGATGCGTTCGCGGTTCTGCGGCACGCCATAGTCCTTCGCATTCAGCACCTGTGCGAAGTTCACGTACCCTAACCGCATCAGTTCCTCCTGCCAAAGATTGAACATCGGCAAGAATTTTTTACTCACCATCGCCTTCACGTTCTCCAGGCACAGGTACTTCGGCCGTTTTATCTTCACCGCATCCCTCACGTTCCAGATGATGCTCGACCGTGTTCCACTTCCTTCCGCAAAGCCGTGCTGCAAACCCGCCGCCGAGATCGACTGACAAGGTGTCGAGTAAAACAAGAAGTCGAAGTCGGGCACCGTATCCCAGTCTATCTTTGTCATGTCACCCAGGTTGCGGTCTGCCCATTGAGGGAACAGCGCATTGTGTGCCACCACCGCCGGCTGTCGCTCTAAAGGTGTCTTCGACTCCGGGTCGAACTCCGACCACGCCACTAACTCATAGTCAAACCCCGGGTGCCACTCCTTCACTCGGTTCAGTGCCAAGCACTGACTGTCATACCCGCTGCAAAGCGTCACCACCTTCAGCGGATGCTCTTTCGTGTATCTCATAATCGTAATTTTTTCAATTTCATCCTTCCCCTCACAGACCGATATCGGGATGGCCAAGCGGATTCCTCCCAGCCACTCCGTTCCTCCTGCAATACTCCTCCCAGGTCATCACGGGATTCCTCGCCTGTTCCTCCCTCGCCTTTCTCCCCCGCTCCTCTTGCTCATGCCGGGCGATAGCCGCGCCCCTCTCCGATGCGAAGTCCTTCAACGCAGTCGTGATGACCATCGGGTCGACGGCTCCATAAAACCGCCCGTAGTCACCGCTCTTGAACTTGTAGAAGAATAGCATCAGCTCACTCACCTTCAGATAGAAGTAGTTCGCCGTGATGATCCTCGCGCACTGCTCTGCCGGCCGTCCCTCAAGTTTAGCCTTGCAACCGCAATACTCGCTCAGGTCGTAGAGCTGTGCCACCAGCCACGCCACCGACACACTCTGACCCAGCGTGCCGTTCACCTGGGCGAGGGTAGGGTAGCCGCCGAAGTAGCAGTCGCCCGGCTCCGTGCAGATGTCCAACTGCCGGTCGGGATTGTACTGCAACAGAAACTGCTGCTTCGCCTCCTTGTCAACCCTCTGCAAGGATGCGCTCGATGAGTGCGGCTGCATCATTAGCCCGCCGCTGTCGTTGTATCTCTCCATCGTTATTTGTTCTCTGGTTTAATTGTAACTCCCTCCGCTCCTTCTCCCGCTTCAGCCAATTATTCAAAGTCAGGTAGAGGCTCTTATACCGACGCCGCAAGTCCAGCCTGTTCTCAATCTGCAAACAGGTCGATGCTATCTCCTGGCTACCGTATGTCGCCTTCAGCTTCTCAAACTGCTCGGCCGTGGGCATCGTCAAGTGCCCGGCCAAGTACGGACAGTTCACTCCCAGCCACCCCAGGAACCTGACCACACCGTCGGCACCCGTCTGACCGGACATCCCCCCGTCACCCTCACGTACGCATACGCCCGTATCACGCGCGTTCGCGAGCTGTAGCGAGCGTTTTTCTTCTTTTACTTCTTCTTTCTTTATTTCTTTTTTTGGTTCTTTTTTTCTTATTTCTTTCTCTTCATTTTCTTCTTTTTCACTGTGTCGCTCACTGTGTCGTTGCTGTGTCGTTTCTTTGTCGGCTACATTTTCACAAACGCTATAACTATCATATTTACAAATAGTTACAATCGTATTGAGGTGTGTCACTTGTGTGTCGATTTCGTGCGCATCAGTGAGTCGCTGCATGCAAGTACGCACATTTCTTACCGATAGTTTCGTCTGGTCTGCCAGCGTCCTAATCGATGTCACCACCTGTCCCCTCTTAACCTTGATGCCGTGCCAATTTTCAGCCGTCGAGGCTGCTTTCAGCAACAGGTGGAGGAACAGCCTCACCATGTTCGTATCGTCGTACCATTCCCACTTCAGGAACGCCCGACTGAATTTGATACAGCCTTCGTCTGTCATTGTCTTTAGGTTTAAAAAAGCCCGCTATCCTCACGGACGGCGAGCCTGGTCAAACATTAAATAAGGAAAAAATATAAACTAACAACAGAATAGCCTAATCATCACCGGCATGCTCCGCCAACTCCTCGGCACTAAACTCCCCGTTATTTGCCTCACAAGCCTCCGCAAAGCCGTGGATGATGTTCCGTGCCAATATCAGGTTATAAGCCAGCCTCGGCCAACTATATGCGTTGCAGCACTCTCTAATCATCTTGTCGGTCACGTACCATATCCAACTGCCTTTTGTCTTCTCCCATGAGCAGTCGAAGTAGTTCATGAACATATCTTCGAGCTCGTCAAACAGGTCGGTGTCACTGGTCACTCTCGACTCCTCCGGATAGGCCACGGCGTGCATCAGCCGGGAGAAGTATTCCATCCCCTCACTCATATGTACCGTGCCGTATTTGCAGAGCAGTTCAAAGGCCTGCCTGCGCTCGTCCTCCGTCAGCACCATGAACCCATAGTGCCTCGAATTATCCTTGCCTTCATCCAGGGCGACCGATTTCGGTCGGCCTTCACCCATCCGCCCTTCGTCCTTTTTCTCTTCCATAGTCTAAATCTCTTGTCCCGTATGCGGAGGCACAGCCGCCGCAATCATTCGTCATTAAAACGGCAAGTCCTGCTCCACCGCATTACTCACCACCTCCGGCTGCGGCTGGGGTGCCTCCGGATAGACCACACCGCCACGCACCACGGGTGCCGGCTGTTGATACACCGTCTGTCCTTGCATTTGCTGCTGCTGCGCATAACCCGGCTGCTGCACGTATCCCTGCTGCGGCTGCTGGTATCCTTGCTGATACTGCGGTCCCGTCTGCCCAGTCATCGTCTGTCCCGTTTGTTGCGGCATCGCCACAACCCCCGACTGCAAGTAGCTCCCGCCTTGCTGCTCACGCTCCACCTTCCAGGCGGTCACGTCGTTGTAATAGTTCCCGTTATACTCCCGTGCGTTGATATCGATGTATGCGGTAATTCTCTCCCCCTGTTGGATGGCGAACCGCTGCAACCGCTCTGCGCCGATCACATCAATGCGCACCTTGCGCACATGCTGGCCGTCATTGCTGGTCTCTAACACAAACCCCTGTTTCGCCCACGGATTACCCGTGGTCTTGCTGGTGCCACTTTGCATGGGTAGGCACGCTATCACTACACCCGTCAATTTAATCTCGCTCATGTCTATTGTTATTGAAGTTGTTATTTCTGACTGTATGTTGTTTCTCGCCTGATGCTTTTTATGATATCTTTGACAAGTCCTTCCAAAATAGGCCTCAGTCGATGCATGGCTTCGTCAAATAGTTCTTCATCTGTTTTGAAAGAATATTTGGTTGACAGATGCAAATCATAATACGACAGTGCGTTCTCTATTTCCCGCGCACTCAACTTGCCTAAATTTCTGAATCTTGATATGACTGATTGTGTTAACTCGCATAATTCGATTACTTTATAATTTGCAAGCCCTGAACATTTAAGTCTCCCGGGTTGTGAGAAGAAGTTGCGATGCTCTTCGACAAAATCCCAAAAGGACATACCAAGGATTTCTTCTTTTGTAAATTTCCTTTCCATACTAAAAATATTTCAATTGCCTTTCAAATTCGTCCCGGAGATCATCCGGGATGTAGAGTTGATAAATCACGTCCTTCACCCGCTCATAGAGCTGCGAGAACTCGCTCTCGTCCATCTTGTCAAAGGCGATGCTCTTCGCCTCCTCCAGCCACTCACCGCGTATCGGCGAGTAGTATGGCGTCACATACCCGGCTGCTATCGTCACCGCCTTGCGATAATTCTCTTTAGAGCCTCGGAAAAAGTCTTGCCTGAACTCCCCGAGGAACTCCCATGAACAGTTTATGAGAGCAAAAAAGAGGCGTAGAAAACGCACGTTTCTCCGCTCCTTCACCGTCACCTCATAGATGGTCCCGACCTTCAGCCGGGACTTCTCATCGTGGTCGTCATCATAGCACGGCACCAATCCCATCGCCGTGCATACACAATGCAGTTTCATAAGAAGTAAATTTATATATTCTCACATTTGAATCTCCAAACATATCCTCCTGCCGTCCTATGATTCCTTTTCCCGTATATACAATCTGAGATATTCTGATTGGCTATACCCGTTTGTCTTTGTGCTTCAGATAGTGATGGAAATTCCTTCAATACTGTACCGTCTTTAGATACCATTAACACAGCCTTTGATAAAAGAGGATTGTTCTTCATTTTCCCTTTCCTGCTTTCAACCCCTCTCTTTATACCAGTTCCGTAATTACAATTATACTTGGCGGTACACCATTCCAAATTGTTAGCCCTATTGTCACTTTTAATTTCATTTTTGTGATTAACCATAGGATAATTTAGAGGATTAGGTAAGAAGGTTAACGCTATAAGACGATGTACTTTTTTGAAGAAAATATTGCCGTTATTGCATAATGCAACATACTTATAGCCAGACTTATCAGATGCGGGTTTTAGTATTCTGCCTTTTGCCGTATAATTACGTCCATTCGTTCTCACTACAACATGAGTTATACTTCTAACTCGACCTTTGTCTGAAACCTCGTAAAGGTCTTCCCAATCAGGTAAAGGTTTCCATACTTCTTCCATATTCTTATTTCATTATTGTTATGCGAATGCTTCCTGATTGCTTTGTTTTCTTTATATATTTCTGGTAGATATCAGGGCACTCTTTCTTTAACAACTTCCCATCAAGAGTTTCTTTCTCTATTGGGTTAACACGAGATAGTTTTACACGAGAGCCAGTGTACGATTTTATATTGTGTTCAACCATCAACTCGTACAAGCCTTTCTTCAGTTCCTCCTGACGCTCCTTCGCCGCCTTCAGGTCTGTCTCTATCCGGGCGATTTCGTCTTCCACCTCGGCGAACTTCGCCGGGAAGTCGCCCCAGGTCTTCATCACTGCCGCCCACTCGCCGTCCTCCTCATAGCACTTGATGAGGGCATCCAGCATGTCGTCGCCCCACGGCTTGACGACATACCAGCCGCTCAACGGCCCCCTCTTCTCGTCATCCCTGAGCCACAAAACAGCACACTCACTCACCTGCAAGTCCGGGTTCATCTTCTCAAACCATCTCTTATACCAAGACAACTGCACGGTCGCCTTCTCTATCGGTGGGGCGTAGTTGGTCTTCACATCGACCAGAACCACGGTCCCGTCTTCCTTCGCATAGACCAGGTCAATGGGTGATGCATATTTCTCACCGTCGGTCACGATGTACTCAATGGCCGCTGGCTCCAGACCTCGCCCGCACATCAGGTTCTTGTAGAGTCCCCATTCCACGGCCTCACTCTCGGCATCGTTCTCCAAACAGAAGTCCACCATGGCATGGACGCCATGCCCGTATTCTGCCCGCTCTGCCAATTTGGCTTCGTCCACATCCTTATACTCGTTCGGGTTTAGTCTCTTGACGAACGTGGAGGTGATACCCTTCAACTCCACCTCCCCCAGCCAATATCGGTGCTGCTCCTCGTCGAAGCGCACCCCGCTGTCTTTCAATTTCAAGTCTTTCATGCTGTCAACTCCTTCTTCCTTTTAGTGAGTGCATTAAGGAATGCAGTGGTCTTCTGCAATCCCGTATACTTCGCATAGATACCCATCAGAGCATCCTTCGTATTTGCCTGCTGAATCTCATCGGCCACCGCCTGGGTGTAAGCCGTCACCGGTTGTGTCGGTCTCGTCTGCGGTTGCGCTGGCTGCGCCCCCGTCGTCTGCGGCTGCGCTTGCATCGGCTGCGCCCCTTGCGTCGGTTGCGCCATCGGCATCTGCGTTCCCATCGGTTGTCCCGCCATCGCTTGTCCCGCCATCGGTTGTCCCGTATGTGGCGGCACTGCCGCCACCCCAGCAACCGATCTCGGTTGCGCACACCCTGCTTCATACTTCGTCCCATAAGACGCGTCAGCCGCGAAGTATACGTCTGCCGCCACGCCGAGTGCCTTCATCGCCACCGACAGCGCATCGGTCAACGACATCTTATATCCCTCGTCGTTCACGTAGCTCCCTCTCTGGTTCACCTCCACCAGAGTTGCACCTCCCGTGCCCGGTATCGGCTCAGACCACGCACCGTCCACCTTGATGTACAGGTGGATGTTTGTGTAACACTTCACCTCCTGGCCGTATGTCTCTGACCACTGCTTCACGATTTCGTATCGCCAGCCGATGCCACAGGGACCGAACACCTGCGTCATCGCCTTAATTCGCCACATTGGGTTTATATCGCTCTTCCCCTTCAGTCTTCCGCTGGCGATAGCCCGGATGGCTCCAGCCGGCACTTGTCTCAGCTGCTCATAATAAGCAAGCGGCTGCACACTCTCTTTTTCCTTAACTTTCGTTGCCATAGTCTTAATTGGTTTAGTTCGTTATAGTTTATTTTTCCTCATGATTGCCCGCTTCACGTTCATCAGCATCCTCGCTGCGTTATACTCCCGTGTCGTGGGCTCCTTCGCTTTGATGATGGCCACGCACTTGTCGATGCCTCGCATCAGCGTAGCCAAATCAGATTTAGATATCCATATCTCCATATCAGTACAACTCCGCTGTGCGGATGGCTATGATATGATGCAATAATTCCCTCTGCGAGTACCGCACCGGCGAGTTGGTGCCCTCCTTCTTCCTGCTCCTAATTCGCCTGACGTAGCCGGCTTCTACCCACTTCTTCAGGTCTGTCCGGCTGAAGCCTTGCCGCTCCAAAAGCCGCCACGCCTCACGCTGTTTCAGCTTGTCGTCCTCCGGCCGTATCAAGTTCCACTGAAGGGTCATCCCCAGACTCACGGCCTGGGCAATCACCTTCTGCAATTGTTCCGTTGTCATCGTCTTCAGGTTTTTCGTTGTTAATTACCATAAACTTCCCCAGTACCTGCACTTTAGTCAAGCTGTAGTGTCTCCACCCGTCTTCTCGGTTGGCCTCAAACACCCGTTGCTTCCATGCCGGATAGGACTCTTCTCCCATCTTCAACCAGATGTATCCACCTGGCTGGATGGCTCTCAGTCTTTCTACTTTCTTAATCATATTGTCAATATCGTTTTATCTCGGCCGTTCCCGGTGCACCTAATGGCACGTTGCCCACACCGAGTAGAGTGTCTCCTCCATCTCCTCGCGCATGCGCTCCTCGGCCTCGTCATATTCAGCCGCCGCCAACACTTGGTCAGCCACAGCCCAAATCTCTTCTTCCATAGTCTTCAGTCGTTTTCAGTAGTTCCGAATCCCGTATAGTATGTTGCGGCAATGCCGCAACCCAAAAGAGAAACCCTGCTATCCTCACGGACGGCAGGGCGTTGCACATAATCTAATACCATGAAAACACTTTGCAAAATTATGATGAGAAATTTGCTCCTTTGTTTCGTCCTGTATGCTGCGGCATTGCCGCAACCAAAAGCGTGCGCCCGTGGCGTGCCGGGTTATAGAGAGAATTGTTTTCCGACACCCACGAACGACTACGGTTTATAGGCCTTTATCCGCTGGCACAAATGGCAAAATTGCAACTATGTCATCCCTCCTTCCACCTCCAAAAGTCTGCCTCCGAAGCAAATCCGTTCCTTTGGTATTCGTCCATATAGAAGTCCCTGATAGCCTCCGATACTGTCTCGTCGGCCACGTCCCAATCCACGGAGACATTGGCCTCTATATACTTCTCCAACAGCGGACTGTCGTGCCCGTTGTCATCGTGTCCCACTATGGCGATGACCTTACCGCCCCGGCTGTCCTTCACGGCCTCAAGGTCGATATACCCTGCGTCCGTGTCGATGATAGCAAACACTTCATAAGTCTCCAGGTCTTCGCGCTCATTCGCGGCTTTCTGCAACATATCGTTGCACTCGTCGATAAGTTTTTGCAGTCTCATGACAGTATTGTTTCTAAGATTCCACACACCAGCACCAGCGCAATAGGCGCGACGATGCCGTATTTAATAACCTCTGCTGTGGTGTATCCCTCTGCGTGGATATCATCCAATAGTGTTCTCAGTAAATCTTTCATATGCTATAGTATTTAAATGATTATGCGAAGTAAAATCCGTCCCATCTTCACAGACCAGACGGCTGTAAAAAACGTTAATTATATGTATGTAAACAAATAATATCATCGCCCTCGCCAGGGCGTCGCGTTACTATGAATGAGTACAAAAACCATGTACCTTCAGCGACCTATCTCGGTCGCGCCTTTGGACGCGTGACGGGAATCGAACCCGCATCCTTATTTGTTCTCGCCGTTAAACTACACGCGCCTATCTTATTTTCGGATTTCTGTTCCGTATCTCTGCACTGAGTCAGCAAGCGCAAGGGACACCCACCCCCAAGTACTCACCAGGCTTCGGGATCACCCTGGATGATTCTGCTCTGCATGCCGCGTCAGCTGTGCTTCAGTTCACTCCCCGGCTCTCCGTGTGTCCTGTATTCCTCATTCCACATTCTCAAACCGGAACCCCGTAGCAAGCCTCGATGATGGTCATGGATTGTTAGTCTCGCATCATCTTCCCCGCCCGTGGGATATTTTAGTTGGTTCATTAAGTCAAATATCGCTTGCAGCATATCAGAGACCCCCACCCTCTGTTGTCTTCAGTCTATCGCATAAGGAGTAGCGTGCTGCGATGGTCGCGGCGGCGGGAGTCGAACCCGCTGTTCCCAGCTCATGAGGCTGGTGTGGAAACCGTTTCACTCCACCGCTGATTCTAAGGTCAAAAGTATTCTTGCCACACCCTTAGTATTTCCAAGCCGGAGATGAACTTCCGTCCGTTGCTCTTCCTGATGCCGTAGCGGATGTTGCCGCTCTTCGCCAAACGCGTCACATGCTGGCGCGTGATGCCCAGGATGGCTGCTGCCTCGCAGATACCATATCGGCCTGCCGGTCTGATGTCTGGACGTTCTTCTCTCATGGTTCCTTATCTCCTTGTCACCGTGTAAGTCACTCCGTTGTCTTCGGTACTCAAAACAAAAGTACCCTTTCCCCCTGAACGGTTCAGGCGGCTAACGATAGCCCTCACCGACGCATGCGGAGCGAAGGTGGCGGCATGGTAGCGTCTCGTCTCTCCGTAGGGTATCAGCAGAAGGCTCTCGGTAACACCGACCTTTTTCCGCACTATCCCTTTTTTTTCTTCCATTTCTTTTGATTGTGTCATTTTTTTCAGTATATTTGCAGTCCAAATATGATTGCAACTGCGTTATAACAACTTTCTGTGTGCAAAGATAGAGATTTCTCTGCATACTCACAAATTTTTCTACAAAAATTTTCGAGATTTCTCTGCACAATAATCTAATTTATACAAATTCTAAATAAGCAATTATGGAAAGTACTGTTAAAGAGCGACTTATATGGTTTATCAAATACCTTAAATTGTCGCAAAGAAAATTTGAAGAGAAGGTTGGCCTTTCAAATGGGTATATAAACAATATATCTAAAGGTATCGGCGCAGAGAAATTGCAGAAAATACTCTATGAATTTCCCAACCTTAATCAGGAGTGGCTTCTCACAGGTAAAGGTGATATGCTGATACATTCCGATGTCACTCCCGTGCCACTGGATGATGAGCCGGCAACGCCATATACGGAAAACTCTAACGGCATCCGCTTCTATCAGCGTGGCGATAAGTTGATGATGGAGGTGCCGCTCGTCCAGCATAACGCTCTCGGCTCACCCGAAGATGAATACGCCGCTCTGCTCACCGACAGGGAGAGCACGGAGGTGCGGCAGTTCAATGTCGATAAGGTCTACCACGGCAAATACTTCGCATTCGTCATCGACGGCGATTCCATGGACGATGGCACCAGGAATTCATTCGGACGCGGCGACATCGTGCTCGTCCGTGAACTCGACCGGGACGACTGGGCACCACAACTCCACATCCGCGACTGGCCTTATTGGGTCGTATGCTGGGGCAACAACGTGCGGCTCAAGCAGATCACTCAGCAGACCGGCGACACCATTACGCTCCACTCCCTCAACCCGTCACCTGAATACACCGACTTCACGCTCAACCTGTCCGACGTCATCCGGCTCTTCAACGTCGTTCAGGTTCAACCGAAAATCAAAGTATGGAAATAAAAGAAGGTTACATATATACAATTCGCGGAAATTGGAGCGATAGGGATACCGTGTCTATAGAGGTCGTCGGGGATTACGGCAATGGGCTTCTAAATACCATGATTGACGGCGAAGAGCGCGAGTTTCCTAAACATTTGTTGTTGGAATGGATGGAAGAGTTTGGTTATGAGGAAAAGAAGGCAGAACCCATTAAGGAGGAGAAAATAGAGGACAATTATAAATCGCCCGTAAACAACAAACCCAAAGAAGAAGGAATAACAAAAAAGGTTGGGTTCTATATAGCAACCGCGATGGTAGGGTTAGCGGGCGTACTGATGTTCGGCAGCATCATATTCACGGTAGGTTCTTGTGTCTATAATAAGTTAAAGCCAGAAGAGCCGAAAATACACATCGTCCACAAAAGAGAGCAGCCGAAGTCAACAGAAAGGGAGTTGACTGAAGAAGAAAAGGAATGGGAACAAAAAACGTTGAAAGAGCGAAGGCAAATTTATGAAGACAATACGCTTGTCATCATCAGTGACGAGGACAGCATTTATCACACAGTAACAGACTGCGATAGTTTGTCACCTCGTTACCGTTACCGAAGAACTGCTCCTCCTAAAATTAACTTGAAGAAATACCATTTTTCAACGGAATCGTATGTCAAGGAAAACAATTACAAGGAGTGCAACTGTTGTATGGAGATAGAGGGTGTCTATACGTCTTTTGAGGCCGGGGAACTGATAAACGAATATGATGCTGACGAGTATTGCAGCCACTCGGAAGAATAACAGATAATATAACAGCAATGAAAACACTATTTGGATTTGTCATCGTATTGCTCAGGATGGCAGTAATAAGCGCGGTAATATCAGCCGTCTTCAGCGGCATACAATGGCTGCTGAGTTTAATCAACGTATGCGACACGCAGACGTGGTCGAAGTTCATCTGTGGAGGCGCAATCATCTTCGCCGTCTGGTTTGTCATCTCTCCGACGCAAATATAATGCAAACAACATAACATATTATTAACACGCTGAAAACCATTTGCTTACAAGCGCGTGGTAATATCTGGGGGGCGCGAGGTCGCTGGTTCGAGTCCAGTAATCCCGACCAAAATCAAAATAAAGGACTGAAATTCAGTCCTTTATTTGTTTTTAGTGAAGAAGTGGTCGGCTATCGTCGCTTAGACTTTAGAAGTTCATGATAGTCAGAGATTAGATTCCAAATACCATCTTCTGATAGTACT
>JAEEGL017372275.1_pt1 | contig 13779 bp, 14 predicted proteins | sample 9134231 | NCBI WGS metagenome assembly JAEEGL01 (sample SAMN16246548, study PRJNA631951) | gut metagenome | biome: gut microbiome; feature: rumen; material: fiber-attached | host: Bos | place: Iran: Karaj | collected 2018-10 | reverse complement strand
CTCTGCAGACGCTCGTCGGGGGTCATGCCGACGGCACCGCCGGTGGAGGGGATGAGGATGACGTTGGGGCATGCTTTGAGGATGGCCTCGGTGCATTCCTGGAAGCGGACATGGCTCTGGGTGGGAGTGCCGTCGTCTTCGCGCACATGGAGGTGGACGATGGCGGCACCGGCGTCGACAGCCGATTTGGCTTCACGAACGATTTCTTCTACCGTATAGGGAACATTGGGGTTCTGTTCCTTGGTTACTTCTGCGCCGCAAATGGCGGCGGTGATAATCAGTTTGTCCATTGTTATTGTTTTATTATATTATTAATTACTTTGAATTCAAATAATTGTTTAAAATCCATGCGACGGATTCAAACTGCAAATATAGGTTTTTTTTCTGATTTGAAAGAGGGTGGTGGATGTGAATCAAAAATAAATCGTATATTTGCATCGTTTTTTGACAGGTAGCATTGGACGACAATCAGCACATAGAGAAGATTATTTTGGGTATAGACCCAGGGACGCAGATATTGGGATACAGTCTGTTGGAGATTGTAGACGGGAGTCCCCGTGTCTTGGTGATGGATGTGCTCTACCTTAAAAAGATTGCAGACTTCAACTTGAGAATCCGTAAGATTTTCGACACCACGCTGCGTATCATCGACACGTTCCATCCTGACCACTTGGCCATCGAGGCGCCTTTTTTCGGTAAAAATGTGCAGTCGATGTTGAAACTGGGTCGCGCCCAGGGGGTGGCCATCGCCGCCGCCATGAGCCGGGATCTCAGTTTCTCGGAATACGAGCCTGCCACCATCAAGCAGACCGTTACCGGCACCGGTAACGCCAGTAAGGAACAGGTGGCGATGATGCTGCGGTCGCAGATGGACTTCCCCAACGAGCCACAGTACTTCGATGCCACCGACTCGCTGGCGGTGGCATACACCTGCTATATGGAACGGTCGCATCCGTTGGCCGACGTAAGGCAACAGCTGGCACCTGTAAAAAAGAAACGTCGGCAACCAGCACGCAAGGCTTGGGCCGACTTTGTGCTGCAGAATCCGGAACAATGCCAATCGTGACAGTTTCCCTTGAAGTAAATAAACCTTATGAACTAAAAATCTATTTTTTAAATCATGACAACAAACTCTAAAAGCGGTTTCAACAGTTCTTTCGGCGCCATTATGGCGGCAGCGGGTTCTGCCGTAGGATTGGGCAATATCTGGCGTTTCCCCTATATTTGCGGAAAATATGGCGGTGGGGCTTTCCTGCTGGTGTATGTCTTTTTTGTGTTTTTTATCGGCATGGTGCTGATGATGAGTGAGTTTGTTATTGGTCGCCGCACCCGTATGACGCCGGCCACAGCTTATAGTGCCTTGCGTCCCCAGCGTCCGCAATGGCGATGGGTCGGCATTCTGGGATTGCTTACAAGTTTCCTGATTCTAGCCATCTATCTGGTCATCTCGGGGTGGACGCTCAACTATTTCTGGGAGTCGGTCACCGGCACATTGGTCAGTGTTTCCAATACAGGATTTGAGGCGCACTTCAACCATTTTGCCACTTCGCCTGTGCGCCCCATTGTATTTATTGCATTGTTTCTCGCTTGTACGGCTCTGGTGGTGATTGCCGGTGTGGAGAAGGGCATCGAGCGCGTCTCCAAGCTGTTGATGCCTTTCCTTGTGGTGTTGCTGGTGCTGCTTTGCATCCGCTCGGTGACCCTTGAGGGGGCTTCGGCGGGTGTCGCCTACCTGTTCCAGCCCGATTTCACCAAGTTGACGGGCGAAGGCATCCTTGCCGCTTTGGGACAGGCGCTGTTCTCGCTCTCGGTGGGCATGGGTGTGATGATTGTCTACGGCTCGTATCTCCCTGTCGACGACAATATCCTGAAATCCTCCATGTGGATTACCGTCTGCGATTTCTTCATCGCTGTGCTTTCGGGTGTGGCCATCTTCCCGGCGGTTTTTGCCTGCGGACAGACTCCCACCGAAGGTCCCGGACTGGTATACCAGGTGCTGCCTGTCGTCTTCAATTCGCTTGGCAGTATCGGACATATTGTTTCCATAGTCTTCTTCCTGCTGCTGACACTGGCGGCATTGACTTCCGCCATTTCGCTGCTTGAGGCGCTGACGGCGTGGCTCAACGAGCGTGGACTGAAACGTGTCGTGTCGGTTCTCCTGGTATCGTTGAGTGTGGTAGTGCTGGCGGCGCTGGCATCGCTCTCGTTTGGCGACGGGAAGCTGTGCGACCTGCATCTGTTCAACTTCCTTGACAAGCTGACGGGTGCCTACTTGCCGCCCATCTGTGCTTTCCTCACCATCCTTTTCTTCGGCTGGTTCATGAAGAAAGAGGATATCATGGACGAGCTTTCCAATCACGGTACGCTGAAAGTGGGTTACTTCAAGGTGTTCTACTATTTCCTAGTTCGTTTTGTGGCACCTTTGGCCCTGTTGACAGTCCTAATCGCCGGAATTGTAGGATGAAAAATGAATTGAGAATTATGAATCCTGTTTTTCGTATAAAATACTGCTGTTGGGTCGCCTGTGCGCTGCTTATGGTCGCGTGTGGCAGCCATACGCAGAAGACGATAGATCCCAACGTGGTGAATTTCGAGGCCTCCTACGATGCCGACTTCGACAATGTGCTCTATCCCTCCATGATGCTGGCTTTGGTCAACTATCAGGGCAGCGACATTCCGGAACTCTTCAGCGTCAGCCTTACCTCGCCCAAGAACAACTCGGTGGTGCGCATCGTGGTCGACTCCACCATGCTCAACTATGTGAGCATCATGCAGGAGTCTCTCCCCAAACGGGGACAGCGGTACACGTTCACCCCAGTTATCAAGTGGAAATACGACAACCTCTATCGGCTGCGTTCGCCGGGTCTGGTCGACTTGACCTTCACCTGCTTTGTCAACGATGAGGAGGTCGATGTGAAGACCCTCCGCCTCAACTATCGTTCCATCAACGAATGCCTCCTGTCGCTTATCGGCAAGAACGGCCGTTATCGCGACTATCGCTGGCTTTTCACCGCTTTTGTCAACGAGGATCATCCGAAGATTGACAACATTCTCAGCGAGATATTGGACCAGGGTATCGTCTCGGTGTTTGACGGCGACCGCACAGAGAAGAAGGTGGAGAGTCAGATGCGAGCCATCTGGTACTATGCACTCCATCGCGGCATCACCTATTCCACCATTTCCTGCACCTCCAACAAATCGAGCCGTGCCAACTCGCAATACATCCGTTTCTTCGACGATGTCTACAACAACCGTCAGGCCAACTGCATCGATGCCTGTGTCTTTTTCTCCTCGTTGATGCGCCGTGTGGGGCTGCAGCCCATCATTTTCGTGGAGCCCTGTCACGCCTTCCTCGGCTACTATACCGACAAAAGCCGCAAGAAAATCGCCACGCTCGAAACGACCATCACGGGCTGGATCAACCTGCCGGAGATGGACAAACACTACGACAGCGAAACGGGATTGCTGGACGAGACCTACTACAACAAGATTGCCCGCTATTTGAGCGACAAGGACAAGGAACGCTACAAGAGCGGCAAGATGAGTCTGGAGGATATCAAAAAGGCGGTGTCGAACACCCTTTTCGACCGCGCCAGCGAATACCAGCGTGAGAACTACGAGAAGAACAAGGACCTATACAATGACTCCACCCAGATGAGCTACCAAAAACTTGTGGTCAGCGATTTACGCAAACAGATATCACCCATTCAAGCCATTGAAAACTGAACATGCGCTACCTGCTCCATCTAGCCTACAACGGCGCCAACTACTGCGGTTGGCAGACCCAGCCCAACCTCCCCACCGTCCAGCAGACGCTGGAGGAGGCGCTCACCACGCTGATGCGCACGCCTATAGCCATTGTGGGCTGCGGTCGCACCGACACGGGAGTGCATGCCTCGGATTTCTATGCCCATTTCGATTCGCCTGTCGAACCGGAAGCCAATCTGGTGTTCAAACTCAACAGCTTCCTGCCGCCCGACATTGTTATCTTTGACCTTCGGCCGGTGGCCGACAATTTCCATGCACGTTTCTCCGCCACGTCGCGCACCTATCAGTATCATATCTCCACCTGCAGGTTGCCTTTTGCCCAAGGACTCTACAACCGCATCTATTTCACTCCCGATATCGAGGCCATGAATGCTGCTGCCCGCGTGCTGATGGAATACGACGATTTCACCAGCTTTGCCAAGCTGCATACCGACAACAAGACCAATATCTGCCACCTTACCGAAGCCCATTGGGACAGGGTGGGGGATACCCGTTTCGGTGGAGGCGAGGAACTGGTCTTCACCATCACTGCCAACCGATTTCTACGCAATATGGTCCGCTCCGTAACGGGAACACTCCTCGATGTGGGACGCGGCAAACTCGACATTGCCGGGCTTCGTGCCATCATCGAGAAGAAAGACCGCTGTGCCGCCGGTGTCTCCATGCCCGCCCAAGGTCTTTTCCTCACCCATGTCGGCTACCCGGAAGAATTCTTTTAAACTTAAAAAAATGCGCTACACCGAAGTAAAAATCACCCTCTCACAACTGGACCCCTATCGCGACATGCTGGTGTACAGTCTCGGCGACGAAGGCCCTTACGACAGTTTCGACGAGACACCGCAAGGGGTGAAAGCCTATGTGCCTACCGACCAGTATGACGCCGCATTCCTGCAGCAGTGTGTCGATGAACTGAAAACCCTTGACAGCGCGCTGCAGTGCACCTTTGAAGTCAGCGAACTGCCCGACAAAGACTACAACGAGGAGTGGGAGAAAACGCACCAGGCCGTCCTTGTGGAAGGATTCTGCTATGTTCGTGCGCCCTTCCACGCACCCCGCAAGGATGTGAAATACGATATCGTCATCGAACCCAAGATGTCGTTTGGTACAGCCCATCACGCCACCACCTACCTTATGCTGTCGCTGCTCGAAGCCGAGGAGGTCGAAGGTCGGCGGGTGCTTGATATGGGCAGCGGTACCGGCGTGCTCGCCATCCTTGCCGCCAAGAAAGGTGCCGCATACGTCGAAGCAATCGATGTCGACGAGTGGGCTTATCGCAATGCACAGGAAAACTTTGAACGTAACGGGGTACGGGTGACGCCGCTGTTGGGCGATGCATCGTCGCTGACTGCCGACAAACATTTCGATTTGATTCTTGCCAATATCAATCGCAACATCTTGCTGCGCGATATGCCAGCCTATGCCGCAGTGCTCAATCCGGGAGGCACGCTGCTTCTCAGCGGTTTCTACGAGCACGATGTCGAAGCGTTGCAGCAACGGGCCGAAACCCTCGGACTGCGGCTGCGACAGCAACGCACCCGCAACGACTGGACTGCCCTCCGACTCGAACGTCTGCCATAACTTTTTTAGATACAGTCGTTACACAATATTTTCTCCCTAATTACGTTAAGAATAAACGAATCCTCAACATATCAACGTATCACCCTATCAACAAATACACATACCATGGATCTTTCAGGTAGAAGAAGAAGCACAAATGTAGAAGACCGCCGCAGTGGCGCGACAGGAAAAGTATTGGCCGGTACCGGCATTATTGGAACCGTTCTGGCACTCTTTTTTACCATTCTTTCGGGAGGCAAAGCCGACGAGGTGCTTCCGCAGCTCATCCAGCAGTCGACGGTGACGGAAGCGCAGCGTCAGAACTACGAGCCTACTGAGCAGGAGCTGCAATTTGAGGACTTTGCACTCAAGGTTCTTGCCAGCACGGAAGATGTCTGGACCGAGGTCTTCAAGAAAATGGGGCGTACCTATGAGAAACCCACCCTGGTGCTGTTCAAGGGCAGCGTGCAGAGCGGCTGCGGTAATGCCTCCGCTTCGGTAGGACCTTTCTATTGTTCAGCCGACAAGAAGATTTATATTGACCTGGATTTCTTCAACGAGATGAAGACCAAGCTGGGTGCCGACGGCGATTTCGCCCAAGCCTATGTCATCGCCCATGAGGTGGGTCACCATGTGCAGAACCTGCTGGGTGTTCTCGGACCCGCCCACAGCAAGATGGCGCAAGCGTCCGAAGCCGAGAAAAACAAAATCAGCGTCCGTATCGAGCTGCAGGCAGATTTCTACTCGGGAATATGGGGCTACTACGAAAACAAGATGTTTGGCTCGATAGAGCCCGGCGATTTTGAAGAGGCTGTCAATGCAGCCCATCAGATTGGCGATGACTATCTTCAGAAGAATGCACGGGGCTACTCGGTGCCCGAATCATTCACCCACGGCACCTCGGCACAACGTATGCGTTGGCTTAAAAAAGGTTTGACGACAGGCGACATGTCGCAGAACGATACTTTCGGTCCCGCCTACAACAGCCTCTGATAACTATAATTTCTTCAACTTTGTAAATACCGCCTCGGGAGCTTCGCGCTCGAAGTGGTACATGCATTGTGTTTTGGAAAATTTCGGATCCAGGTAGATGCGTCCGCTGACGCTGTCGCCGGGATGCAGCATCCGGTCGGCACCGTAAACGACCACCACATGGTTGTACCATACTCCCTGTTGGGTCTGGTAACGGCCTCCCACCGTGTCGGGACTCATCAACTCGATGGCGTAGCCTACCTCGTAGGCGCTCTGACAGGGCTCGTAGTCCACTACTTTCCCCACAAAGTCAAAATCGTCGTGGTCGATACAGGCACCAAAGGCCAGTATCACTATTGCTATTTTTATCAGTTTCTTCATGGTGGTTATTGTTGATATGAAGGTTGTATCCTTATACCGACACGTCGAAATCCCTCAGTGCCGCGTTGAGTGAAGTCTTTTTGTCGGTGCTTTCCTTGCGTTGTCCGATGATGAGGGCGCAGCTCACCGCGTAGTCGCCGGCGGGGAAGTGCTTGGTGTAGGAGCCGGGGATGACCACACTGCGTGGGGGTACATAGCCTTGGTAGTAGACAGGCTCCGAACCGCTGACGTCGATAATCTTCGTGCTGCCTGTGATAACCGTGTTGGCACCCAGCACTGCCTCGGTGCAGATGTGGGCACCTTCCACCACGATGCAGCGCGAGCCGATAAAGCAGTGGTCTTCAATAATGACAGGGGCAGCCTGTACCGGTTCCAGCACGCCGCCGATGCCCACGCCGCCGCTCAGGTGCACGTTTTTGCCAATCTGGGCGCAGCTGCCCACGGTAGCCCATGTGTCGACCATGGTGCCGCTGCCGACATAGGCGCCGATGTTGACATACGAGGGCATCATCACCACTCCGGGAGCCAGGTAGGCTCCGTAGCGGGCTGTGGCCGGCGGTACCACACGGACCCCTTGTTTGGCGTAGTTGCGTTTCAGCGGAATCTTGTCGTGGTATTCGAACGGCTGCAGTTCGATGGTCTCCATCTGGCAGACGGGGAAGTAGAGCAGCACGGCTTTTTTGGCCGTTTCATTAACCTTCCATCCCTCTTCGGTAGGGAACGCCACACGTTCGGTGCCGCGGTCCAACGCATCCACCATGTCGCGGATGGCCTGGACTACTTTTTTGTCGTTCAGCATTTCACGGTTTTCGAATGCTTCTTCAATCAGATTGTATGAGGACATCTCTATTGTACTTTTTTCATGTTTGTCCACAATAAAAACGCCTTTTTTGAGTAATTATTATATCAAACAGAAGAACAAAGTTGAAAAAAATGAGAAATACCTGCTTCCGTAAGGCTCTGGCACTCGCCGCCATGCTGTTATTTGTGCTCTGCTGTTCAGCGCAGAACCGCGAGGTGCTGAACAATTACCAGAACAACATGCAGCCACTTCTTGAGAAAGTGGTCAATGCCCCCACCGACAACGAACGCTACAATGCCAACGAACTCTTTGTACAGATGTTCCAGGAGGCGCTCCAGGTCGAGGGTTCCTTCCAATGGAAATGGAATTTCGGCGACCAGGTATCGGTGCTCACCTCCAGCGACCGCCAGTTCCGCATCATCACCTGGCCTGTGGTGCGTGACAACGGCGAGTACGAGTGTTTCGGCTTTGTGCAGTCGTACAATCCCAAGTCGGAAGAATACGATGTCTACGTCCTCAACGACAAATCTGACGAGATTATCTCTGCCAACGAGGTGGTGTTGGGTCCTGAAAACTGGCTGGGGAGTGTCTATCAGGAACTCATCGAGACCAAGCATGAAGGCAAGACATACTACACCTTACTGGGTTGGACGGGCTGCAACAACCTGACCCAGCGCAAAGTCATCGAACCTATCTGCTTCCGTTCCAACAGCTCGTTGCCGCAATTCGGACAGGCGCTGTTCCGCCGGGAGAAGAACCTGCGTCGGCTCGTGCTCGAGTATTCGCGCAACGCCTTTGTCAACGTCCGCTATGACGAGCAGGTGATGCGCACCTACGAAAACAAGAAAGTCAAAAAGAAAAACCGCACCTACAATGTCCAGGTGCCCCATGAAGAGAAAGTCAAGATGATCATCTTCGACGAAATCGCCCCCTTTGTGCCCGGCATGGAAGGACTGCCGCAGTACTACGCCCCCACGGGTACCGAGTTGGCCTACATCTTCATCAACGGCCGCTGGGAGCTGCGCGACAACGCCCAGGGACGCCTCAACGACCCCAAGCTCAACAAGGAATTTGAACCCCTCCCCAAGAACAATCCCACCTACAACATGCCCCTTGACAAATAGAGATGAAAAGGAAGTTGTTTTGTGAGATATCGCCGTTTACCTATCGCTTGTCGATGGAGAAAGAGATTATGAAGCGCCATGTGAAGGACCTGCTTCATAAGACCCGTTTTGCCAAAGAGCGCACAGATAATATGCTGTCGGTGGTTGTTTACCGACACAACTCGCTCATCCGTCGCCGACTGGGCAATGTCGACATGCAGCTGCAGGAGAACAAAGCCACCAATCTTGCATTGGCGGTCAAACGCATCGACGGTCTGCTTATCCGGCCCGGTGAGACATTCTCCGTGTGGAAGATGTTGGGGCGGACCACTAAGCGGAAAGGCTACAAAGAGGGTCTGGCCATCGCCAAGGGAGTGCCTTCGAAAGGTATCGGTGGCGGCATGTGCCAGCTGTCGAACCTTATCCACTGGATGGTGTTGCACAGCGATTTGACTATCACCGAGCACCATCATCACGACGGACTGGACCTGTTCCCCGACTTCGGCCGTCAGATTCCCTTCGGCACAGGCACCAGCATTTCGTACAACTATATCGACTATCGAGTGAAGAACGAGACGCAGAACACCTATCAGCTCCACCTCTGGGTGGACGACGAATACCTGCGAGGTGAACTGCGTGCTGCGGAACAGCAGCAACACACGTTCCACATCCATGCGGAGAACGAGTATTTCTCGCGCGAAGATGGAGTGGTCTACCGCAACGGAGAAGTCTACCGCGACACCATCGACTGTGTCACCGGCCAGCAGCTCGACAGCCAGCTCATCCGCACCAACCACGCCAAAGTGATGTACGAATGCCCACCCACGGTGACGATTGTGGAAAAATGATGAAGTTTTCGGATTGTTATGAAATCGTGTTATAATACAATAAACCTTATTTTTTGCCGTTAGTATTGTCCTATGAAACGGTTATTCGCTATAATCTACTGTTTTATGCTGCTGGGAGGCGGAGTCCTTCGGGCGCAGGTGGACGACACGGTTGTCTCTGTCGACAGCCGCTTGGTTGTTGCTTCCGACCGCCCCATGCATCTGCTTGCCGACAAGAGCCGGTTGCTCGACACCCTCGACCCGTGGGAGTTCCATCTCTCCATGGGGACTGCATGGGTGGGCAGCTCATTTTCGGCAGCTTCCGTTTTCGGTATTACCCCTACAGTTATTTACCGACCCAACGCCCGTCTCAAAATCAAAGGTTCTGTATCGGCGCTGAGTTCCTATTCCCTCGCAGGTCCCAACGGCTATCGTATCGAGGGCTATACGCCGCGCAGCCTCGCACCCGTCCGTTATCCGGGCAGTGCACTGGCTACTTCCGTGCAGCTTTCCGCTGCCTACCAGGTCAACGACCGACTCTGGATTGCCGCTTCCTTTATGCATATGGGCGGCGACATAGTCCCTGCGGCATTGATGAATCCGTGGTTTCAACCCGACCGGCCCGTTCTGCTCAACGCCAATACCTTCACGGCTTCGATGCGCTACCGTCTTACGGACGACAGCTACTTACAGCTTCACATGACCATTATCGACGACCGCACCGGTGCCCTCGGTCCCCTTCTTTTCGGCGGTCCCTACGGCTCCCCCTTCTACTATGATGCCACCACTTTCGGCTCGCACCTTCTACTCGCCAATCCTTGGTAGAAGATGATGCAGACGATATCGACATATCAACAAAACGCCCTATGAATCGTCGCGAATTCTTGAAAACCTCCGCTGCTGCTGCAGCCGCCACTGCCGCTCTCGCTGCAGGCTGCACACCTTCACAGCAGACCACCGCTCAGGGTGCCGCCCTCGGTGAAGTGCCCACGGGCAAGATGACCTACCGACAGAACCTCCATGGCGAGAAAGTTTCGCTGCTCGGATACGGCTGTATGCGCTTTCCCACCCTCGACGGACAGAGTGGACGGGAACAGGATCAGGAACTCGACCAGGAAGCCATCAACCAGCTTGTCGACTACGCCATCGCCCATGGTGTCAACCTTTTCGACACAGCACCGCCATACTGCAAGGGGCGTTCCGAAGAGGCTGTCGGCAAAGCCCTCAGCCACCACAAACGCGAGGAGTACTATGTCTCCACCAAGCTCTCCAATTTCGCCATGCCTACCTGGTCGCGTGCCGAGAGTATGAAACTCTACCAGAATTCCAAGAAACTACTCCAGGTCGACTATCTGGATTACTATATGCTTCACGGAATCGGCATGTCGGCCCGTGACGCCGACGGCAACGAAATCGACGCCCTGGAGTGCAACAAGCGCCGTTTCTTTGACAATGGAATGCTCGATTTTCTCTGCGAGGAGCGCGAGAAAGGACACATCCACAATCTCGGGTTCTCCTATCACGGCGACATCCGCGTTTTCGACCATCTCCTCTCGTTACAGGACCAAGGCAAGTATCACTGGGACCATGTCCTTATCCAGCACAACTACGTCGACTGGAACCACGCCAAACTTCTCAACGAGCGCAACACCAACTCCAGCTACCTCTACACAGAGCTGGAGAAACGTAATATTCCCGTCTTTGTCATGGAACCCCTTCTCGGAGGACAGCTGGTCAACCTCAACGACCATGCCGTCGAGATGCTCAAGCAGCGCGACCCACAGGCTTCTGTCGCTTCGTGGGCTTTCCGTTTCGCCGGCAACCAGCCCCGCATCCTCACCGTCCTCAGCGGCATGACATATATGGAACATCTTCAGGACAACATCCGCACCTACTCGCCCCACCAGCCGCTCAGCGACGAGGAACTGGCGATGCTCGAAGAAATTGCCGACGTTTATGCCCATTTCAAGAATATTCCCTGCACCGGATGCAAGTACTGTATGCCTTGTCCCTACGGCATCGATATTCCGGGCGTTTTTGCCCACTACAACAAGTGTCTCAACGAAGGCAATGTGCTTGCAGCCAGCGAAATGACGGACGATGACGCTTCCCGTCGCGCGTTCCGTCAAGCCCGTCGGGCTTTCCTTGTGGGCTATGACCGCGCTATCCCCTCCGTCCGCCAGGCCGACCACTGCATAGGCTGCGGACGTTGTGTGCAGGCCTGTCCCCAGGGGATTGACATTCCCGCCCGCATGCAAATGATCGACAATCATGTCAATGAATTGAAAATAGAACAATAAAAACGTACCCCATGCCCCTATTATTCCTCTCCACCGTCGAAATTGTAGTCATCGTCCTTGTTGTACTCCTTCTTTTCGGAGGCAAGAAAATTCCGGAACTCATGCGAGGTCTCGGTAAAGGCGTCCGCAGTTTCAAGGACGGAATGAACGGTGTTGAAGACCCGAAAGAAAAGAAAGACTCGAACGTCGAAACAGGTCAGAAGGACAGTTGAACCTCTGATGGTTTCGGGTTTCTATCTAAAGCAAAGGTTAAAGCAAACGTAAAGGTTGAAAATGACCTTTTGGGACCATCTTGAAGCCTTGCGGGGATGCTTTGTGCGCATCCTTGTAGTGCTGCTTTTGGCGGCTGTTGCCGCCTTTGTCTTCAAGGAGCCCCTGTTCGCCCTCCTTCTTGCGCCCAAGTCCGACACCTTCGTTACCTACCGCCTAATCGAACGTTTTGTGGGGCAGCTGCCCGCTTTCGATGTGCAGATGGTCAATATCGAGCTCGCCCAGCAGTTCCTGATCCACGTCAAAATCTCCCTTTTTGCCGCCCTGCTTGCCGTATCACCCTACATCCTCTTCGTCCTTTTCCGTTTTGTCAGTCCTGGACTCTACACCCATGAACGGCGGCTCACATTGCGCGCGGTCTCTACGGGATACCTCCTTTTCCTTATCGGTTTGCTGCTGGCCTATTTTGTTATCTTTCCGCTCACCCTACGTTTTTTGGCCACGTATCAGGTGTCTGCCGACGTGCCCAATATTGTTTCCTTGTCGTCGTATGTTTCGGCTTTTCTGATGCTGCTTCTGGTTATGGGTGTTGTCTTTGAGTTGCCCGTTGTCTGCTGGCTGTTGGGACGGCTGGGGCTGCTCACTTCGCAGGCTATGCGCCGTTACCGTCGCCACGCTATCGTCGTCATTGTCATCCTTGCCGCTGTTATTACGCCTACGGGCGATATTTTTACACTTACTGTGGTCTCACTGCCGATATGGCTGCTGTATGAATTGGGCGTACGGGTGGTGAAGGGCGTCGAGAAAAGTAAACGCCAGGGGAACGTCGAATAGCTTTTTTAAACGGCGAATTTTTTTAAACGGCGAATGACTCGAATTACGCGAAAGGGCTACGCAGTCTTTATTAGGGCGGATTGGGCGAATCTAGATTTGTTGTGACAGTTCTTTTGCTTGTTCGATGGAGTCGTCGATGGCGGAGTATTCCCAGCGGGCGTAGCGGCCGAGCATGTGGACATCGTGTTGCTTCATTGTCTGGATGACATGGTCGGTTTCGGCTTTGCCTTGTTTGGAGATATGCACGTAGGCGGGTTCGACGATGACAGGGTGATAGCTCTCGAGACGGTGCTCGTCGACGATGCGTACCCGTTTGAGGTCGACGAGGGTGCGTTCCAGCATGTTTTCGATATCGATGGTCTCGTCGCTCCGGCAGCCGATTTCGACGTAGAGGCTCATTTTCTCGCGGGGAGCGATATTGTTGTAGAATCCCACGCGGTAGAAGACCTCGTCGCCGGGGAAGTAGATCCAGTTGACCTCCTTGTCGCGGCTGGGGAGGTCGAAGCCGAGATTGAGGATGAGAATCTTGTTGGAGTGAAGCAGTTCAGGATTGCCCGTCTGCGACATCTGCATGAAGCTGTTGAGCGGAAGGGTGGAGATGAGGTGTTCGTAGTGATATTCCCCTTTGGTGGTGCGGACAATCTTGTTGGCGGTGTCGATGGAGATGACCGCCTCGTTGAGGAGGATGCGGCTGCTGTCGAGATGTTTCATGTAGCTGTTGACGAGCTGCATGGTGCCTTCGCGGGGATAGAGGAAGAAGTCGTTGTAGGTAGTACCCTTCTGTCCGCGGTAGAAAGTCATCAGCATGTCGAACGTCAGTTTCGGGAGGAATTTTCCCATGGAGTCACGTTCCAGTTCGTCGAGGTCGCAGGCGTAGAGTTTCTCGTTGTAGGGGATGAGGAACTTGTCGGAGATGCCGCGTCCGAATTTTTGGCGGACGAACTCCTTGAACGACACCTCGCCTACAGGTTCGGAGGCGAAGTAGAGGTCGGTGAGACATTCCATGAATTCCTCAGCAGGCAGCT
>JAEEGL017159213.1_pt1 | contig 13779 bp, 13 predicted proteins | sample 9134231 | NCBI WGS metagenome assembly JAEEGL01 (sample SAMN16246548, study PRJNA631951) | gut metagenome | biome: gut microbiome; feature: rumen; material: fiber-attached | host: Bos | place: Iran: Karaj | collected 2018-10 | reverse complement strand
TGATTACGAAACTATTAATAATTATATTCCAGATTTTGCAAATAGATTGCTAGAATTGGGATTTGCTGAAGTTGATGATAATGGTTATGAGATTGATGAAGAATTAAAAAGTATTATTGATAATATTAATGGACGAGGAGGTGACTTTATGAGTAAGCTATATAAATTCAGAGTAGAGTTTGTTATTCACTTTGTAAGATCTGCAGAAACTGTAGAATGTGTTACAGCTCAACAGGCTCGTAAACTAATTCAGGATAGATATCCTGATGCTATCGTACAAAATGTAAAGGAGATTAAGTAAGAGTTTTGATTTTCTGTAATCAAAAATAATATTAGTAATAAATTAAGAAAAGAGGAGTGTAATTATGACAGAAAAAGAATATGAAATTGAAGTAAATAAGGTTTTAGAATTAGTTAAGAATAGTAAAAAACATGAAGATTGTAGAGAATAGAGCTTTAACAAGCGATGATTTAAAAAACGTTCTAGATTAATTAAGGAGGAAAAAAATATGAAGTTTAAATTAATTAATAATTTAATTATTGTCTCAATTGAATATAAGAATTATTTATTAGATACAGGTTCAAATAGATCATTTAGTTTACTTGATAGTGATATTGAGCTTGTAATTAACGATGAAAAATACCATTTAGAGCCTAATATAGCATCGCATATAGTAAAGGATACTCTTTCAAAATTGGTGCCTGGTGAATTTATAGATGGTTTAATTGGAACAGATATCATATCAAAGACAAATTTGACAATAGATTATTTGCATAATGAAATCTTTTTTGACTTAGTTAAATGTAGCTATGATATTGAGCAACATCATATACCATTTGAGGTTTCAATGGGTTATCTATTTACTTATTTTTATATGAAATCTTATCAATTAAAGATGCTAATTGATAGTGGAGCTGGCATTGGTTATGTTAAATCAAAATATTTAGATTTAAGTAAGCCAATTGGTGAATTAAATGATTATTCACCTGAGGTTGGTGAAATTAAAGGTAATACATATAGTTTTTATGATTCTTTTCATCAAGAAAATGTATTAGTTGGTAAACTTCCAGATGTTTATGAATTTATATGTGATGGAATAATACCTTTATACGAATTTGTAAGACCTGGATATTGTTCATTCGATTTCACAAAAAAGATATTTAGCTTTACAAGAAGATTTCTATAAAAGGTAATAGAAACAAATTAATAGAATCATTACTAAAATATTGTTGATTAGATACTTATGTTGGTTAAAATATATCAATTTTTAATTGAATTAATTTGAATAGGTGGTGAATTATTTGAAGAAAAAAGTAAAACTACATTTAAAAGATAACGAGTATGATTTGCAAAATATATTTATAACTGGAAATACCCAGTGTGGGAAGACAACTATAGCTAGAAGTTTTATATCACAATTACAAAAAGAAGAGATTGAAATATATGTTGTTGGAGATAAAGCATACGTTGATTATAGAGATTTAAATGTGAATATATGTGATGCTATAAATTTAAGATATATTTATTTTATCTATGGATGGAATCGTGAATTAAAAAAGAGAATGGTTGAAGGATATAGTAGCTTAAAAGTAATTATAATTGATGATGTAATATCGTTGTTATATTATCCAACTAACACAGATGAATCAATTAATAGATTATGTTATTTAGTTCAAAATGGGCCAAAATATGGTATGTATTTTATAATACTTTCCCAGCGAATTTGCAAATCAACATATAAGTCAGAATTTAGAAAAAATACATTACTTCATATTTATATGAGATGTAATAATGCTGAAGAATCAAGATTCTTAATTGGGAACGACTCATTAGTTTCTTTAAAAAGAGGCGAATTTAAAATAGAATCATATATCAATTATTAATTGGAAACGTACAAAAGTGAAAAAAATTGAATTTAAAAAGTTCATAATATTTGATTGGTGGTTAAAATATGGATCTTAAATTTGATGAAATATTTTAATTTAGAATAATTATAAAGGTAGGTGGATAAAAATGAAAAATTGTAAATGGGATACTCATGGCAATCTTATTAGCTATGAAACAGATGGTGGTTCTACAATTACTGATTATAAGCAGTTATCAAAAAGCATGGGACTTGATAATAAATCCAGTTCTTCATATAGTGAATCTAGTGGTGGATATTCAACTAATGAAGGCACACCAGGTCTTAGAGTAATATCTGTAAGCTTAATGCTTCTAGCAAGCCTTGTTGTAATTTTTATATTATGGAGAATAGCATTTACATCTAAGAGTAATTTATTTATGTTAACTATTCTATTAACATTTGGAATATTAGGTTGGGATGCTTTTATAATATTTATAGAAGCAGATGATTTTGCTCATGTTTTAGGAGAAAGACATAAACAAAAGGAGATAAGGCGTAAAATACATAATGATTCTCACCTAAACTCATTAGGTAGATGTGATTATGGGGAAGACGATATAATTTAAGGTGATTATATGGCAATAAGAAGTGCTGAATTAATATTTGATGAAATGAATAATAAAAAAATATCAAATATTGTATCTAAAAATGAATTTAATACATTCTTTAAATATATTAAAAAAAATGGCATAATTACGATTTTTACTGCCAATTCATATTTAAATAATATATTATCATTTAATATGATATTAGATATGCTTAAGCTAGAAAATCGTATCTTATATTTATCAAATAATTATAATGGCGAAGATATTATAAATTATTTATTATCTATTGAAAGTGGAATTAGTAAGGATGATATTATAAATCATAAAATAATCAAATCGAAGAATAAATATTTGAATGCTCAAGAATTAATTTTAAATAGTGCTTTATTTATAGATGTTTCATATTCTGTTTTAATTAAAATAAATGACATAGAGGAATCATTAAAGCGATTCTTAAATGGGGAAGGTTTAAAATATAATAATAAAAAAATAAATGGAGAAGCAAAAAATAATATTGTATTTTTAGATTTTTGTCATAATGATATTGATTATAAAGAAATTATATATTTATCTAAAAAATATAATGTTATATTTGTAATTCTTAAAGAATTTAAGGATGAAATAATTAGAAAATTATATGAAGAATCTAATATGATTTTTGATAATGAATATTATGTTAATTTATTAGAAAATAATTATAATGATGCATTATATTATTCTAATACACTTATGATATTTAATAACGAAGAAATTGATATGTGTGATATAAAAGGAACCTATAAATTGTCTTTAATTAGTATTGATGGTATAATTACAAATAATGATGAACCATATTTATTTGAATATGAAATTACTTCTAATCATAAGAAAATAGTTTTAAAAAATAAGTTTTGTTATGGAGAAAAGGAGGAAGAATAATGGCTAGAAATTATGTGATTAAATTTTATAATGGAAGTGGCTCTATGAGTAGCGATTGGCCATGCCACGAGATTCATATATTTTGTACATATGAGCAAGCAAAGGCTAGAGCAGAGGATTATCAGGATAGGCATCCTAATATAGTTGGTTTTAGTGTCATAGAGGAATAAACGAAAATACAAAGTCTAGTAAAGGCTTTGTATTTTTTATGAAGTGTGCCGGGCATGGCACTAATCTTGCTGGTGAAAGTCCAGTCAGAGGTATTTACCGCCAAGTGTAGTGAACCTCAAGCCGTTAGGAGTAATCCTATGGTTGAAGGAAGAGGTGTAACAAAATCTCCGAGCCTACGAACAGAAACTTGATGAGGCTAAATGGTAAGTGGATAAGGTTGCAAAACAAACTGAATTCCTAATATTAAACGTAAAACCAAAGTAAAAATGTATTTTTATAAACTAAAAAATGAAAATATGCATTATAATCAAAGTAAGACAATGATTACGAGGTGTTAATAGATGAAACTTGGATGGGTTGATTATTCTAAAGAAGAAAAAGATATAATCAAAGAATTATTGAGTAAGCTAGGTGAAGAAGGAGTCTTGGATGAACTAGGGGTAGGCATAGTAAGAGATTGTATTTCGGATTTGTTGTATCCTGGAACATCTGTGCTACTTACACGTGCAAAATATTACATTCTCATACCTGAACTTTTTGATAAAGCAAAAAGAAGCAAACTAACTACAACAAATGAAATTAGGAAACTAATTGATGATGATCAAGATAAAATTGCAAAAGCTTTTAAAGATAAGAATGCTTCTTCAAACGAAAAAGAAGAGGGGATAATTGGTGGACGTAATGAAAGTGTAAAGATGAAACCAACAAGAATCTATTGGAATGCACTGCGTACTTCAAAAATTTTATGTAATGAAAAAATGTCTTTTGAGGATGCCTGCAGTAGAGTGGCTGCCATTAACAGAAACAATCAAAATGTTGAACTTTTGGTAGAAAAAGATAATAAAGATAGTGGTGGTGATGATTTATATTCTGATGGTAATGGCTACACTATATTTAATACTCCTTGTAAAGAAAAAATAGAAGATTTTATAAAAAAACCTACAATGACACTTTCAGTTGATGAAGCAAATTATTTATATAATCAGTTTTTAAATGTTGAAACAATGAAAAATTCACTAACGCATTACTGCTTAGAAAAAAATTTATCATATAAGGATATTTCTTTTTTTGACATCCGTAAAAATGATATTCCTGATAGGCTTAAGAATGTTATAGATATTGCGATTGAATTCGCTGATTTTGTTTATGGAGCATATATTATATATAATATTGTTTTTTATGAAAATGGTGGTAAATATGCAACAAATGATGAAAAGGATAAGTTAGAACATGAATATGCCGAGTGGAAAAATAACACAAAATTACTGCCAGATTTAGAAAAACTGTTAGATTTAGTCATAGGACGAGATAATTATAAAAGTAAAATTAAGTTTTTTTTAATTGATTTAGAAAATGCTATTAAAGAAAATAAATCAAATGTATGTTCTGATAAAGAAAAGAATATTATTATTAAACGAGAAAGAGTTTGTAAAGGAGCAAAGTCAAAGTTGAATAATAAAAATTATGCTTATCAGAGGGTTCATGAATCTAAAATGAGTTATAGACATGATACTGCGCAGGGAATAATTTGGGATATTTTATCTAGAAAGGAGAATATTTAAAAATGTTTAATCAAAGTAGTGATAGAGTTGATTATGGTGAATTACTGAGCATTGAGCAAGATTACGAACTCGATCAAGTAGTTGGTTTAACATATTCTTTAGATATGGAAGCTTTATTAGGAATTCCACTTTGTTTAGAAATGCACAACGATATAAATACTAGTTCTAAAACAAATCCGTTATATGTTTTAGAAGCAATTAGAAGAATAAAAAAGAAACTATCTATTTTTTGTAATGTTGGATGCATAAAAGTCCCACAAAACGAAAGCAAACTATATGCATTATTAGAAGATACAATTCATGAAGTAAGAATGTCTAATAGGGCAAATTTTCATCCTAAATTATGGATATTGAAATATCATAACATTAATAATAAAAGTGAAAAGCGAATTAAAATTGTAGTATTAAGTCGAAATTTAACATTTGATCAAAGCTTAGATGTTGCCGTTAATATGGATGGAAAAGTTGGAATTATTAGTAATAGTAAGAATCAGCCATTAGTTGATTTGATTACTTTTGTTTCTCAATTCGACACAAGTAAAAATTATGAAGAATTATGCAACGACATTATGAATGTTGGCAAATTTGATACTAATAATGAATTTGAAGATTATAATTTTTATCCATTTGGCATCTATAGTAAAAATGAAATTAATCCAATGAACCTATTTAAAAAAAGTCAGTCGTTATTTGTTGTTTCCCCTTTTTTGACAGAAAGTTTAATAACTGAAATGCTTTCGTATGACAACACCAAACCAGAATCAGGGCCATTAAAAAGATGTTTAATTACAAGAGAAAAGTCAATTAACGAAAAAATATTTGATAGCTTTAATTGTAGAAAGGGTAAAGGTATATGGACTGTTAATCCAGCACTATGCTCTAATGATAACTTCGGAGATGATGATGTCTTTGGACAAGAGAATAGGGATATACATGCAAAGATATACTATGTTGAGAAGTATAATGAATTAAATAAGCTATATATAGGTTCTTTGAATGCATCATATAATGCATTTCATAATAACGTAGAATTTCTATTGGAACTTTCTTATAAGAAACGTATGATTAGTTTTGATTCTTTCTTTAATGACCTAATAGGTGATATTAATAAAAGTCCATTCTTTCATAACGAGTCATATATAAAAGTTGAGGAAGAAGATGTAGAAGAAATTGATTTTCGAGATGAAATATATAGTATAGAAGAAGCAAGCGTTAGTGTTGACAGTTATGGAACATACTCTATAATTGTTAAAAGTAATAAGAATTACGATAATGTAACAATTAAACCTTTTTTTGCCCAAAACGATATTAAGCCATTGTCTATAGAAGTTATATTTAAAGAGTTACCAATAAACAAGCTTAGTAATTTATTTATATTAACAAAAAAAGAAAAAAACTGCATTGTAAGATTAGATGTAAAGGGGATTCCTGTCGAAGAAAGAGAAAATGCAATATTTGATGATTTAATTTCTAACAAGGCAAATTTGATGACATATATGAAGTATTTATTGGATGAAGATTACGCTGCTGGTGGCTTAGATAAGTTCTTCGAAAACAATAATAGTGATGAAATAATATCAAATGAATATAATTTTATATATGAAAATGATTTGTACGAAAATATGTTAAAGGCTTCAGTATTGCATCCTGAAAGAATAGATTATATGTGTGATGTAATTGATAGAGTTGATTCAAGTAAAGTAGACAATGAATTTAGAATGCTGATTGATTTATTTAAAAAAATAAAAAAATTGTGAAAAAGGAGGCAAACATAAAATTGAAAGCAAAAGATTTTCAAGATGCTACTGCTAAACGTATCATAGAGTTATTTGATAGTGGGCATAATAAGGTTTTACTTGCTGACGAGGTTGGTCTTGGAAAGACAATAGTTGCTAAAACTGTTGTTGAAACGATGGAAAAAATAATAAAAAAAAGAAAAAAAGATTATGTTGTAGTCTATATATGTTCTAATGCTGCTATTGCAGGACAAAACTGTACAAAATTAGGAATAACGAATGGAAATCTTATAAGCATTTCAGAAGGACGCCTTTCTATGCAACATTTAGTATTGGCAAGGTCATTAGAAATGAAAAATGTAAGATTAATACCTATGACACCATCTACATCATTTAATATGAAGGGATTCGTTGGTAGTGCTCCAGAAAGAGCGTTGGCCTATATTATTTTGATAAAATGCGGTTTTTGTGAAGAGTACAAGGAAGAACTATCAGTTCTAATGCGTACTAGTTATGTAGAGACAAAAGAAAACTGGGATAACTATGTTAAGAGTCAAAGCGATAATATAGAGAGTCTTAAGAATAAAGAAAGATACATTGAAAACTTAAAAAACAAAATTAAAGTAGATTTAAAGAAAGATAATTTTATATCTGAAATAGAAAAAGCGTGTAATACAATTAAAGAGAGTATTAATGATGTTCGTGATAATGCGAAGATTGGTCAAATTTTAAGCTGGGATAAGCAAAAGAAAATAATAAATAGAATAAGATACTGTTTTTCTAAGATAAGTCTTAGTATGCTGAAACCTAACCTTGTAATTATGGATGAATTTCAAAGGTTTAAGGACCTTATTGAAGTAAACGAGGACGACCATAGTGATAGCGCAATGTTATCTAAAGAATTTTTAAAAAATAATAAAAAAAGTAGTATTTTATTATTATCTGCGACACCATATAAACCATATTCGACACTGACAGAGATAGTAAATGGAGAAGAAACTCATTCACAAGAATTTTTGCGTGTTATGAATTTTTTAATTGGTGATGAAAATGAGAATAATGAATTTAAAAATGTATGGAAGAATTACGAACATAATTTGAGTGAAATTAATAGTGGTGATTTTACAATATTGATTGCTTCAAAAAAAGAATTAGAAGAAAAAATGTATAATCATATTTGTAGAACAGAACGTTATGATTCTAGAATGATTGACACTCATATGCCAATATCTGTAAATGATTTATCAGTTGAAAATATAAAAGCATATTGTGATTTACAGAAATTTATGTATGATAATGATTTAGGAAATTTCCCTATTGAATATGTTAAGTCAGCTCCTTTTTTAATGTCTTTTATGAACTATAAAGTAAAAAATAAAATTGATAAAGTATTTAATGAAATGACTGATATTGAAGAAAAAAACAGCGCATTAAAAAAATTGAGTGTATCTTTTTTGAAAAAAGATAAGATTGATAAATACAAACAATTGCCTAATACTAATGCAAAATTTAAAATACTTAATGATGAGGTTTTTCAAAAAAATGAAAATAACAAGTTCCATCCTGAATTATTACTTTGGATTCCCCCAGCAAACACTTATTATAAAGTGAATAAGAATAGTGTGTATTATAATTCAGAGGGATATTCTAAAACATTAGTGTTTTCCTGTTGGGAAATTGTCCCACGTGTGATAGCTACTCTTGTATCTTATGAATCTGAGCGACTTGTTAATCAACTAATAAAAAATAAAAGTAAGGAACAAAAATCATATTATTCATTAACTTCAAATTTCGATGATAATGATAATAATAAGAGCAAACGAGGCAAAACAAAATTTTTAATTAACGAACAAAGAGACCTTGTTAATTTTACATCAGTTTGGTTATCGGAAAAGTATAGTTATAATGATTTTTATGGTCAGGACATTAATATCATTTGTGATAAAATTAAGGACTCTATTCAAAAAGATATTGATAATTATTTCGATGGTATTGAAATTGAAAAAGGTAAGCTTGGCGCCAGACAATTGATTTTATTATTAGAATATATGGATTCTAAAATTTTAAATAAGAAAGCTACTTTACCAGAAAAATTGCCCTCTGAGGAAGATATAGAAACGTTAGCTTATATGGCGATTGGATCACCAGCAATTTGCTTGTTTAGGACTTTAGAAGGTATTAGTCTCGATGAAAGGATAAGATTAGCAAAAGAATGTAGTGATAAAAGCTTTGTTAGTCTATTTAATAGACCTGAAACACGTAGTATTATGGATGCGATTTATCAAAATGATTTAAGCTCAAATGATGAGAAGCATTACGAACAGGTTTTTCACTACTGTGTTGATGGCAATTTTCAATCAATGATTGATGAATTTAAATTTGCAACTGGATTGGAAGGAGATGATTTTATTTCTACAGTTATGGATTCCTTTCTTCAAACTTCAAATTTACCCTATGAGTCTTATGAGTATTATAAGAAAAATAGTGTAAGTGATAATAAAAGGAAGCCACAATTAAGAACACATTTTGCTGCAGGTTATTTTGATGCCAAAATAAGTGACAAAGCCATTCAACGTGTAAATAGTGTTAGGAATGCGTTTAATTCGCCTTTTAGGCCATTTGTATTAGCAACTACTTCAATTGGACAAGAAGGATTAGATTTTCATCTTTATTGTAGAAAAATAGTGCATTGGAACCTTCCGAGTAATCCAATAGATTTTGAACAACGAGAAGGAAGAATTAATAGATATTTGTGCCATGCAATTAGGCAGAATGTTGCTTTTAATGAAACCGAAATTGAATGGAAAGATAAATTTGAAAAAACTCGTGAAAAATATGGAAATGGGTTTTCTGAAATGATACCATATTGGTGTCTACCAGATTCTTATCCATATAAATACCATATTGAAAGAATTGTTCCTATGTATCCATTTAGTCAAGATAATGCTAAATATGATAGACTTATCAATGTTTTAGCACTATATAGATTGACATTAGGACATCCAAGACAACAGGAAATGATTTCAATTTTGAATAGTAAAAAACTATCAGAAGAGGAATTAGAAGAATTGTATATAAATTTATCACCATATAAAAAATTGAAGAAAACTGGTGCTTGATAGTTGTAATAGAGATAGATGATGAGATAGAACTATTAGAGAGAATTGTTAAAGAAAATAAAATGAAATATATATACCAAAAACTGATATTGAAATGAAGAGAGAAGATAGGTATGTAGTTTCTGGTAATAAGAAACAAAAGAAATATAAGTATTAGATTGGAAAGGTATTTTCGTCCTAGGTGGAAGAGAATGCCTTTTTTGTTGCCTAGAATATAAAAATAGGGAATAATACAAATGCCCATTTTTATGTACATACGATATTGTATTATCAAAAAACAAAGGAATGATAATTATGGATGATAATTTTATTAATCATATAAAAAAATTAAAACAAGATTATGAATCATTGATTGCTAAAAGACCTAATATAGATTGGGATAAATATTTAAAGGTATTTCCTAAAGGAATGAGAGAATTTTCAAATGGTAGTCCAAGACGACAATTTGTTGGTTGGAAATTTATATTAAATGAAGAAGGAAGGGTATCAAAGATACCGGTTGATTTAAATCATTCAACTAAAGGTAATATTAAATTAGCTAAAACTAATGAGGAATATTTATGCTGTTTTGAAAAATTATTAGACGTAAATGGCAATCCAATAATAAAGGATGTCAAGCCTTTATTTGATAAATCGAAATATCATCCTACATGGATAAAGAATGCTTATACTTGTTCAACGCTAGAATTTGCAGTTAAAAGGGCAAAAGAACTAGGAGAAATTGATGGTATTGGTTTTGAGGCAGGTTGTGGTATTTGTACTATTGATATTGACTCTTGTATTGATACTAATGGCAATTATTCACAAATTGCAAAAGAAATAATGAATGCCTTTAATACAGTATCATTTAAATCTCCATCTAGTACTTGATTACATTTATATTTTTATTTTAAACCCACTGAAATAACGTCAAAATTAAAGACAAAGACACCTGTGGTTGAAGCATATATTTCAAAGCTAGATAGAAATGTTAATTATATTCCTCCTGCTCATTTCTTTGCAGAAATAGGAACACCAGCAAAGGATGATAATTGGAAGCTATTAAACGCAGAAGAATATATTAAATTATTTGAGACACTAATGACTAAATATTTAATGCCTACTCCTGAAGAATTAAAGCAAAGGGAAGAATATGATAAGATGATGAATAAGCTTCTTGATTCATTCGATAATGAGAATTCTTTAGGATTAAGTGCAGAAGAAATAATTAATAAATTAAGAAGCTCATATGAAAAAATGAAGGATAAAAATTATGGTTTAAATAAATTTAATGAAATGTATGACTTTGGTAGTTGGGAGCCATTCCTACCTGAAATAGCTAAAGAAGGATTAGGACAATCTGATGCTGATTTAGTATTTTGTAGAATGTTAGCATTCTATACTGATTCAGCACACCAGATAGATGCTATATTTAGATCATCAGCTATGATGAGAGATAAATGGGATAAGGTTATTAATTATCAAGGTATAACATATGGTCAAAGAGCTATAATAATGGCATTATCTCAAACTAAGGATAAGAAATATAATAAAAATCATAAAAAACAATAATAGTCCATTTTTATGGACGTGCCATCTTTTATAATCATGTTATAAAGGATGGTATTTTTTTATGAATAGAATAGATATAATAAATGAATTTAAAAGATCAATTAAAAATGATAATTATGAATCTGTTATTACAATAACAAAAGAAGATTTAAAAGAAATAGAAGATTATGAAATAGTAGGTACTATATCATCATATCTAAATGGTTTTAATTATGACTTATCATTTAATATGATAAGTGATATTAAACCAACATATTGTTTAATTTATTTTATTGTTTCAAATGAATTTAAATTAAGTGCTATGCACAATATAATAAAAGAAATAGAACGTATGTTTCCTGATATAGATTTACGTACAGGTTCATATTTAGATGATGATATGAATCATCTATGTAAGGTACTAGCTTTATTATTGAATGGAGGTAATTCAAATGGGTGATAAATGGGAATTAAAAATAAATGAGAGTTTTAGAATAATTGATAGTTTTGAAGATGCGATAGAAATAATTATTGGTGAATTAATTGATTATTTTGATATAGATCAATGCTTTTATGATAGAATGCCATTTTCAGTTGGTGTATTAGAATCTCAATTATATGATGAAAATAAAATAACAGATGAACAAATAATAGTATTTGAAAGAATAAAGATGTTATTAAATAGAATATTTATAAAAGAAGATATTGCTGCATTGGATTATATAAAGCGTGATTATTCAATGCATTATGAAGATGATTATATTTATGACTTAAATATTATAAGAAAAGAAGATGAAATAATAGTATCAACTAAGGTTGATTGTAAAGAATATATAGATTATTTAGAAACAAATATGTTTACATTTGATTCTAATAAAAAATATTATTTTAAATCTAATCAAAAGGTAGCTGTAAGCTCACCAGATGATAGATTCTCATTAGATTTTATTGCTGAATTATATGTTTTACTAAAAAAGAAGTAATAACAATTATATTGTGACTTGTTATGTCCTCATTAGTGTGCTAACATGGAGTTAGAAAGAAGGCGATTAGATATGGATTTAAAAAAATTAATTGATGTTGGAAAGAATAGTTATACTTATGACGAAGGAATGATTCTATTCAAGGAATTATTGAAAAATAAGAATACTTTGTACAAAGGAATATTATATAAAACGGACGATAAAGAAAGTGAAAGATGCATTAATTGGAAAGGCGCTCCATCAGATCTTCCTGAACAAAAGTTTATTGATATATTTGCCAAGTATTTGAATGATAATCATATCTTCGAATATGCAGAAACAGTTGATAAAACGAATTATAATGGCAGAGAAAGTCGTAAAGAACTTCATACAAAAGAAATAGAATCATTTTCGAGTTATAAGAAATATTGGGAGACTCCATCTATTGGAAAAAAAGGTAAACCTAAGAGAATGGATGAAGATAAGATGTGCCACTGTCTTTTTCATTCAAAAAAAATTTCTGGTTTTTTGTGTGAAGATTATCAAATTCCATTAGTTGATGGTGATGCAAATAACATTGATTTTATGATGAGTAAAGAAGATGTTCTTTACTTGTGTGAGGTAAAAAAATTCGGAAGTAAAGAAACATTACTTAGATGTGTTCTAGAGATAACAACATACTTTCAGCAATTAAATGATGAATCATTTAGAAAAGTATATAGTGGATTTGAGAATATACAAAAAACGATTCTTGTTCCGATTAATAGCGAAGCATATGAAGAATATAAACAAATTGATAATTATCCAAATATAATGAAACTAATGAACAACTTAAATGTAATTGTATTTGGTTTGGATTATAATGAAGAAAATAATAAATTTACTATAGTGGAGAAGTAATCATGTCACACATCGCAAGAGAATTAAAAATGCTATTTTACCTAAATGATCATATAAATAGATTAGTAAAAATATCTGAATTATCTGATTTGTTAGAAGTAACACCTAGACAGGTTAGAAGATATAGAGATGATTTAGAACAATGTGAATTCTATATATCTGAGGTAAGAGGACCTAATGGTGGTTATCAATTATTTAAAGCATTAGATAAATCATTAATGATTCCTGATAATATTATGCTTGCTTTAAATGTATCTGCTAAGAATAATGTATCATTATTTAAGGCATTAAATAATCTTCCTGTTATCTCCACTATAGATAATGTAGTAGGTGGAGATAATATAATAACAGATTATGAAATGAATAATTTGGTATTATTAGTAAATGCTATTAATGAATCTAAATCAATATCTTTTCATTATCTAG
>JAEEGL015199152.1_pt1 | contig 13779 bp, 7 predicted proteins | sample 9134231 | NCBI WGS metagenome assembly JAEEGL01 (sample SAMN16246548, study PRJNA631951) | gut metagenome | biome: gut microbiome; feature: rumen; material: fiber-attached | host: Bos | place: Iran: Karaj | collected 2018-10 | reverse complement strand
TCCTGATTTAACTGTTGAAAAAAGAAGTGCCATTAGTATTGGAAGACGACTTCAAGATAGTTTATCAGAATTAGTTAAGATAGATCCCAAAAGTATTGGTGTAGGATTATATCAACATGATGTTAAAGAAAAAGAACTAGAAAGTACACTTGACTTTACGGTTACAAAAGCCGTTAATAAGGTAGGAGTAGATCTTAATACTGCATCAGTATCTCTATTAAAATATGTTTCTGGTTTAAATAAAAGAAGTATTGATGCAATTATGAATTATAAACTTACCAAAGGTAAAATAAATAGTCGTGATGAACTTAAAAAGATTAATGGAATAACAGATAAAGTATTTGAACAGTCAGCTGGTTTCTTAAGAATCAATAATGGAAATAATCCACTTGATGAAACAGCAATACATCCAGATAATTATAAAGATGCGATGAATATTTTAAATAAACTTAATTTTAATATTTCAGATATTGGAACTGAGACAATGATTTTTAAATTAGGTAGTATTGATCTTGAAGAGTTAAGAAATGATACTGGTATTGAAAAATATACTTTCTATGATATTATCGATGCTTTAAAGAAACCTCATCGTGATCCTCGTGATGAAGCGCCTAAACCAATTTTAAAAAGTGACGTGTTAACAATAGATGATGTTAAAATGGGTATGGAATTAACTGGAACAGTTCGTAATGTCGTTGATTTTGGTATATTTGTGGATGTTGGTCTACATAATGATGCATTAGCGCATATATCAAAACTTTCCAAAGACTATGTAAAACATCCAAGTAATTTATTTAAAGTAGGCGATATAGTTACATGTTATGTAATTAATATTGATAAAAAGAATGAAAAAGTATCTGTCAGTCTTTTAAAGGAGGATAAGATATAATGGAAAAGGTATTGGTGTTTGGCCATAAGAATCCTGATACGGATTCCGTGTGTGGTGCTATCTCGTTATCGTATTTAAGAAATCTAAAAAAGAAAAAGAATTATGTTCCATATATTTTAGGTGAAGTAAATAATGAAACAAGATTTGTTCTTAATTATTTTAAAGTAAATAAACCATTATATTTAAATGATACTAAGTTACAAGTTAGTGATTTAAAATATAAAGTAGGATGTTTCTTAGATGAATATAGTACACTAAATGATGTCTATAATTTTATGCAAAAAGAAAGTATTACTGGTGTACCAATAAGTGATGATAAAAAAAAGTATAAAGGTATTGTAACAATGAAGGATTTACTTCGAATTATAATGGATCCTAATTATGATACTCTTGATACTAGTTATGATAATTTATTAAAAATAATTAAAGGAAGAGAATTACTTCGCTTTAAAGATAGAATTGATGGTAAAATAATATTGTCAGCATACAAAACAACTGATTTTGAAGAAAATATTAGTTTATCTAGTAATAATATCTTAATTACTGGAAATAGATTTAATATAATTAAAGATGCTGTTAATGCAAAAGTAAAATTAATAATAATAGTAGGTGCAAAAAAAATAGGTGATGATATAATAAATTTAGCTAAGAAGAATAAAATAGATATTATTCTTACAATGCAAGATGTATTATATGTATCAAAAATGATTATATTAAGTAATTATATTAAAAATATAGTTACTAAAAATGAACAAGCTATTATTTATGAAAATATGTATATTAATGATTTTTTAACAGTAGCTAATAAATATAAATATACTAATTATCCAGTAATAAATAGAAAAGGTGAAATACTTGGATTATTACGTAGTAGTGATATTAATGATAAAGTTAAAAAGAAAGTTATTTTAGTTGATCATAATGAGTTTTCACAAAGTGCAGATGGAATAGATGAAGCTGATATTTTGGAAATAGTTGATCATCATAAAATAGGTAATATTAATTCTAGTAGTCCTATTAATTTTAGAAATATGGCCGTAGGTAGTTCTAATACCATAATCTATGAAATGTATAAGGAAGCTAAAATTAAACCACCTAGAGAAATAGCTGGTCTTATGTTATCAGGAATTATCTCTGATACACTTTTGTTTCATTCACCAACATCAACATCTCTTGATGAAAAGGTTGCAATGGAACTAGCTAAATTAGCTAAAGTAGATATTAATAAATATGCAAAATGTATGTTCGAAGCAGCAGCTTCTATAAAGGGCAAAACTATTGAAGAATTAATCTATAATGATTTTAAATCATTTAATATTAGTAATCGTAAAATAGGAATAGGTCAAATGACAGTTATTGATTATGAAAAAGTATTAAATGATAAAGATAAGTATGTTGAAGTTCTTGAAAAAATAAGTAAAGAACATGAATATGATATTATGGCATTTTGTATTACTGATATCATAAATAATAATACATATCTTTTATATAATGAAAAAGCAAAAACTGTTTTTGAAACAATTTTTGATATAGAAAATATTGTGGAAGGGTACAAGTTAAAAGGCATTGTTTCTAGAAAAAAACAAATCATTCCATTACTAATGGAAGAACTTAGGTAGAAAGAGAGGTATTTTTATGAAAAAGAAACAAACAAAAAAGAAAATGTATAAGGTAAACAAGAAAAAAGGTGTACTTGTAATAGCAGGTTTAGTATGCTTATTAGTAGCAATGGTTACATATCGTTTTATTGAATTTTCACAAAAAGATGTTGTACAAAATAATGAAAGACCAGGTGGAGTATCATATCGAATTACACCAAGTGATCAAATTGTTTTAACAAATGTATATCCAATTAGTAGTGAAGAGTTAATGGAAGATACACAAAATAATAAGAGTTTAACTATTAATATAAGTGGTAGTACAAACTATGATGAAGATATGGAATACTTAATTAAATTTGATCAAGTTGATAATGCTATTAATGGTAAGATTGTACCAATAGCTTATATGGCAGCATATAGTAATATTGGTAGTGAAAGTGCAGATTACTTTAATGATCGTGGAAAAAATGATACAATTTTCCAAATTACTGAAAGTGGTCTAGTATACTCTAATGAAGTATTATTAGTTGGTTATATTAGAAAAGGTGAGGTTAACTTTAATGGTAATGTAACTGTAACAGCTTATGTTGATTCATCAAAAATAGATGTCTTTGGTGAAGAGGAAGAATATGGTGATATTGGAGATTATTATTTCCCTAATAATGAAGGAGTAGCACCAGTAGTTAATTTTACTCCAGAAGAATGGGATGAAATAATGAGTCGAGGAGTATCATTTAAAGTTCGCGTTGAAATGAAAAACGGAATATGGGTAAATAATTAATGATTGATTTACAAAAATTAAATTACCTTGATAAAATTGAAATAAACGAAGAAGTAGAAATACCAGAAAATAATTATGAAAACACAGATATTGTGTCTTTATCTAAGATTAAAACCCAAGGAAATATAATTCTAAATAGTAGTGATGAATATGAAATTGATTTAGATGTATCTGGTACTATGCAATTACATGATAGTATTACTTACGACGTTATTCCATATAATTTTACAATTAATATTGAAGAAACTTTGGAAAATTCTGTTAAAACACTTGATTTAATTGAGTTTTTATGGCATTATATTGTTTTGGAAGTTCCATTAAGATTTACTAATAGTGAAATTAGCTCGGTAGAAAACGAAAATTATCGAGTAATTAGTGAAGAGGAATATAAAAGAAATAATAATCCATTTAAAGATTTCTTTGTTGAATAAGGAAGGAGTGAGAAAATGGCTGTACCATTTAGAAAAGTTTCAAAGACAAGAAAAAGAATGAGAAGAGCTCATAATGCTTTAACAGTTAAGACTGTTACTGTTTGTCCTAATTGTGGAGAAACTATTAAGCCACATCGTGTATGTAAAAAGTGTGGATACTATAAGAAAGAAGAAGTTATTAAAAATGAAAAGAATGCTGAATAAGCATTTTTTTTTATTATAAAATGTGTTATTATATATTATGGGAGAGTACGATGAATAAAAAAGGTTTTACTTTAGTCGAAGTAATAGTAACTATCGTAATAATAGCTTTAATAAGTGGTATAGGAATTATTGCTTATCAAAGTTTTTTTGGTACTGGTGAAGAAAAGTATTATAATGCTTTAGAAAACGATATTTTGCTAGCTGGAAATGATTATTTCGTTGATCATCGTGATGACCTTCCAACAGGAAATAGAGTAAGTGAAGTTGAATTAAGTACTTTAGTTAATGCTAAATACCTAGAATCAGTAAAAGACTCTAAGGGAAATACTTGTACTAATGGAAAAGTATACGTTTATCGAGAGAATAATCAATATATGTATGAAGTGTGTTTAGATTGTAATGGTTATAAGAGTACTGGTAAATATTGTGATGGTAGTATTGCTAATCAAATTAATATTACAGCTAAAACAAAGAGTACTAATCAACCATATAATGCAGTTGTATCATATAATGCAGCTGAATATACAAATAATGAAAATGTTATAGTAACATTTAGTATGAATAACACTAAAGCAACAAAATATGAAACTACAAATACTAAGACTAATTCTAAAAAGAGTTGTGTTATAGGCTCAGGTACATCATGTAGTGTTGAAATAGATGAATCTGGAACATATAAAGTAGTAGCTTATGATAATAGTAATAATGTTTTATCAAATGATCAATATTTTAGTGTTAAAATAGCAAAGAATGGACCTAAGTTTACTATCTCTGGAATAGATAAATATCAAATAAGTAAAGATGAATGTAGTAATAGTAAAACTAAAAAGAGAGTAACATATACAATAGTAAAAGATAATATAAATGAAGAATATAAAACAATTCAATATAAGATAAATAATGGTAGTTATAAATCTATTAATACTTTAGTAATTAATGAAGATCTAGAAAGTGGTCATTATACATTAGAAGTTAGAATAACTAATTTTGCTAATGATGCAACTATTATTACGAAGGATTTCAATATATCATATTTAATTGATTTAGAGTATTCAGATGCGCCAACAGAAAAACATACTCATGAAGTAGTAAAAGGACAAAAATATGATTATTTAAGTCTTTTACCAACTAAGAGAACAGTAAGCGGAAAGAGTTTAGAAGTTAAATGGCATCCAGATAATACTACATATAGTGATGCAATTAGAATAAAAGGAACTAGCATAGTAGATAATAATTGTACATATAAAATAAAAGGAATGGTACCTATAATGGTTGATGTTCCATCTAATTGGACAACTTATTGTAGTAATCCAACTTATAATGGTAAAGAACAAACAATAACTAATACAGCACCTACTAATGTAACTTTCTCTAATAATAAAAAAACTAATCAAGGAAAATATACAGTAACTGCTCATATAAACTCACCATTCTATATATGGAAGAGTGATTTAACATATGGTGATAAAACATTTGAATGCTCACTAGCTAAAAAGAATGTAGCTATAACTTGGGATAATAAAACATCATTTGTATATAATGGTAGTGAACAAGCACCAACAGCTAGTGCAGAAAGTGGAGTTACTGGTGAGACGATTAAAATAACAAGAACTACCAAAATAAATGTCGGTAGTTATACTTCAACAGCAAGTTGTTCTAGTGTAGTTGGTGGTCAAAAGAAATGTGATAATTATAATTTAACTAGTAAAACCAAAGATTATAAAATAACAAGATTAGGAATAGATTTCCCAACTTGTGCAGATAAAACATATAATACTAAAAAACAAGTATTATTTGAGGCTCATACTAGTGGTGCATATACAAATAGTGAAATAAGTGGTACAGCAGCCAAAACTTATAAAGGAACATTAACTCCATCATCTAATCATAAATGGAATAGTGGAAGTGATGTAACAAGTGGAAGGGAATTATCATGTACTATTAATAAATTAAAATGTTCTACACCAACTGGCGTAACAATTTCTACTGCTGGAAAAGTAACATGGACAGCAAGTAGTAATTGTAGTAGTGCACAACATCAAGTAAAGATTGCTAGTGGATCATATGCTAATGCCACAAGTGGTGTTGATAAAAAATCAGATATAATTGCTAGTACCGGATCAAGAAAAGCATATGTAAAAGCAGTTGCTCCAAATAGTAATTACTCTGATTCAAATGCAGGTGAAGGTTCAACTACAGTATATAGTGTTAGCTTAACTAAAGGAACAGGTATCAGTGCAGTTAGTGGTGATGGAAACTATATAACTGGTTCAGCTGCAACTTTAGGTGCAACAGTATCTAGTGGATATAATTGGAATAAATGGACGCAAACAAGTGGAGGAGCTGATGTAAGTTCAACTCAAGCTTATTCAGGAACTATTTCAGGTAATTGGGCCTATACTGCTAATGCAACAATCATTAAATATGAAATTAAGTATAAATATCACGAGCATGATAATTATGCGGATGGTGAATATCTAAACACTGGATACAAAGTAAACTGGAATAGAGATTTCAAAATAGAAGTAACATTTAGTTATGCTACTAAAGATAAAAGACATTTAATTATTGGAAACTATGATGGTAACAATAATATTAATATTGAAGTTACTGATAATAACAAATTAAGATTATATATTAATAATGGAGCAGTTGATAAAACTAGTTCATCATCAATACCAAAAAATACATCAACAGATGTTGTATTCACATGGGATGCTACAAATAAAGCATATAATTTAACAGCTACACCAAGTGGTAAGAGCACCATAACAATTAGTGGAACTGTTCAAATGAGTGGAACATCAAATAAATCTTTAAGAATTAATAGGGATCATCGTAGTGGTTCGCTTAAATTTACTCAAATACATGTTACAGCATTATCAATTACTGATACTAGGGAATCTGGTTCTACATTAAGTGATTTACCACAATTCTCTAAATCAGGAAGAACATATAAAGGATGGTATACAGAATCAAGTGGTGGAAGTGCTATATCAACATCAACAACTGTTACAGGAAATGCAACATATCATCTAAGATGGAAAAAATGGACCAAGAATACATACGCTTGTACATCTGGAACATGGAGTAAAAGTGTGGATAAATATGTAAGTGAATGCTCTGGAATATCAAGGAGTTATGCTAATAGTCATAATACAAATACATATCGTACATGCGATGGTATTTATAGTTCATCTTGTCCAAGTGGTAATACAGTAATGTGTCAACATAAAGTTGAATATTCTCGTTCTGGCTGCGCAACTTATAGTAGTACAGCAACACAGGCTACTGGTCAATATTCATGTGAAGCAAGCAGCGATAAGAATTATAAATATACTTGTACTGAAGAATCATAAATAAAAAATCTCTTTTTAGAGATTTTTTTATATATAATATGGTAAAATATAGTTATAGGAGAGATATTATGCCAATATATTTAAAAACGGTTTATTCATTTTTAACTAGTTTAATTACTATTGATGAATTAATTTCATTCGCTAAACAAAATAAACTAAGTAGTTTGTGTATTTGTGATGATAATATGTATGGCGTAATGGAATTTATTAAGAAATGTAATAATAATGATATAAAACCAATTGTTGGTTTAGATATTGGTAATGGTTTATTATTCACCAAAAATTATGAAGGTTATCAAAATTTATTAAAAATATCGACAATAAAATCAGAAAGAGAATTAGTATTAGATGATTTAGTTAAATATTCTGATAATTTAATATGTTTTACTAATGAAGATGAATTAAAAGCTATTTATGATGAGAGTTATCCTAATAATTTAAGGAAAACATTATGTTTAAATGATGCAGATTTAGAAATACTTAAATATCTTCATATGTTAAGAGATAATAAAACAATTAGTGATGAATATGAATTTGATAATAATGTATATTATGTTAAAGAAGATGATAATTTAGAATTTATTAATAAATGTAATTTAGTTTTACCAAAATATGAACTTAATTTACCAGATTATTGTAAATTTAATGATACTAAAGGTTTAGATGCTGATTCATATTTAGAAAGTTTAAGTATTGCAGGACTTAATAAAAGATTAAATAATAAAATACCAAATAATTATAAAGAAAGATTATTACATGAATTAAGTGTAATTAAGAAAATGGGTTTTTCTAATTATTTCTTAATTGTTTATGATTATATTAAATATGCTAAAACTAATGGTATATTAGTAGGTCCGGGTAGGGGAAGTGCTGCAGGTAGCTTGGTAAGTTTCTCTCTTGGTATAACGGATGTTGATCCAATTAAATATGATTTATTATTTGAAAGATTTTTAAATAGTGAACGTGTTACTATGCCAGATATAGATACTGATTTTCCAGACGATAAACGTGATGAAGTAATATCTTATGTTATTAATAAATATAGTATGAAAAATGTAGCTGGTATATCAACATTTGGCACATTTGGTACAAAAATGGCTTTACGTGATATGGCAAGAATTATGAATATACCACTATATGTTATAGATAATTTAAGTAAAAAAATTGGTAATCTAACTTTTTCAGAAATAGAAAAAGATAAAGAAATAATGAAATTAATTAATTCGGATAATAAACTAAAAAAACTATTATCAGTAGCTAAAAGAATTGAAGGTATACCAAGACATTCTTCTATACATGCCGCTGGTATTATTATGGCTAATAGTCCACTTGATGAAATAATTCCACTTGTTTTAGATAATGAAAAATATTTAAGTGCCTATGAATCAATTTATTTAGAAGAACTTGGTTTATTAAAAATGGATTTTCTTGGTATAAAGAATTTATCAATTATTGATAATACATTAAAATTAATTGAAAAACATCAAAAGAAAGCAATTAAATTTAGTGATATACCACTTGATGATAATAAAACTAATATTATTTTTCAAAATGGTGATACATCAGGAATATTCCAATTTGAAAGTGCTGGTATGCGAGATTTCTTGATAAAACTTCATCCAGATAGTTTTACTGATGTATATAATGCTAATGCTTTTTATAGACCAGGTCCTAGTGGTAATATAGATTCATTTATAAAAAGAAAATTTGGTAAAGAAAAAATTGATTACTTTGATGACAGTCTAAAAGATATTTTAGAAAGTACTAAAGGAATTATTGTTTATCAAGAGCAAATTATGTTAATTGCTAAAAAACTAGCTAATTTTACTCTAGGTGAAGCTGATATTTTAAGAAGAGCAATGAGTAAAAAGAAAATAGAAGATATTGAAAAGTTTAAAGATAAATTTATTAATAATTCTATTTCTAATGGTTATTCAAAAGAAAAAGCTACCGAGATATTTAACTTAATACTTAATTTTGCTAGTTATGGTTTTAATAAAAGTCATAGTGTAGCTTATAGTATTATTTCTTATAAAATGGCTTATTTAAAAGCCCATTATCCACTATATTTCTATTTATCATTATTAAATGGAATAGGAATGGATGAAGAAAAAACAAAACGTTATCTAAATGAGATAAAAAAACATAATTTAAAAATAAGTAAACCAGATATTAATAAAAGTGATGATAATTATGTTATCTATTATGATACAATCTATTTACCATTTAATACTATTAAAGGAATTAGTAGTGTTATATCTAATAAAATAGTTGAGATTAGAAAAGATAAATTTAATGATATATATGATTTCTTTAGTAAAATGGTTAGTGAATCATTTCCAAAGAATGTTTATTTATCACTTATTACCTCTGGTACTTTAGATTCTTTTGATATTAATCGAAAAACTATTTATCAAAACTTAGATAGTTTAATTAATTATGGAAATTTAGTTAAAGATTTAGGAGAAGAAAATGTTTTAAAACCAGAAATAATTATTAGTGATGAATTTACTAAAGAAGAATTAATTGCTTATGAAAAAGAATGCTTTGGATTCTATTTATCTAATCATCCAGTTGTATATTATCGAAATAAATTAACTAATACTATTAAACTTGTTGATATAAAAAAATACTTTAATAAAAATATTACTACTGTATTATTAATTGATCGTATTAAAGAAGTTACTACAAAAGATAATTTACCAATGGCATTTTTAAGTTGTAGTGATGAAGAAAGTACAGTTGACGTCATATTGTTTCCAAAAGTATATGAAACTATTGAAGGATTAAAAAAGGGTGATATAATTAAAGTAGAAGGAAGAGTAGAAAGAAAAAAAGACTTTAATATTATTGCTTCCCAAATTACTAATATAAAGGAGATTTTATGAAAAAAACAAAAGCTATTATAACTGTAGGACCGAGTAGTAGTGATATTGATGTTTTACGTGAACTAATTCAAAATGGGGCAGATGTAATAAGAATTAATTTATCACATGCAGACAGACCTTTTTGTGATGATATAATAAAAAAGGTTCGTAAATTAGAAGAAGAATTAGATCGACCTATTGGTATTATGTTAGATACTGATGGACCTAGCGTAAGATTAGATAAATTTAAAGAAGAAGTAGTTACTGTTGAGGTAGATAAAAAAGTTAAATTATATGGTTATCCAGTACTATGTAATAATACGCAATTTTCAACTAGTTATAGTGAAATAATTGATGAACTTGATGTTGGTGATATTGTTTTATTAGGTGATGGATTAGTTGAATTTGAAGTAGTTGATTTATTCCCTGATTATGTTCTTTTAAATACAATACGTGGTGGTGAAATAAGAAGTAATCAAACATTACATGTAAAAGATAAATCATTTAAAATGCCATTTCTTTCTGAAAAAGATCAAAAAGGAATATTATATGGTATAAAAAAGAATATTGATTTTATTGCCTTATCATATGTAAGAGATGAACAAGATGTTCTTGAAGTAACTGATATGTTAATAGAAAATGGTAATAACCATATGCAAATAATTGCTAAAATAGAAAATAGTCGAGCTATTGATAATTTAGATGAAATACTTAAAGTATGTGATGGTGTTATGGTAGCTAGAGGTGATTTAGCTGTAGAATTATCTATTGAAAAATTACCATATTATCAAAAAACTATTTTAAAGAAAGCTCATGAATATGAAAAAACAGCTATTGTTGCAACTGATTTTTTGCATAGTATGGAAGAAAGTACTAGACCAACTAGATCAGAAATTAGTGATATATATAATGCTGTTATGGATAATTGTGATGCCATTATGTTAAGTGGTGAAACAACTATTGGTAAATACCCTATTGAAGTAGTTGATACTTTATCTAAAGTAATTATGAGTGCCGAAGAAGATTTTGATTATCAAGAAAATCTTTTAGAAACATTTCGTAATACTAAAAATGATATTACATCAAATATTGCTTTTTCAGTAGTAGATTCTTCATTAAGACTTAATGCTAATTCTATTCTTACTAATACTAATAGCGGATATACGGCATTAAAGATAAGTCATTTTAGACCAGTTTGTCCAATTCTTGCTTTAAGTCCAAATATTGATACTACTAGATTATTAACTATTAATTATGGTATTATTCCAGTATTAACTGATGAATGTAAAAGTACCGATACAATAGTTAATATGTGTACAAGAAAAGCGATTAAGATGTTTGATTATCAAGGTGGGGAAATTGTTATAATAACAGGAGGATTCCCTATTAGCAATAAAAATACTAATTTTATGAAAATAGAAGTAATTGAAAGTAAAGATAATCTCTAATTATTTAGAGATTTTTTCTTTATTTTTATCAAAGTATATGTTAAGATTATATTGTATATATGGTAGGAGAGTATTACATGAAAAATAAAAAAGGATTTACTTTAGTAGAAATATTAGTAACAATAGTAATAGTAGGATTAATAAGTGCCATTGGTATCATAGCAGTTAGAAGTTTCATTGGTACCGGTGAAGAAAGATATTTTAATGCCTTAGAAAGTGATGTGTTATTAGCTGGTAATGATTATTTTACTGATCATAGAGATGAATTGCCAGTAGGTAATAATATTAATGAAATAGGATTAAATGATTTAGTAACCAAAAAATATATTGAGCAAGTTAAAGATTCTAGTGGAAATACTTGTACTAATGGAAAAGTATATGTATATCGAGAAAATAATCGATATATGTATGAAGTGTGTTTAGATTGTAATGGTTATAAGAGTACTGGTAAATACTGTGATGGTGCAGTAGCTGATAAGATTAATATAACAGCTAAAACAAAAACTAGTAATAAAACATATGATGTATTAAAATCATATAATGCCGTAGCATATACAAACAATGAAAATGTTTTAGTAACATTTAGTATGGTAAATAGTAAAACGAAAAAATATGAAATAGAAGATACCCAAACTAATAATAAGAAAAGTTGTGGAGTAGGAACTGGTAGTTCATGTACTATAGAAGTAGATAATTCAGGAACATATCGTGTAACAGCATATGATAAGGATAATAAGATAGTAGCAACAAATCAATATTTTAATGTTAGAATAGCAAAAACAGGACCACAATTTACTATATCTGGCCCAGCCAAAGTACAAATAACAGAATCTGAATGTGGTAGTAATAAAACTAAAAAGAGAGCAACATTTACAATAGTTAAAGATAATATCAATGAAGAATATAAAACAATACAATATCGAATAAATAATGGAGCATATAAAACAATAACTGGTTTAACAATAAATGAAGACTTAGAAAGTGGACATTATGTATTAGAAGTTAAAATAACTAACTTTGCGGATTCACCAACAGTAATGACTAAAGATTTTGATGTATCATATTTGGTACAAATTGAATATTCAGATGAACCAACAAAAAAATTCACTCATGAAGTAGTAAAAGGACAAAAATATGATTATTTAAGTGCATTACCAACTCATAGAACAGCATATGGTCATTATTTGGAAGTAAGATATCATCCATATAATGTTGAGTATAGCGATGCAGTAAGAATTCTTGGATCACATACAGTAACAAATAGTTGTACATATAAGATAAAAGGATTAATGTCTATACCAGTAGATGTACCAAGTGATTGGACAGCATATTGTGAAAATTTAACATATAAGGGATCTGAGCAGACTTTAACTAAACAAGCACCTACTAATGTTACTTTCTTAAATAATAAGGTAACTAATGCAGGAGAATATACAATTAATGCGCATATAGATTCGCCAAAATATATTTGGAGAGATAACTGGAAATTTGATGATAAAACATTTAAGTGTTCAATTAAGAAGAAAACTTTAACAGTAACAGCAGATGCACAGACAAAAGTATATGGATCAAGTAATCCATCATTAACATACAAATATACTGGAAATGTTAGTGGAGAGACACCTAAGTTTAGCGGAAGCTTAGCAACAAGTGCAGAAAATTGCAGTGCTGTAGGAAGTTATGATATAACAAAAGGATCATTAGCGCTAGCAAATAATGGAACATTTAAGACAAGTAATTATAGTATGTCATATAATAAAAACACATTAAGTATCACAAAGAAAACAATAAAAGTAACAGCAGAAGCAAAATCAAAAACATATGGATCAGCTAATCCATCCTTAACATATACTCATAGTGGAGAGGTATGTAGTCAGACGGCTAAGTTTAGTGGAGGATTAACAACAAGTGCTGGAGATTGTAGTGATGTAGGAAGTTATGATATAACTCAAGGAACGTTAGCGTTGGCAAATAATGGAACGTTTAAAACAAGTAATTATAGTTTGTCATATACCAAGGCTTCATTAAGTGTTGGAAAGAAAGCAATAACAGTAACAGCAGCAGCTAAATCAAAAACATATGGATCAAGTAATCCATCACTAACATATACTCATAGTGGAGAGGTATGTAGTCAGACGGCTAAGTTTAGTGGAAGTTTAACAACAAGTGCTGGAGATTGCAGTGCTGTAGGAAGTTATG
>JAEEGL013613176.1_pt1 | contig 13779 bp, 7 predicted proteins | sample 9134231 | NCBI WGS metagenome assembly JAEEGL01 (sample SAMN16246548, study PRJNA631951) | gut metagenome | biome: gut microbiome; feature: rumen; material: fiber-attached | host: Bos | place: Iran: Karaj | collected 2018-10 | reverse complement strand
GCGAGGAGACAATCGCATCAGCAATTGGAGATGATCACATTGTTCCTTCTCTTATAAAAGTTGCATCTGAAAGAAAGCAGAACAATATCCGCTTTGATCCCGAAACCACGATAGGAATAATATATGGAGAAAAAGATGGAATAAGGGTTAATTAGAAGGGGCTGGTATAATAAATATACCAGCTCTAACTTTGTATTAAGGAAGGAAAAATAACCTTATAGTTTTTGGGCTAATCCATAAATGAGTAGACGTTAGTGGCAAAAATTACTCTTTATTTAGATAATATGTATTTTGTTTATAGTTAACACAAGAATAATCAAGCACTTCAGAGTGATTTTAATTGGATCGAGACTGACTTGCTTCGAAAGTGATCTTGGGAATCAAAACTGCAATGAAATGCGACGGTATAGATAAACAAAAAGCTATCAGCAGCTTTAGTGGCATCAGTATCGACAAGTCTTTGGGATAGGAGTATTATATCCATGTGATATTCCTGTCTTATTTATTTAGAAAAAAGACAATGATAAAGATAGGAATTAAAGGATTTGGGGAGATCAAAGAGTATGAAAAAATGGAAAACCTGGCAGATCATTCTGTTCGTTGCATTGTGTGTGTGCCTGAACATCGGAGGGAAGATCATTAGTGTTCACTTTGATTGGCCGCTGTGGGCAGACTCATTTGGAACAGTGCTCTGTGCCTGTATTGGAGGGCCGGTATGTGGAGCTTTGGTGGGCATTACGGGTAACCTTGCCTACTGCGTTGTAAGTGAGCTCTCGGCCGCATATGCTGTCACCAGCATCGCCCTGGGCATCATCGTGGGAATAGCAGCAAAAAGGAAGTGGTTTGACCAGTTCTATGGTTTTATGGTGGCTGCTACACTGGCAATGCTGACAGCGCTTATCGTGTCTGTGCCGGTGAATTTTATATTTGCCGAAGGCTATACCGGTAATAAGTGGGGAGACGGTATCATACATTATCTTCTGGGAAGGGACTGGCCTTTCTTCGTATGTTGTGTTTTTGGACAGCTGGCCATTGAGTTTGCCGATAAGGTGCTAACTGTGGCAGCAGCCTATGTAGTTATCCTGATCAAACGTTCCCAGGAAAATAGTAATATAAACGCGGCCTTAAAGAAGGCCGGTAATGCAGGGACAGCAGTGATTCTGTGCCTGTCTTTTGGGCTGTCCGCCCTTTGCTTTTCTCTGCCTGTAAGGGCAGAAGAGGGCACTGCCATGGATGCTATTGATTATAACGACTATGTTCAGAGCATTTATAGCAGCAACAATGGTCTGCCCTGTGGTGAGGCAAATGATATTGCCCAGACCAATGATGGTGTTCTCTGGATTGGAACCTATGCAGGTCTGTACCGCTACAATGGCCGCGAATTCCGCTGGGTTGACAACTATGAGTCTGTAAAGAATGTTAATTGTCTCTATGTGGATGAAGAAGGACGTCTGTGGATTGGAACTAACGACAACGGACTTTCCATCGTTATCCGTGAGAAGGTTGTCAACGTACTGGATCAGTCCAGTGGCCTTCCATCCAATTCTGTTCGCTCGATAATCCGCGCTTCAGACGGTTATTACTACGTGGGAACCTCCGGAAGTTTGCAGGTTCTGGCCATGAACAACGGACTTAAGGCTGTTAATACACTTGATGATGTCAACTACACTGAAAGCATAACTGCCGATGAAGAGGGACATGTGGCAACAGTTACTTCTGACGGACGCCTTATCCTTATGATGGGTGGCGAAGTTGTTGCATCCCGCAGGCTCCCTGATGGCGAAGACATATACAACTGCTGCAGCTTTGCTCCGGACGGAATACTGATGGTAGGAACCTCTACCAACCACGTATACAGTTTTGACATCTCCGGCAACAATTTCAAGCAGAGAGGTATGATGACCTGCGAGGATGTCAACAGCATCAATAACATTAACTACTTAAATGATGGTACGCTCTTTATCTCCACAGACAGCGGAGTGTCCTATGTGGATGAGGAAGGGTACCACAATCTCAATACCAACGAGTTCAACAATTCCATTGACAATATGCTCTGTGACTATCAGGGCAACCTCTGGTTTACATCTTCGAGACTGGGGCTCCTTCGCCTTTCAAAGTCCCCTTTCAGAGACGTTTATGGAGCCATTGGAATGGACCGCAAGGTTGTGAACGCCATCGTCTTCTGGCAGCGCTGCTACTACATCGGAACCGACAAGGGACTTGACGTGGTGGACAGGACCTGCCATAGCAAGGTTGAGAATGCACTTACTGATTCCCTTGACGGTAAACGTATACGCTGCATGTATGTGGATGACAAGAATCATCTGTGGGTCTGCACCTACGGAAATGGCCTGATTGAATATGCGGCCGATGGTGAAGTTTGGGAATACAACGCAGAAAACGGAAGCTTTGGCAGCAGGGCACGAATCGTTACCGGTCTTTCTGACGGTACCATCCTGGCAGCCGGAGATACAGGTATCAGCTATATCAAGGACCATCAGGTACAGCGCACCATCAGTAACGAGGATGGTCTTATAAACTCCATGATATTGACCATCACAGAGAGGAAAGATGGCACCATCCTTGCCGGAACTGACGGAGACGGCATAGCAGTACTAAAGAACGGCGAAGTTGTGGACATGATCACCCGTGATGATGGCCTCAGCAGCGGCGTTATCCTGCGTACGATAAAGGATCCTAAATCCGAGGGCGTATTCGTTGTCACCAGTAACAGCCTGTGTTATTTGGAGCCTGATGGCACTGTCCGCGTTTTGGAAAAATTTCCATATTTCAACAACTATGATATCTGGGTCAAGGATCAGGATACCCTGTTTGTTATGTCCAGCGCCGGAATCTACGTGGTTGAAAGGGATGAGCTTGTGGCCGGAGGCGAAATTGCCTGGGAGCTTCTGGATGCCAGAAGAGGTCTTGGAACTTCCCTTACAGCCAATTCATGGAATTATTACAATAATAACGGGGAACTGTTCCTTCCCTGCGATACCGGAGTTTATATAATAGATGTTGAGAAGTACAACAGTGATGTCCGCTCGTACCGTATGCAGCTGGCTTCTGTAAGACTTGATGGTGTACTGCAGCCTCCTATAAGAAAGGGAGCCATAACAGTGGGACAGGGCATAAGTCGTATCGAGCTCGCACCGGAGATCCTGAATTACACCATTCAGGAACCCAACGTGGGATACCTTCTTGAAGGGTACGATACCCAGTGGACCATAGTGCCTCAGAACAACCTGAACAACATCATATATGTTAATGTTCCCTCGGGTGAATACACCTTCCGCCTGGCTATATTTGACAGTGCCGGAGAAAAGGTTCTGGAGGAGCGCTCTTTTGAAATGGTGAAGGAGGGCGAATTCTATGAGACGAATGGATTCTATACATATATGATGATCCTTCTCATACTGTTTATCATATGGTTTACCTGGCTGGTGGTACAAAGACAGCTGAACCAGCAGCAGATAAAGATCAATATGGCCAATGAGACTGTAATGGCCATAGCAAATGCAGTCGATGCAAAAGACGTACGCACGCACCAGCACTCACTGAGGGTTGCGGAGTACTCGGTCATGATCGCGGAGGAGATGAAATGCTTCCATTGGTGGCAGAGGGAAAAATTCCTCTCCAACCTGCGTAAGGCTGCTCAGATGCACGATATCGGCAAGATCGGTGTCCCTGACAGTGTACTGAATAAAGTGGGCAGACTTACAGATGAGGAATATGCCAAGATGAAATCCCATGTTGTAAGCGGTGCGGAGATCCTTAAGGACTTCACACTGGTGGAACATGTTGAGGAGGGAGCAAGATATCACCATGAGCGTTTCGACGGCAAGGGGTATCCTTCCGGTCTGAAGGGAGAGGAGATCCCCCTCTTTGCACGTATAATCGGAGTGGCCGATGCTTTCGATGCCATGACCTCCAACCGTGTTTACCGAAATCACATGGACACAGATTATGTAATGAACGAAATGAAGCGCGGCAGGGGCACGCAGTTTGATCCCGAAGCGCTGGATGCATTCCTTAAGCTGGTGGATGACGGCGTCATCAATCTTGAGGAGCTCTACGCCCAGAAGAAAGCAGAAATAGAGCATGCGGACCAGGAGGCTCAGGAGGAGCTGAGGCGCCGGGTGGAAGAGGATAAGAAAATCCAGGAAGCAGAAATGAAAAACGGCGGGCAGGACTCTTCTGCAGACGGGAAAGGAGCTGAGGTATGAAACGGGTATATTTAGCTACTCTTCTGACGTGTCTTATCATACTGGGAGTTTTGCATGGGGGTCTTAGGATTTTGGATCCTTCCGATGGGAAGGATACCATTAAAGTCGGCTTTATATATGACAACGATGAGAGCACGCCTTATACGTATAATTTTTCCCTGGCAATGGATGAAGTGGAAAAGAAATATGGAGATCAGGTGGAGATACTGACCTGCAGCAACGTACTTGACGATGAGATGGAGGAACCTTTAAGGGAACTGGCATCAGATGGCTGTGATATCATTTTTTTCAACGGCTACAGTGAAATGGTGATGAAGCTGGCTCCTGAGTATCCGGACATACAGTTCTGTCAGACTTCATATATGGATATGAGCGATAAGACTGTTCCTGACAATTACCATACTTTTAAAGGGGAGGCATATCAGGGCAGGTATGTCAGCGGGATTGCTGCCGGAATGAAGATCAGACAGATGATCCTTGAAGGCACCATTACTGAAAATGAGGCCATTGTTGGTTTTGTGGCAGCCTTTCCAACCTCGGAGGTCATTTCGGGATATACAGCATTTATTTTGGGGGTACGCTCTGTTGTGTCCCAGGCTGTGATGCAGGTATATTATACCGAGACCTGGAGCAGCTATGCGCAGGAAAAGAGCTCTGCCCAGAAGCTTATAGATGATGGCTGTGTCATCATATCACAACACACTGACACCATCGGTCCTGCCATCGCCTGTGAGGAGGCATTGGCGAGAGGCAGGGAAGTTTATTTTGTGGGCAATAATCAGAGCATGTCTGAGGTTGCCCCGGGAACCAGCCTTATTACTTCAAGGATATGTTGGGAACCATATATTACAGCTGCTGTTGATGCGGTGATGGTAAACAAGAAGATAGAATCAGTTGTAGATGGCGATATTCACGGCTCGGACGTATCAGCAGGATTTGATAAGGGCTGGGTGGAGATGGTGGACCTGAACGAGCAGGTGGCAGCACCAATGACACATGAAGCTATGAAAGTTGCCATTGAGAGATTTAAAAACGGTGAAGTTGATTTTGTGTTCAAGGGTAATTATGTGGGCGTCGATTCTGATGATCCCTCCAAAACCCTGGATCTTCGAAACGGCTACATAGAAAACGAAAACACATCATATCCTCTGTTTAATTATATTCTTACGGATATAATTACCATAATGAATTGACTGTTAAATCCGGGGTGCATAGCCCCGGATACATCAGTTATCGACATTTTTGGGGGAATGAGGTAAGATATCATCAGAAAACTATTGTATTAAGGGGAACGGGAGGCTATCTTGCTTAAATCTTTTTCCGTTACGGACATTGGAAAAAAGAGAAAACTGAATCAGGATTATGTCTTTTCCTCAGACAGAAGGATTGGGAATCTTTCTAACGTGTTCATTGTCGCGGACGGCATGGGAGGTCACAACGCCGGAGATTTCGCTTCGAGATTTACGGTGGACACCATGGTTGAGGAAATCGAGAAATCCTTTGAACAGAGCCCGGTTAAGATATTGGAGAACGCCATAAAGACCGCCAATAAGAAGCTTCGAGTGAAGGCAGCTGAGAATGATGCCCTCGCCGGCATGGGGACGACGGTGGTGGCATGCAGCGTTCTTGGGAGATATCTCCAGGTGGCCAATGTCGGTGACTCAAGGCTCTATGTCATTAATGAAAATATAACCCAGATTACGAGAGACCACTCCCTTGTGGAGGAGATGGTTCGTCTTGGAGGTATAGACAGGGAGACCGCAAGGGCTCACCTTGACAAGAATATTATCACCAGGGCAATCGGTGCCACTGAAACAGTAGACATCGACTTTTTTAATGTGGAATTAAATCGTGGGGACATTGTTCTTCTTTGTTCCGACGGTCTTACTAACATGCTGGAAGATGAAGAGATCCGCATGATAGTCAGCGGCCAGAGGGACATTATTGAGAAGGCGCAAAAGCTTGTGGAGGCTGCCAATAACAACGGCGGCAAGGACAACATTGCGGTTATCCTTATCGAACCATTTGCGGACGATGTATCTCATGATGGAGGAATAGATGGTTAAGATTGGTATGGTGATCGGGGATCGCTACGAGGTGCTGGAGAAGATCGGTACCGGTGGCATGTCCGACGTTTACAAAGCAAAAGATCATAAGCTGAACAGACTTGTGGCCGTTAAGGTCCTCAAGCAGGAGTTTTCTGAGAATGAGAACTTCGTTTCCAAGTTCAGGGTAGAGGCACAGTCTACTGCAGGTCTTCTTCATCCCAACACAGTAAATGTCTATGATGTTGGAGATGAGGACGGCATCAATTATATTGTTATGGAGCTGGTGGACGGCATAACTCTCAAGAAATATATCGAGAAGAAGTCCAGACTCTCCGTAAAAGAGGCAGTCAGCATTGCTATCCAGGTTGCAATGGGCCTTGAGGCCGCCCACAACAATGGTATCATTCACAGGGATATCAAGCCCCAGAACATCATGATATCCAGGGAGGGCAAGGTCAAGGTTACAGACTTTGGTATTGCAAAGGCTGCCACCAGCAACACCATTACATCCAACGTTATGGGTTCTGTGCACTACACATCTCCGGAGCAGGCCAGGGGTGGATACAGTGATGCCAAGAGTGATATATATTCCCTGGGTATAACTCTGTTTGAGATGCTTACGGGCCGTGTTCCCTTTAACGGCGATACAACCGTAGCAATAGCCATCAAGCATATTCAGGAGGAACTTCCGAGTCCCGCCGATTACAACGAAGATATTCCTATAAGTGTTGAAAAGATCGTGCTCAAGTGCTGCCAGAAGAGTCCTGACAGGCGCTATCAGTCTGCAGCCGAGCTTATTACAGATCTAAAGAGATCACTTATCACACCAGACGAGGACTTTGTATCCCTTCAGGATGCCGATGAGGAGGGAGCTACAAGAGTATCCTCTCAGGAGGAACTGGATGAGGTACATTCCTCCGGAAGATATGGTGATACTGAGCAGATGAGGCTTCGTTCTGATGCCATGGACGACTATGACAGGGATGACCGCTACGACGACTACGACAGAGATCGCAAGAGAAAATCCAGGGACTATGATGATGATTTCTATGAGTACGAAAGAGGTGGCAAGCGCCGCCAGAGTCAGTCCAATCAGAATACCTCAGGTATCGAGAAACTGACCATCGTAATGGCCATCATCTCAGCTGCACTGGTGGGCTTTATTGTCCTGCTGCTTCTTGGCAGGAGCATTGGATTGTTTGGTGCTTCCGAGGATGAGACTTCTCAGGATGATACAACAACCACTATTGAGAATACTGCTTTTGAGACACCTTCAGGTACAGCGGCTTCAACAGCCTCTACTGAGACTAAAGATAAAAAGGACAATTCCTCATCATCAGGCGGGATACAGATTCCTGATGTGACAGGCAAGTCCTATGCAGAAGCAGTAGCAACTCTTCACGACAAGGGCTTTGAGGTTAAAAAAGCTGCAGACTCAGTCAACACCCAGGCCAAGGACACAGTTGTTTCCACTAAGCCTGAGGCCGGTGACAGAGCAAAGAGCGGCGATACCATAACGGTATACATCAGCGACGGATCCAATTATTCAGCATCTGCAGTTGCTGCCACCACAGAGGTTTCCACCGCCAAGGCAGAGGGACAGGTAACTGTTCCCAACATCATTGGCCTTACTTCAGAGGAAGCCGTTATTACACTGGTTGAGGCAGGACTTCAGGCCGGCAGCGTCATCGAGACCAGCAATGAGGACACCAATCTCGAGGGGCTTATCTGCGCCCAGAGCATAGCTGCCTATACATCAGTTTCTGAGGGCACCACCATCAATATGGAGCTGTCTACAGGACCTGCAAGAGTTACATATAGCTACACTGCAGACATTTCTGCACCCACAGAGGGTGAGAATTATAATCCTGGAGTGCAGGTAAAGGTATCACTGGTGACATCAGACGGAACAACACTCCTTAGTACCACCACCACTGATTTCCCTGTTCAGGGAACCTACAAGGGAATTACTGCTCCCACAGGAACAATAACATTTGTTTATTCAGCAACTACACCTACCACCTATGATGCTGAGACCGGGGAGACCTCCGGAGGCGAGACGGTGGAGTATACCGTGACAAGAGCGGTTACGTTTACACAGGAGAACTGACGATTATGCGGGGCAGAATTGTCAAGGGAATAGCCGGGTTTTACTATGTTGAGACCATGGACGCCTGTGTTTACGAATGCAAGGCCAAAGGCATTTTCAGAAAGTCCGGGATCAAACCCATAGTAGGCGATTATGTTGAAATTGAAGTAATAGACAGGGAGAATGCACTGGGCAACATAACAGATGTCCTGCCCAGGACCAACTCCTTATACAGACCGCCTGTTGCCAACGTTGACCAGGCGGTTATTTTGTTTGCAATAGTAAAGCCAGACCCCAACTATAACCTTCTGGACAAGTTCCTCATAATGATGAGACAGATGAATCTGCCAGTGATCATTTGCTTTAACAAGCAGGACATCGCCACCAGGGAGGAAGAGGATGAGCTCCACGATGCTTACGAGAAATGCGGCTACAAGGTTCTCTTTTTAAGCGTCCGTCAGGAGAGGGGCATCGATGAGTTAAAAGAGCTGCTGAAGGGCAAGACAACTGCTCTGGCTGGACCCAGTGGAGTGGGCAAGTCATCTCTTTTAAATAATCTTGTTCCCGATGCCATGATGCAGACAGGAGAACTCAGCAAGAAGATTGACAGGGGCAAGAATACTACCAGACACTCAGAGCTCTTTTTGGTAAAAGAGCTTTCGGATGAAGATTCACAGACATTCATAATAGACACTCCGGGATTTACATCGTTAGAACTTCGGGATCTGGATGCGGACAGCCTTATGGATTACTATCCGGAATTCGAAGCCTTTGAGCCGGAGTGCAGATTTGCCAGATGCCAACACATGTCGGAGCCGGACTGCGGCGTCAAGACAGCGCTTTCAGAGGGCAAGTTATCAGGAGTCAGGTATGACAACTACCGCCTGATCTATGATGAACTTAAAGGGAGACGCCCTGACTATTCCAAAAAGACCAGAAGATAAAGAGGTATCACTTTGAAGATATATGTTACAAGGCACGGCCAGACAGACTACAACAAGAAGAGAATGATGCAGGGCAGAAGCGATATACCCTTAAATGACGTGGGTATTCAGCAGGCCAAAGACAGACGCGCTTCGTTGGGAGATATCAAGTTTGATGCCGTATATTCGAGCCCACTTATAAGGGCAGTTCAGACTGCCGAGATCATCGGCAATGTCAGCAGGGATGAGATCATTACCGATGAGAGGATAATCGAGGCAAATTTTGGACCTTATGAGCTCATGGGATATTATTCCACCGGACTTAAAATGATGTCGTACTGGTCTTTCCCTGAGATATTTCCTGCACCGGCGGGAGTAGAGACCATCGCCGAGATGTGCGAGCGCACCACATCCTTTTTAAAAGAGCTGGAGACCAGGGAATATGAGACTGTTCTGGTTGCCTGCCACGGTGGTATCATAAGACCTATAAGGGGATATTTTGAAGGACGCAAAAATGGCATCATCTGGCGTCCCCGCCCCAAGAACTGTGAGATATTCGTTTACGAGTGTAAAAATGGCGAGCATCGCCTTATAGAGGATATCAAATAGGATAAAAAAAATTCAGATGCATATTCGTTCCGGTTTTGTTAAAAAAATCAGAGATGACCGTTCTGAGGGATACTCTATACTGAAGAAAGTTATGATTTCTGCAGCCACTATAGTATTCTTCGTCTTAGTTATTGTCTTTTACTACTATCTTTTATATTCCGACAAAAGGGAAAGCATATTGCGAGATGGCCAGGTCAGCGCCATGCAGACCAAGGGCCAGGTTGAGGATTACTTAAGCACATGCATTGAGGCTGTTGAGCTTACTTCGTATACCCTGGATAAGATGGTGGCGGATGATGAGTCCTCCTCTGAGATACTGCAATATCTCACCGGACAGACAGCTGCTGTTATCAGCAGCATTTTTGAAAATACAACAGGAATCTATGCCTTTGTCAGGGGTGAGGATTATGTGGACGGATCTGGCTGGATACCGGGAAAAGACTATGACGCATCCACCAGGCCATGGTATGTAAATGCCATTAAGAACAACGCAGAAGTAACTTTGATCGATCCCTACATGGATGCTGACACCCACACCATAATGATGTCAATCGCCAAGGGACTTAAGGATGGAAAGAGCGTTGTCTCAATGGATATCAGCCTGGAGAGGATACAGAAGATCACTGAGGAGGCGGTAAAGGACAGCACCTCTGATTATGAGCTGATACTGGACAGCCGGAACATGGTTGTGGCTCACTCTGATCCTTCCCAGATCGGTAAAGAGTACAGCAAAGAAGTGGGGACTGTCTGGGCGGCTCTCATGGAAAAATGCGGAAAGTCGCAAGAAGATGTCTTTGAGTTTAGTTATAGTGGTTCCAAGTACATCGTCTATTCCATGGAACTTCTCAGTGGCTGGCACTGCCTTTATGTAAAGGATGCCACAAGCTTTTTTGCTCCATTACAGTTCATGGGAGCAGCAACTCTCGCTGTAGGTTTTGTCATTGTCTCTATACTGGCCTATATAATGTACACCTCCATAAAGAGATTCGGTGAGGCTGTAAAGCTCAACAAACAGCTGGATTCCATAGCCAACACATTCTTTTGCATGTATGACATAGATCTTTTGGACGACAGTTTCAGTATCATTAAGACTACATTTCCCATTCCAACGGATAATCCACAGAATATTGTCTATAATGCCAGGAGCACTTTGAATGGAATAACAGGCGAGGTTACCGCTGACATTTCTAAGGTGGATATTTTCAGGTTCATGGACTTTGATACTCTTAATGAGAGACTTAAGGATATTGACACCATAGCGGAGGAGTTCCTGAGTGTATACAGCCAGTGGCTCAGGGCAAGATTTGTGGTGGCTCGAAGAAAGCCTGACGGATGCCTTCATCACGTCATGTTTGTAGTTGAGGGCATTCATGAGGAAAAGACAAGGAGAGACCAGCTGATAGAGATGTCTGAGAAGGCAGAGGCCGCCAACAGGGCAAAATCAGCATTCCTCTCAAATATGTCCCACGAGATCAGGACGCCCATCAATGCTGTACTTGGCATGAATGAGATAATCTTAAGGGAGAGCAGCGAGCCAAATGTCATTGAATATTCCCAGAGTATCAAGTCCTCTGGTAATACTCTTTTGGGACTCATTAATGACATCCTGGATTTCTCCAAGATTGAGTCCGGCAAGCTGGATATCATCCCCGTAGAGTATGACTTGTCTTCGACGCTGATAGATCTGGACAACATGATAAGGAGCAGGGCTCAGTCCAAGGGGCTTTCTCTTGAGCTGAACTTCAATAAAGATGTTCCAAGACATCTATTTGGCGACGAAGTCAGGATCAAGCAGATCATCACGAATATTCTCACCAATGCTGTTAAGTACACTGAGCATGGCGGAATTATCTTTAGTGTTGATTACGATGAATGCGCCGCGGATCCTGAGAGCATCATGCTTAAGGTATCGGTGAAGGATACGGGTATTGGTATCAGGCCGGAGGATATGGAAAAGCTCTTTTCCAAATATGAGAGAATTGAGGAGCAGAGAAACCGGAATATCGAGGGAACAGGTCTTGGCATGAGCATTACCAAGAGCCTTCTGGAGATGATGGGATCCCATCTCATGGTTGAGAGTGAGTATGGAGTGGGATCAACCTTCTATTTCTCACTGCGTCAGAAAGTCAGGGGAAAGGAAATTCTTGGCGACTACAGTGCTGTTTACGAGGAAACCATGAAGACCCACATGGAGTACAAAGAGAAGTTTACTGCTCCAACGGCCAGAGTGCTGGTTGTGGATGATAATAACATGAACCTCATTGTTTTCAGACAGCTCCTTAAACAGACAGAAGTTATGATAGATACTGCAGGCTCAGGAGATGAAGGAATTGCGCTTGCTGACAAAGAAAAGTACGACATTATTTTCCTTGACCATATGATGCCTGAGAAGGACGGAATTGAGACACTCAGGGAGCTGAAGGCAGACAAGGACAATCTAAATCAGGATACACCTTTTATCTGTCTTACTGCCAACGCTATTTCAGGTGCAAGGGAGAAGTATCTGGAGTCCGGATTTAATGACTATATGACCAAGCCCATTGATCCTGAACTCTTAGAGAGGGTTCTCATGGAATATCTGCCTCAGGATAAGATCCACACCTTTAAGGCAGAGGCTGATGAGAGCGAGGTAAAAGAGCTGCCACAGGAGCTTATAACTCTTAGGGAGACCGCCGGGATAGATATAGAGGAGGGACTTAGGAACAACGGAACTTCAGATGTGTATATTTCACTCCTGGAGATCTTCTATGAATCCATGGATGAGAAGGTGGCGGAGCTTACCGAGTTCTATAATACTGAGAACTTCTATGACTACACTGTCAAGGTGCATGCCCTGAAGAGTTCAGCGAAGATCGTAGGAGCCATGGAACTGGCAGATCAGGCGCTGCAGCTGGAACTTGCGGGGAAAGAAGATAATATTGATTTTATCAGAGATAATCATGATAAGCTGATGGAAGAGATATCCCGTCTGAAGCAGCCGCTTTCTGATATGTTTGAAAAGAGTGATCAGGCTGTGCTTTTGGCAAGTGATGATCTTATGGAAGTGGCGTACATGCAGCTGAGCAATGCGGCCTCTGATCGAGATCAGGAGATGCTGGATATCATCATAAGGGATATGGGTGATTATGTGATCCCTGATAACGAGGCCGGAAAGTGGGAGCAGGTCACAAAGTCTGTTGAAGAACGTGATTATGAGCGGATTCTGAGGATCGTCAGTGGCGCTGATACAGAATAGATGCAGAAATAGTTTATATTGTTTTAATTATTTACTTTGCTGAAGCTATGTTAGTATGGGTGTAGGAATGCGAAACTGAGGCAAAAAAATCCGGAGGTTTCTGTGCATGGATCGCTACTACAGTGAAAAAGAGCTGAAATTCATAGAAGAGAGCCCGATACCCTGTGCGGCATTTCATTCTGTTGACCATAGGGTAGTAACTTTGGCTGTCTCCAAAGGATATCTGGATCTTATCAACGCAGATACTCTTGAAGAAGCATATAACCTCATGAATGAGGATATGTTCAGGGATGTGCATCCTGATGATGCGGCTTTGGTGGCTGAGGAGGCTGTGCGCTTTGCTGATGAGGGTGGAGAGTATGACATGGCTTACCGCACAAAACTTGGCGATGACTATATAATTATCCATGCAAAGGGCACCCATGTATATAAGCCGGACGGGGAACGTGTCGCCATAATCCATTATATGAATGAAGGTGTCTACAGGGATGTTGGCAATGAGACTGTCCTTAAGGTAAGGCAGCAGTTCGAGAACTTTATCAAGAGCAAAGAGGGCACTTTAAAAGGTGACTATGATAAGATGACCGGCATGCCGAATCTTAACTATTTCTTTGAACTGTCTGAGGAGGCTTTCGCGGATGCCTTT
>JAEEGL012475359.1_pt1 | contig 13779 bp, 14 predicted proteins | sample 9134231 | NCBI WGS metagenome assembly JAEEGL01 (sample SAMN16246548, study PRJNA631951) | gut metagenome | biome: gut microbiome; feature: rumen; material: fiber-attached | host: Bos | place: Iran: Karaj | collected 2018-10 | reverse complement strand
TAAAATGAAAAAGGAACACAGCTTACTCTTAATAGTCTTTTTTAATCTTGTAATGTAAAAGGCAAAATAATAATGTAGGTTTCAGACCAAATAAAAATGTACGAAAACCTGCATAGTTATTTTGTCTTTTTTCATACATGATAGTATCGATCCTAGGAGGTACTGTCATTATGATAAGACAGATAATTGATTTGGTCCTGGCTGATCTTAGACTTATGGAATTAAGCGAAGTGAAGCTCAATTACGCTGCAATCGGACGAAAGTATGACCTGGATCCGCGGACTGTCAAGAAGTATCACATGGGGTATAAGGGGAAACCGAAAAACAGAGACAAGTCTTCAAAACTCGACGGTTTCAAGGAAGAGATCGCAGACAAGCTTTCCATCAAACGGACAACGATACGCTCCGTTTATGAGTTCATGTGCCGCAAACACGGAGAAGAAAAGATCGGTTCCTATTCCAACTTCAAGACCTATGTAAAGAAACATAAACTGAAAGACAAGGAAAAGGGAAAAGGCCATCCAAGGTATGAGACCGAACCCGGCGATATGATTCAGGTCGACTGGAAGGAAGATATCCCGATGGTCTCCAGAAAAGGTGAGATCCTTGTGGTCAACATCTTACACCTACTGCTCAAGTTTTCCAGATACTCCTATCTTGAAGTCACGCTCAACAAGGACCAGCACACTCTGTTTCGTGCTATGATCAACGGCTTTAAATTCTTCGGCGGTGTAAGTAAGAGACTTCTGTTTGACAACATGCCGACAGCAGCCAATATCTCGGTAGTGTTTTTTAATCTGGCTATGAATAATGTTTTTAATAAGGCAGGATTCAGTGATTATGAATATTCTAAAGAAGGAAAATGTAATAAGCGGCTTTGATGAAACATAAAAACGCCGTTCATATGAACATTCTTGGACCGATCCTTCAGGAAGAAATAATTATGCTGATCAAAACTACTAAAAAAGAAGAAAAACCTGGTTTATTCGCAAAAAATACAACGACTCTACACTTTGTATGTGATAATGATGCTGGTCTGTAGAAAAACAGTGGAAATTAGTGTATTATAATGGTTAGTTATAGCTAACCAAAGATATGAAAAATGCCTCACAGTCAGCGTGAGGTAAATAAAACATTGTTGAGTTAGCATTAGCTAACTAGAAAGTGAGGAACAGATATGAATCCGGCATCATTTCTGACTGCTTTGACTGTTTTACTGATCGTTGCTGTAATGATCAGAAGCCTGATAAAGGAAAAGAAGGAAGGAAAGTGCAGTTGCGGATGCTCATCCTGCAATGGTGTTTGTTCACATCGCTTTGAACAAGAAGATAGGGGGGATAAGAAATGAAACTGAGTGAATTGAGGGCTGATACTTCAGCAAGAGTAGAGTCTCTGGGGAATGATCAGCATTTCGTGAACAGGATCACTTCGATCGGCATGAGTGAAGGAGTAGATTTTGAAGTGATCAAAAACGATCGCAAGATGCCGGTATTGATCTATGTCAGAGAGACACTTCTGGCATTAAACAGAAATGACTGTGAAAAGATCGAAGTGGAGGTAAAGGCATGAACAGGATAGCTTTACTGGGACAGCCCAATTCAGGGAAATCGACGATCTTCAACACACTGACCGGTTCAAGACAGCATGTCGGAAACTGGCCGGGCAAGACCGTTGAAAAGAAAGATGGATCATATACATATAACGGTGTCAGATATGAGGTCAGTGACCTTCCGGGCAGTTACTCACTTTCCGGCAATTCGGATGAAGAGATCATTACCGAAAACTGTATCCGTCAGAAAGAGGCGGATCTGGTCTGTGTGCTCGTCGATGCCTCTCAGCTTGAGAGAAGCATGTACATGCTGGCGGAATTTGCGCAGTTAGATGCTCCAGCCGTCCTTCTTTTAAACATGATGGATGTTGCGAAGTCTCAGGGGAAAAAGATCGATGCCGATAAACTGAGCGCTCATCTTGGCATCCCTGTGCTTCCTTTTACGGCTGCCGAAGATAAAGATTATGACAAACTGAAGGATCTGTTTGAAAAAGAGCTGGCCCAGCCGCATAAGCTGAGTTCCATTCCTCAGATCGCTGATAAACAGGATGTCAAAGATATCGCAAATGCCAAATACGAATGGATCTCTGAAATGCTGAAAGGTGTTACGGAAACAAAGGCGGCACATTTCAAACTGGATAAATGGGACAGGATCCTGTTATCTCCTGTCAAGGGAAAGATCGTCTGCGTAGCCGTCGTATTCATCGGATTTCTTGCTGCCATGATGATCTGCATCCCGTTTATGAGCATTGGTTCGATGCTGCCTAAACTTCTGAACAAGCCGATCGCCGATCTTCTGAACGGGTTCGATGTCCATCCGTGGCTGGTCTCGATCTTCTCATTACTTATACCGAATACGCTGTATTTTGCTTTATCGATGGCAGCCTTTGTGTTTGGTGTCAATATCGTTTTCGGTTTTCTGGAAGAGATCGGTTTCCTGGCGAGGACAGCTTATCAGTTTGACCATGTCTTATCCAAACTTGGTCTGCAAGGCAAGGCTGTTGCGCCGATGCTGATGGGTCTGGGATGCACGATCGGTGGTGCAAGCGGCACCAGGGTCATGGACAACTGGGGACAGAAAATGCTGGCTATGGCGATCGTCTGGGCGGTCCCATGCGGTTCCATATGGTCGGTCGCACCGGTTGTCTCATCGATGTTTTTCCCTGCCTGGGGCACGATACTGGTCTGTATCGGTATCCTTGTTTATGTGGTCTTTATGATGTGGCTGGTTTCCAAGGTGTTCGGCAACGCGCTGGCTCCGAAAGAAAGCCGGACAGGCATGATCATGGAGCTTCCGCCTTATCATAAGGCACACTGGAAACATATCATCAAGGAAGCTTTCCTCAAGGCGTTCGACATCTTTAAAAGAGCGCTGCGCACCGTTATGCTTATCTCGCTGATCTTCTGGGTCTTTTCTTATACATCGACCGGAAACGTCGAGAATTCTCTGCTATACAAGATCGGTACGCTGATCGAACCTGTGACCAGGATCTTCGGAATGGGCTGGAGGACTTTTGTGGCTTTCCTGAGCTCCGCTTTTGCCAAGGAAGCAGTACTTGGTGTGCTGAATGCACTGTTTGTCGGTCAGGGCAATGTAGCGGATATCACGTTCAATGCCAATAAAGCAGCGATCGATCAATCCATGCTTGCAACGTCCATGGGTCAACTTGTTTCAAAGGCGGAAGCTCTGGCTTTCATCTTTGCCTGCACCTTTAATATTCCTTGTGTCATGGCGCTGTTCACAACTTACAGGGAATCACATTCATTCAAGTGGACGGCCAGAGTCGCATTGTTTTATATCGGCAGTGCTCTGCTGCTGTCGTGTGTTGTCTATCATGTCGCGTCTTTGTTTCTGCACTAAGACATGATCACGATAAAAGAAAAGGTGGATATTTTCGCACCTTATGAAAAGCTCGAAGCGTGGATCGATAATTTCGAAGAGGAATTTGTAAAGTGGAGTCCTTATCACATCGAGTGTGAATTCTATGATGGAGGATATCAGGTAGGGAACAGGATCCGTTTCAGGGAGATCGTCATGAATCTGGACTACAACGTCAGCGGGACGATCAGTGAATACGAGCGGGATAAAGATCATTTCCGGGTCGTTTTTCAAAGCGACAAGAAGACGGCATTCATCATCTTTGAGGGAAAAAGGACAGCTACGGGATGCCGCTTCACTCATACGGAAGAATTCGGAATGAAAACACCGGTGATCGGTCCGATCATGAATTTTCTGATCTTCAGAGTTTTCTTCAGAAAAAAAGCAGACTGGCAGCTGATCAGGGACGACATGATCCTGGATAATCGCTATCTGACAGATATCCTGACGAAACAGAAGTATCCGGAGAGAATCCCGTCAGAAAAACTGCTGAGAGATATTGAAGGCTGATGTTTCAGCGGGTGGAATATTTGTAATTTAAGAGGATAAATTTATGAATGAAAAAAAGAAAAATAATCTTGCTTTACTGTTGGAGTATGCAGGGAATTATAAAGCTTTGACCTTTCTGGGGATGATTCTTTCGGCGATCGCCATGGTCGCAGGTATGCTTCCATATATCTGCATCTGGCTTGTACTCAGAGAACTGATCGCGGTTGCTCCAGACTGGTCACAGGCAGTCAATATTACAAGATATGGATGGATGGCTTTTCTGTCTGCTTTTGGCGGGATAGTCATCTATTTCTTTGCGCTGATGTGCACCCATCTGGCGGCTTTCAGAACGGCAGCCAATATCCGCAAGCAGGGCATCATTCATCTGATGAAGACCCCGCTTGGTTTTTTTGATAATAATGCTTCCGGATATTTAAGGAACAGACTGGATGCCGGGTCAGCCGATACGGAGACCCTGCTGGCACACAATCTTGCCGATATCGTAGGCACGATCGCAATGTTTCTGACAACGCTGATCCTGATGCTGGTGTTCGACTGGCGGATGGGTCTTGCCTGTCTTTTTGCGGTCGTCGTTTCCATAGGATCGATGTTCACCATGATGGGTGGCAAGAATGCCCGACTGATGGCGGAATATCAGACGGCGCAGGATGTGATGTCCAAGGCCGGGACCGAGTATGTCAGAGGCATACCGATCGTCAAGGTCTTCCAGCAGACCGTCTATTCATTCAAAGCCTTTGAACAGGCAATCAATGACTACAGCGCAAAAGCACAGCGATATCAGGGAGAGATCTGCCGGATACCTCAGTCGATCAACCTGACGGCTACGGAAGGCGTCTTCATTTTTCTGGTACCGGTCGCTCTGCTTATAGCTTCCAGTGCTCTTGCTTCCGGAACTTTTCTGCAGTTTGTGACGAATTTTGCATTTTATGCCATCTTCTCCGCGGTGATATCTACAGCTTTGGCCAGGATCATGTTTGCGGCTTCGGGGATGATACAGGCTGATACGGCGATGATGAGGATCGATACGATCATGAATGCACCGGTACTTGAGACAGTTAGTGATTGCGAGATACCGAAAGACAGCAGCGTCGAGTTCAGGAACGTTTCTTTCACCTATGATGGTTCAAATGTTCCGGCTTTGGAAAATGTTTCTTTCAGGGTCGATCAGGGAGAAACTATCGCTCTGGTCGGTCCATCAGGAGGAGGAAAGACGACAGCGGCAAGTCTGATCCCACGTTTCTGGGATGTAAGTTCCGGAGCGGTCGAAGTTGGCGGCATCGATGTCAGAAAGATCGATCCGCATGTACTGATGGATAAGATCGCTTTCGTTTTTCAGAACAATCATCTGTTTAAGACGTCGATCTTAGAAAATGTTAAAGCAGCCAGACCTGACGCTTCTCTGGAAGAGGTAAAAGCTGCTTTATCGGCAGCTCAGTGTGACGATATCATCGCCAAACTTCCAAGCGGTATCGATACCGTGATAGGTTCCAAAGGGACCTATCTTTCCGGCGGCGAACAGCAGCGCATCATCCTTGCCAGAGCGATCCTGAAGGATTCGCCGATCATCGTCCTGGATGAAGCTACTGCCTTTGCGGATCCGGAAAACGAAGTCCTGATAGAGAAGGCCTTCAAAGAACTGACGAAGGATAAGACGGTCATAATGATCGCCCACAGGCTTTCGACAGTCGTATCGGCAGACAGGATCATCGTGCTGGAAAATGGACATGTGATCGAAGAAGGAACACATCGTGAACTTCTAGAGAAGAAGGGCAAATACGCCAACATGTGGGCTGATTACAATGAAGCAGTCGCGTGGAGGATCAGATCGGGAAAGGAGGCAAAATAGAATGTTTGGCAAAGAGTTTCAGAAAAGATATGCACTCAGTGATCAGGGCATCAGAAACGTAAAGAAAGGAGCTTTCTGGACTGTCATCGTCAATCTGGTCGTAATGGCCGGTGCCGGTATCCTGTATCAGCTGATGAAGTCCTATATGTCGGTCATCATCGATGGCTCTTCTTTACCGGATACGGCAGTCTTTATTCTATGTGTATGTGTCTTTATCGCACTTTCTTTCCTTACCCATCTGCAGCAGTATAAATCGACCTATGGACTGGTCTATGGAGAAGTGAAGAATACCAGGATCAGTATCGCCGAAAGGCTTAGAAAACTTCCGTTGGGCTATTTCTCAAAAAGGGATCTCGCCGATCTGACGGAAACGATCATGGGCGACGTCAATCGTCTGGAACACGTCTGGTCACATTGTCTGAGCTATCTTTATGGTGCTTTCATCTCGACAGGGATCATCGCTGTTTTTCTGCTCGTTTATAACTGGAAGCTTGCTTTGACATGCTTATGGGGTGTACCGGTAGCTTTTGGACTGCTGTTTGGATCAAAAGAGATCGAACAGAAACATTCCTTCCTGAACAAGCAGGCAGGAGTCGCGGTATCCGATGGCATACAGGAAACGATCGAGAATATCCGGGAGATCAAAGCGACCAATCAGGAAGAAAGATATCTGGAAGACCTTGATCGTAAGATCGACAGTTATGAAAAGACCATGAGAAAAGGAGAACTGGTGACAGGTCTGTTTGTCAATGGTGCCAGTATCATCATGCGTCTAGGCGTGGCTACAACGATCTTTGCGGCAGTCACGATGATCGCAAAGGGTGACATCGATTTCATGATGCTGTTCATGTTCATGATGATCATAACCAGGATCTATGCGCCATTCGACCAGTCTTTGGCTCTTATGGCAGAAATGCTGGTATCGCAAGTCTCTGCGGATCGCATCAATGAGATCCAGGAGACTAAGACAGCAGAAGGAAGCGATGTCTTTGAACCGAATGGGCATGATATCGAATTCAGGAATGTCTGTTTTGCTTACGATGACAAAGAAGTCCTGCATGATGTCAGTTTTACGGCCAAAGAGGGAGAGGTCACTGCTCTGGTGGGACCTTCTGGTTCCGGCAAGAGCACCTGTGCCCGTCTGGCCGCCAGACTCTGGGATGTCACATCGGGAAGTATCAGAGTCGGCGGCATCGATATAGCGACAGTGGATCCGGAAGTCCTGCTCAGAGACTATTCAATGGTCTTTCAGGATGTCGTACTGTTTGATGATTCTATCAAAGAGAATATCCGTTTAGGCAAACATGGCGCAAGCGATGAAGAAGTCTATGCAGCAGCCAGGGCAGCCAACTGTGATGAGTTTGTTAGTAAGCTGCCACAGGGTTATGATACGCCGATCGGTGAGAACGGCGCCAAGCTATCCGGTGGAGAACGTCAGCGTATCTCGATCGCCAGAGCTTTGTTAAAGGATGCCCCGATCGTCCTGCTGGATGAGGCCACGGCTTCCCTCGATGTGGAAAACGAAACGAAGGTCCAGGGTGCTCTATCCAGACTGCTTTCAGGTAAGACGGTACTGGTCATCGCCCATCGCATGAGGACGATCGAAGCTGCCGATAAGATCATCGTTCTTTCGGAAGGAAAAGTCACAGAACAGGGAAGTCCTGAAGAACTTTACAGGAAGGAAAACGGCATCTTCAGACGCATGAGCGATTTGCAGTCAGCCAGTATGAATTGGAGCATATAGATAAAAAATACGTCGTTTATCCAAAGAAGAAGGGAAATACAGGGAAGTGAAATGAAAGATAAAAGATATGATCCGATTAAAATGGTAAAGAACAGTCGCTATCAGAACTTTTTTCCGACATTATCTGAAGATATCAAGCAGGATGTCTACAGGAGAATAAACGAGTTGCTTGCAGAAGAGGAAGGATACTGCGATAAAGGAAATTACGCTCATATGTGTCAGATCTTAACTTCTATCGCTTTGTATGAAATTCTGCAGAAACACGGAAGCAGTGAAGAAGAAGCTTATCGGATCGTTTCCGAAGAGATGTGGAAGTTTCTTGATCCTTCAAAGATGCAGAAACTGGCTAAATATGATCTCTTTCTTCCCCTGATGAAAAAGATCGTTCCCTTTGGCTTTGCGAAAGGTTCCGGTGTCGGCTGGAGATACAGCTGGCATAAAGACGATCCGAGAGATGAATTCCGTTTTGAATGCAATGAATGCATCTATGAAAAGATCCTCGGGAAAAGAGGCTTGCTGAAACTTGGAACCATGTGCTGTCATGCGGATATCATCAACTACGGAGATCTGCCATATACGGATTTCATCCGCACAAAAACACTATGTCAGGGAGGGGATCTTTGCGATTTCCGCTTTGTGAGACATGATACGGATGCCGGAGATGGCTGGGAAAGAAGCAAGAGTATCTGATGATAAAAAAAGAGGTAATTCAGATGGAACAGAAAGACCAAATTGATTGAAAAAGGACGGTTCATCTTTTTAAGGTAGGGATCTTTGCATCCCTGATGGTACTTGCCGGAGATATGCTTCTGGGTTGGGGCGTCTGCGATCCAAAAGCAACGGGACTTCCGCCGATGCTCAGCAGATATCTGTCGGTTTCCGATGACAGGATCTATGCTTCTGCTTTGCTTGGACTCATCGGCATCCCGATCGAATGTCTTTGCTGGTTTGCCATATATCGTGTGATCAGAGCGTATTCCGAAAAGGATGCTCATGCCTATCGCTCGGGGATCATCGGCTGTCTGGCATTTGGCGGATGTGGGGTGCATGTTCCCTGCTGCATGGCTGCCTGGCTTCTCAAACGGTTCTATACGGGAGACACGCAGGTACTGCTCGAAAAGTTTGGCCCCTGGCTCATCTGGTTTCTTTTGCCGGCAACGGGGATCTTTATGATCTTCTTTTTTCTGACGATCATCGTACAGCTCAAAGCTTTCCTTAAAGGGCATAGCCCCTTTCCGGGCTGGTGTGCGATCTTTTCCCTTTCTTTCGGGTTCCTGTTTGTGATCCTGATGCGGATGATCGGCGACTATGCTTTCGCTAATGCTCTGGCTACCGGTTGGATCAGTATCGGCAATCTATGGATGAATGCCGGACTGCTGATAATGTCAGAAAAGGAGATGGCAAGATGTTCTGGGATCAGGTAGCAGGCGTATATGACATTTTTGTAAATGTGATCAACAGGAAAACGCATACGCAACTGAAAAAGATCGTAGCTGATCTGATCAAACCTGAAGATCAGGTCCTGGAATGTGCCTGCGGGACCGGTCTGTTAAGCAAGGTGATCGCATCCAGATGCAGATATCTTATTGCGACAGATTTCTCCGATAAGATGCTGGAGAAAACAAAGAAGAACTGCGCAGCTTTTTCCAATATCGAATATCGGAAAGAAGACATCATGACCCTTTCTTTTCCGGATAAAACATTTGATAAGGTCGTAGCAGGCAATGTCATCCATCTGCTTGATGAACCTCTGAAAGCCCTTAATGAACTTGACCGTGTCTGCAAGGATGAAGGAACGCTGATCATTCCGACATATATGAATAACGATCCCCAAGGCAAAACGAGCGGATTTGCTGCGGCTGTCGGTAAAGCGGGCGCAGATTTTAAACGGCAGTTTACGATGGAAAGCTATCGGCAGTTCTTTCTTGCTGCCGGATATAGCGATGTTGAAGTAAGTTTAGCTCAAGGGCGTATCCCTTGTGCGGTAGCCGTTATGAAGAAACGGCATTCAGATAAAGAAAGAAGGTGTGATCAATGAACAGATTTGAAGGTGTTGCCAATACCCTGTTTGTTCCTCTGGTGGCAAGGATCGCTATCTCCAAAGAATTCCCGGAATATTTCAAAGATGAAAAAGCCCTTGAACTGGAACCATATCTGCCTGAGGGCGTCGCAAAAGGTTCATCACAATACAGCAATATCGCCTCAGTCGCACGATATTACAATATGGACCGGATGGTAATGGCTTTTGCGGAAAAATATCCGGAATGCAACGTGGTATATCTCGGTGCCGGTTTAGAAACAGCTTATGATCGCATGAAAGAAAAACTTCCCGGCGTTCATTGGTATGAATGTGACCTGCCGGAGGTCATCGAAGCAAGGACAAAAGTGTTCGGACAGCGTGAAAGGGAGACCACGATCGCAGGCGATATGTTTCAGATGAAATGGACCGAAAGCATAGATCGTTCAATGCCGACACTGTTTGTCATCTCGGGCGTATTTCAGTATTTCCATGAAGAAGACATCGTCACTTTTATCCGAAACTGCAGGAGTGCTTTTCCCGGTTCAGAAATGATCTTTGATGCGACAAGCAGATCCGGTCTGCTGTATACAAACTGGTTTATCAAACGGACTGGAAATACGAATGCCCTGATGTATTTTGGTGTCGATGACAGTGAAGAATTTGCCCGCAGATGTGCAACGATCCTGCTTGAAGAAAGAACGTTTTTCCCGGACACTTTGAAGATGCTCGGGAAGAAACTGAATCTGATAACGAGGATCTCCATGAAGATCGCGGAACGAAACAAGTCGGTTAAGATCCTGCATCTGAAGCTGACTGATGCAAAGTGAAATAAAACAAAGAAAGGAAAAAGATGAAACTTGGACTGATGGGCAGACTGTTCCCGGTGTTATTGGGGAAAGTTGCATATGATTACACAGTGACAGCTGTTCCTGGTATAGACATCCGGAAGTTTAAAAAGAAACACCTCAAGGAATACAGAGCGATGGTCGATAGAACGCCTTCTGTAGGTTCCATAAAAGAAAACATGTTTGCACCGGTAATGTATCTGGCATGTTTCGGATTCTCCTATTACAAGGCGGATCCGGAAAGCATCACAACGGAAGTTTTTGACGGCATGATCGAGGCCATCTGTAAAAGCGATGTGATGAAAAGCTTTTATAAGGGAAAAAATTGTTTTGACAAGAAAGAGATCGACAGATATGTTAAGGGTTCGATACGTTCAAAACAGAAAAGATACCCGATGGACTGGGTCTTTGATTTTTCTTATGACCTTTCTGTTCCGGAGTACTATGTGACCCATCATGAATGCGGTGTCTGTAAGATCGCAAAACAGGAGGATCTGATGTTTCTGACCCCGCATATGTGTGTCATGGATTATCCAACGATCGAGTATAAAGGGGGAAAGCTGCTACGTACCAAGACACTTGGGAATGGTGATGACTGCTGTGATTTCCATGTGGTGAAGAAGACATGAAAGAAAAAGATCTGCCGATCGACTTAAGCAGACATAAGATCTATTCAAAGAAGGCGAGAAAATGTGTTCAGAAACTGCTGGACCGCTATTATGGCAAGAAGGAAGCAACAGCCTTATGGGAAAAGATACAGCTTCAATACTGTGAATTTCTGGAAGATGAGCCTGCTCTTGCCGGATCAAAAATAACCGCCAGCATCTATGATCCGATCCTGATCTTTGCCTATTATGCGATCATCCCGGATAAGCCGGCTATCGAGGATATCCAGCAGGATGTCTATGACTGTTTTATGGGCAGTTTCGATCTGCTGGGCAGGATATTCGACTTCAACAGAAAAGCAGATAACAATCTGGCGGGAAAGATCTTCCAAAAAGCAAGTGAGATCCGGAAAAAAGAGATCCTGAAGTTTCCCGCTTCCTTCCGCATGGGCGATTTCGATTACGATAAAGAAAACGGGATCGTCCGTTACAGCTTTACTCAGTGTCCGAATGCAGAGTTTGCCAAACGTCACCACATGGAAGATATGCTTCCCGTGATGTGCAATTGTGATCATTTGGCCATGCGGAAGTTGCATGCGGTACTGATCCGTGAAGGAACATGCTGCAGCTCGGATTGCTGCGATTATTGCATCGCTGGTGATAAAAATCCGATCGCCAATGAGTATGAATTAACAAAAACAGCTAACGGTCTCTGGGTGAGCAAAAAAGTGCAATGAGATGAATAAAACATGACGATCAAAGAGATCATCATCGATCGGTGATCGGTACTATTGCAACCACGATCTGATTACTCCGATAATCTCGGCTTGTGTATCTTCATCAAAATCAGCTATTTGTGTATGATGTGCTTTTCCAGTAAGGATATAGCTCCGGAAATTCGGATTATTTCCGCCATCGACATAGACAGCGCTCCACGGATCAAGATCACCGCCGATAAAGACGATATTCTGATCTGTGGTCTTTGCGAAATCATCAAGTGCCTCATAGTGACCGGGAACAAAAACGAACGCATCCTTCTGGTCATCATCAAGCACAAAGTTCCTCAGCAGTTCTTTCTGATCTTCGGGTCTGACAGATAATTTATCTTCCAGTCCGGCTTTCCTGAGCGCTTCACGAAGATAAGCAAAATTGATCTCGTAGTTTCCTTCTTCGATCAAAGCTCCTGCATAATAAGAAAAGCCGAAATAGTCATGAGAATAAAATGAAGGATCTCCGCCATATCTTGGAAGCAGAGCATACAGCGCATCATTTTTTGCCGCTTTCTGTTCAGCTGTTTCTTCCGGAAGAGCTAAGGCATCTTCGATATCCTTAAAGTCGCCATCATCCTGCCAGAATTCTACCTGAAACTCCAGAAGCGTAAAATCAAGAAGTCTGTCCTTACTTGCCCACGCAGGGAAGGTCAGACCTTTCGCCATCATGGCATCACCCAGCATCTCCTGCAGATGCTCTTTGTTTCTGATGCATTCCACCTGGAAATCTTCCATCAGTTTACGTCTTCTAGCTGCTTCTTCTTTGCCAAAGGCCTTATCGCCGATCGTCTTGTTTACATAATCCATCACTCGCGGATCGTGTTCGCCATTGCAGTTTACACCGACATAAGGAATATAGCCTTTCATGTCGCCAGGATAGTGCCGTGCATAATCTACACAGGCTCGGCCGCCTCTGCTCCTGCCATAGCTTACCCATTGTCCTTCTAAGACCTGAGACATGAGTTCATAGACATGATGATAGTCACCGGATTCGTTTTCCGTAGTCAGATATTGCCAGTTGTCTGTGGAATAGTTGTTCATGCCTTCAGGAAATGAAATTCCGGAAAAACGATGTTCGACTCGGATATGGTTAGCCTCCAGGATCACACAGACTTCCGGTTGGCTGTCTGCATACAGTTCACCTTCCATAAAAGGATAGCCGTTAGTTTCTAAAACATTCACCTGTGCATCGGGATGGATCCCGACTTCCACCCGCTGAAGAAAGGTTCCGGCATTCGGATCTGCCCAGTCTATCTGCTGTTCCACCATGACTACATATCTTTCCGGCAGCCACTTGGATTGATTGTTTTCAACTTTTTCAACACTGCTTACGCCTTCCAAAGCAGCGATTTTATCCATTAGCGATCGTTTGGAGGTATCTTCCTGTTCTTTTCTGCAGGAAACAAGCGGAAACAACAACAAGATCGAGAGAGTTGCTGTTAATGATCTCCTCAGGCAATAATTTTTCATAGATGCATACCCTTCTCTTTTATCCATAATAAATAAAAATATAATGCTTAATTATAAATATATGGTACAACTAATTCAAAAGAGATATAGTATACAGGGAATCATCATTATTTATAGGTCTTTTATGATCATGAGATCGCTCAGGAAGAGGTTCACATTTCACAATTAAGCATGATCGGGTCGTATATTATTAGAAAAAGAATAAAGAGTGTGAGAAACAAAGGCTGATCCTAACAGCAGAGCTGATCACCTGAAGCGCAGATTGTTCTGCGAGTGAAACAATTATAAATGATATGATAATTATAGAAGGGACATTATTGATCTCATAAAAATAAACCGATGATACAGCAGTTTTTGTTTGATTAATAAAGGAGCAACGTGGAAATGAAGAAGGTTATGCTGATTTTATTGGTCCTGCTGCTTGCGGGATGTTCATCTTCGGCAGGTGGAATTAACGACGATCCGCCGGCTGAGTCAATTAAGCGGAGTAATGGCTTTGATGTTGATGATACTGACAGTATCATGCCGCCTGTGGAAACAG
>JAEEGL012400657.1_pt1 | contig 13779 bp, 13 predicted proteins | sample 9134231 | NCBI WGS metagenome assembly JAEEGL01 (sample SAMN16246548, study PRJNA631951) | gut metagenome | biome: gut microbiome; feature: rumen; material: fiber-attached | host: Bos | place: Iran: Karaj | collected 2018-10 | reverse complement strand
TTCAAATTTCATGGTCTCAGTATGCTGGAAACTCGGCTCGACAAGTATCATTCCCTTAACCTTATCCTGCCTTAATATACCTGCATATATCGTTGCAAGTCCGCCCATGCTGTGCCCGAAAAGATATAAGCCTGACTGATCCATTTCCTGAAAGGACTTTAGTTTTCATACTATTCTCCATCCCGTTAACGGCACTGACGATCAGTTAACGCAGATTGCTGTCAATCGTCACCATCAGGTATCTTGGGCAATACAGGATCACTGTCAGTGATTATATCCACACCCTCAAATCTTATTACTTCTACTTCAACAGATTCATATCTATCTTTCATATCTCAAACACCTCATTTAAACATTTCTGCATAGGCATATATTGCCGTTACAAGATCGCACAATTCTTCTGAACAGATATCCGCGTATTTATCCTTCTGTCTCAGAACATTGCGGACATAGCTCATAGCACTGAGCTTAACCTGGTAGTTGTCACCGGCCTGATCAAAAACAACAGTATACTGTGTCTCAAGATTGCCTGCACCAATACCTGTAATCTCAACATAGTATTCATCGAAACCGTCTGCTTTGCTTCCGGATAGAACAGGTGTAAGAGTGTTGTCTCCAACCCTGATAACATGATCCTGAACATCATCATTAACTGTAAAATACAGTCTGATCGCAGTCTTTGAATCAAGAACAAGCGAATAACCAGTAATCTTGATCGAACTGCTTGTATTAATCTTAACGACTTTAAATGCATCAAGAACATCAGCTGAAGGATTCGGGAGTTCATTAACATATCCGTCATCAGGAAGTCCTGTACCGTACTTCCACTTAGCCGCATATGCACAGTAAGTATAAGTTGCACGAACCGGCGCTTTATCAGTAATACCTTCATACTGCATAGCAGCGACAAGGTATCTGTTAACGCTATAGGTCTTGATTCCATTCTCATACTTAGAACCACTTGCGCTATAAAGCTCCATAGCCTCATCATTTGAATCAACTAATTTAATTGAAATATCATTATCGGCCTGCACAGCATTGACTTTATAGGTAAGTTTATACTCATCTCCATCTTTAGGTGCTGAGCTGAGCAAAACTGTCTGTTCGCCCTTAGGGCCGTTCATTACTGCCTTTGCCCCGGAAACAACTGCTGCCTCAGGAATATCAAGATAGAAGTTCAAGCCAAGCTCATCGCCTAAAGTAACATTAGTTCCGGTTACCACATTTCTTGTGCTTTCCAGTGTAACAGTCAGATTTATTCCGTTCGCAGATCCGGATTCATCCGAATAAAAATATAACAGAACATGATTTCCGCTTGTTGTAAAGTCTACGGGAACAGATTGAACACTTGAACCGGTAGAGGCACTGTCAACCCATACCTGTCCGAAACTGTTCGCAGAACCGGTATCACCATCAAACGCCTCAAAATAATCAAGCATTTGTGACCATCTAAAAACTGAGACTCTGCCGGAAATATGCATTTTATATCCTTCCGGAGCTGTCAGGAGAAGATATCCATCAGCATAATTGGAATAGCTTTTATTCTTTCCACCGTCATCATATACCTTGAAGCTAGAGATGCCGGAAGGAATCGTTATCTCTTTTGTTCCGGTCACCGGCATTTCGATGTGGAGCAGATCCGTGATTTTCATAAAAGTAGCGGTTACCATAGATGCTGAATAACCCTGAGTAAATGAGAATTCATTAACAGAATAATAAGGCTCTCCTCCAAACTCGGCCGAAAGAGCACTTTCGGGTGCAGGCATATCGATTATACCTTCACCATTAGATACAGAAATGCTTGTTAAGATATAACCTTCGTCCGGTTTTACTGTCAGTGTGACAGTCTCTCCATTCACAGCACCGGTCTTATTGCTTGTTACTGTACCGTGAGCAATTGAAGAATCAATAATAACAGGAACATTTGAATCACCAACGATCTTCATATTCGTTATAGTGACATTATCTGAAGGCATAGTAAATTCACCGTTACTGTTAACCGTTACAGTTGATCCGTTCTGTCTTTTTACGGTATATTCAACATGACATCCGGAAGGAACATCGACCTTGCTCTCAAGCGTAACTGTCTCTCCACTGCCGGAATAATAGGAACCATTATATTTGATGACGTTATTATCCGCATAACCGGTTATTCCGCTGACAGTATAAAATGTGGGAGTCCCGCTGAAAGTAACAAAACCCGAAAGATCACCCGGTATTGTAATGGTTCTGGCACAGTTAGCACCAACGGCATCTTTATTGTAATATTTGCTTTGGTTTGTCTCATACCATCCAATTCCGACATTGAGCGATTTACCATTAACTGTGCTATTCAGATAATAGTTCGAATTTGTTCCGGATGGTATATTTTTAATTCCTATTATTGCACTAACAGTTCGATTACAATTTACTGTAGCACCAAAAACAAGATTATCAAATGCATACACTGATTTGTAGCCATTAGTTCCAATTAATCCGCTATATTCAGAAGGATTGGCCGCAGTAGTTGAGACAAAAGCAGAACTAATACAACCATTTAAATAAACCGACGGATTATTGTTAGATCCCAATACACCACCATGAGCCCCTGAATTTATGCTCACAGAACCGATATAAACATCATTACCAACAACACAATTTTCAATTGTTGAAGAATAATTTCCATAAGTTTCTCCTACTATACCACCAACACGGTCTTTCCCGATAATACGGGCATTTGAGACAACTAAGTTCCTTATTTCACCATGTGAGCCTATGCATCCAAATACTCCCTGATATTTAGATTCACTATATATTCTTATGCCACTTATAGTATGTCCCTGGCCATCAAAAATCCCTACGAAATCGTTATGCATATCTCCAATAGAGATATAGTTGTTTTCTGTACTGGATGTATCATTCCATGCGGATTCAGGATGAAAATCAATATCCGCAGTCAAAACAAATACTTTATTTTTACATCTGTGAGAGTCTGTCTCTGCTTCTCCTGTAGAATAAGTGCCGCTTCCATTTACATAGACAGACAGGTCATTAAGATTATCAACGGAATTGATCTCATAAGCTTCGATCACACTGTTGTAATGAATACTTCCGATATCAGAAGGGCTCGCATCACAGCTTTCTTCAGCAACTGTTTCCTCCACTTGGATATCGACGTAATCCCCGAACCCTTCCTGTAAATCTGTTCCGGTATCATCTGTTTCTATATTCGTATTTTCATCACTTTCTGATGTTTCTCCGGCATCATACTCATATTCCCCGACAATGCTACAAGGATTTTCCGGTTCTTCTCCGTCAGTCTCGTCAGCCAAAACCAGTGACGGCACAGAACCGGCGAACATGGTCATACTTAGCAACAGTGCAGCAATCTTCTTTCTTTTCATACATACCTCCGAAAAAGCCCTTGCAAGGCATCTTATGCCTTACAAGGACTCTGTTCATTTAATCAAGATCGACAGCAATGTGTGATTAACGTCTTGCATAGTTAGCTTTCTGTTGATCGTCATGCCTGTCAAACCCCAAAATTTTTATCTATGAAATTATAGCACATATATTAAAAATTCATGCGACAGTTTTTGAAATGAACACTCACAATTCTATATTTTTCACGTTTTCAGTGTTTGAATCTTTTGCTTCCGTTTTTCCGGTCTTTTAAAACGGCTTATGAATACCAGCGCTAAAATACTTGCCAAGCTTGCGATCAGCGACAGGATCCAGAGAAGAGGCATGTGGAACTGTACGTGTACGGTTCCTTTTGTATTCTGAGGAAGTGTCAGTCGGATACAGTTGTTATTTCCGTTCTCTATCGGTATCTCATGCACACCATCAATTTCTGCGCGGTAATATGGATAATTGAATAAAGGAAGATCTATAGATCCGCCATTTTCAGTCTCATATGTAAAATCGATGGTAGTCCCGTCCTTTGAATAATCCGAGATCGTAACATTCCCGCCGATGGAATAATCAGGTGAAACGTCAAAATAATCCGTGTCTGCTATCAGATATTCATCGAGACTGCACCACTTGGAATAAAGTGCACTGGAATCAAAGGAAAACCTTGCATATGTCTTTTGCGTATTTGCCGTAAATGAATAGATGATGCCCGGAAGGATAAATACAGCCAAAAGACATATGCGTGCACATTTATGGCTTTTCTTATCTCCTGAAATACGCGAAAAGATCTCGCAGATCATAGCAGTTGCAATTACTCCTGTAATTGACAGGAATCTCCAGACGAATTGTATGCTCGCGACAGGCATAGTGAGTAATCTGATCTTTATGATTTGATTCCACGGGAAGAACGGAGTACCCGCAAAGATAAACAACACTGCAAGAACAAGAAGCAGGTTGAATGAAACCCGGGATTCACACTTGTTTTCAGTTTTAGCATTATCGTGATCACCCAGAAGGGTCTTCCTGAAACGGAAGATTGAAGCAATGATCAGTACAAATAACATCTGGATCGTTGCAAATGTTATCAGGTGACCGTCAAAAGGATCCATGATCTGATATATGAAAACAGCCACGTTCGTTATGGAATTATTCATTACAGCAATCCGGCAAGCGGATGAGAAATCAATGAACGGAACAACGAATGACAGATTAGCCAGCAGGACCCACACTGCCGACACGGTCAAAGAGAGTATCCTTCTCTTGGTAAAGGTCCTTCGGGGACTTCCGATCAGCAGTGCAAAAACCATGACCATAGCCAACTCGCATGTAATCAGATGTGTCTGCAATATCCCTGTAAACCCTATCACAAACATGATCCGTGACTTAATGAAATCATCATTCCAGAGAAGATAAACGGCATAGAACAGATATGGCAGAAACGCCATCGCACAGAATTCCCCTATCGCCGCCCTTTGATACAGATCGATAAATCTGAAAAGAAGGAATGAATAGAAGATCGAGGAATAGCATCCGATCTTCCCGCCATACATCCTGCTAAAGCAGAAATAAGCCGAAAAAACCGTGAGAAGATGAATAAGGAAAACAAAGAGCTTATAAGAACTCTGCATATCTATTCCGGCAATGTTATAAACTGCAGGGAAATATAAAAGGACATCCCCATAGAAAACACCGACCGGATATCCGTGTCCGTTATACCAGTTCTGCTGGAGCTTGACCCAGGGTATTCCTCTCAAGATACCATCTCTGATCCCGTATATCCTGTTCATATGGAAGAACAAGTCATCACCAAAGGTCATATACCCTGTCGGCCATATCATAAACAAGGACATTACGAGAGAAGCGATCAGCAAAACAATGTATATCTTTCTTTTTTCCGGGTATCTGATCATAAAGAAAACAAACAGATCCGCCAGAAAACAGAATAAAGCCCACGTTGCTATCCGCGCAGCAATTACGGCACCGGCAGGAACAGGATCAACTGCTCTTTCTATAATAAGACTCTCAACAGTGAAACCTTCATTATCTTCAGCACTGACAGCAACTTTAATATCAGGAACATCATGAGCCAAAGAGAAACCTATTTCCGCATGATCGGTCTTCGGGTCCGGATTAGTACTCCAGCTATCCAACCTGACATGTTCAGCCTCAAGCAGATCCGACAAGATACTGATCGAGTTATCCCTGGAAGAACAGGAATACTTCGCAACTAAAAGGTAATCACCTTTTTCAAGAAAAAACTCTTTTGTGTATTCAGTAGTTCCTTCTGGTTCGCTCTCACTGACCAGATAAAAAAGAGGTGATTCTCCCTCCCCGCGAAGTTCCATAGAAAACGGTTCATTATTCTGATTCCGGGGAATCAGAACCAATCCGATAACCGACAGGATCTGAACTGCCAGAATGATCCATAGTATACGACTGCCGTGACCAGAACTTTTCAACCAAACACCTTCAATATTTTGATCTTTTGATTATACATCATGCTTCAAAAATACGGAGAATGTCAGGATTCATATCAGATCTTTTTCAGGTTAGGATTTCAATTATCCGGTTGGCTCAACGACCTCCCAATTAAGGCTCATATCAGCCATAACGTTAAACTCAGCATAGTAGTTATTTTTCCCGTCGCCTATCCCGCAGCAAGCAATACGGTAGTGTCCCGGATATAATTCTCCCCCATAGGGATATAGACTGTATGTCAAAGCATAACTCTGCCCGGGCTGTAATTCATGACCAAGATCGTGCACCACATTCTCATTTACCATTGGCACATAATACCAAATACCGTCTATTAACACCTGGATTGAATAATACTCCCCGTAACAGAAGACATCGTCAGTGAGATTAGTTATCTTTACGGTAATATCCTTAGCCTTGTTATAGTCGACAGCGAAAACCAGGATACTGTCCATACCTGCGTTCTCATTTACAGGAACAAGGTCTTTTTTCTTATAACCATTTGCTTTGCCACATGAACAAAGCATAAAGCATACGATAAGACTAATAGAAATAACAGATAATAATCGTCTCATATATCCGGCTCCTTTCCGCAGTTTCTTTCAAACAGTAATCAGATATTACTATCTACACTATATACAGACACAAACGGTTTTATGTTGCATTTAGTCCCTTTTCATGAAGAATGATACGGTTAGAAATCACTGCTCTCGGCATACCTGATATCTGAGGCACAGAGTTTCACTGATCCGTCGATAAGATAATCTTCTTCAATCATTTGAACAAAATATCTTATCGTATCTTCCAGGGCTTCTTCGATTGTAGTACCGTATCCAACCGAGCTTTCAGGAGATCCGTCTTTACGAACGATCATCACATCAGTCCTTCCCCGGAACCTGCCATCGGATTCTTCGTAGATCCTAACCTTCATCTTGCAGTATGGCAGAACAGCAGGCATCGCTACCTCGAATTCATCAGCGAGTCTTCTTATTTTCCCGTCGTATTTAAGTCTGATATCTTTCCACATATGTTCACCTGCTAATAATTGTTTTCCAATTGTATAAAATAAAAATGCTGTTATCTGATTATAATCCTACTGAGGGCTGAACGGCTCTTTGACCCAGTCACTGCCATTCCATCCGTAAGCGCTGTTACAAGGTGCTTCGAGATATGCCAGAATGTCAGGCCTTAAGTTACAGATAGTGTTCAAACTTACTATCTCTGTATTATCCGGATTATTTACATACTCATCCGGTTCGTCACCTTTGAAGAATCTCCAGCCGCTGTCCGGGTGATCCGGATTGCCCTTTTCGCGGTACATATATCCGATACCGTTCTCATAGGCGGCTTTGGTAATAAAGCATGCCATATTGGCAGGATAGATCTGAGCCCATTCACGTGCCTCCGGTCTATACCAGGAATAATAATTCCATGGAGCATCTTCGGCAAAGAGATTGGAAACCACTTTTTTCTGAATCTCCAGGAATTGATCAATTCCCTGAAGGCCGTTCTCTGAACCCATGAAATATATGCCTCCGCACAGATAAGACAAAGCATATTCCTTAAAAGAATGATAGAAAGCCTGTGCTTTGCATACGAAACGGTCAACTATCTCATTAAAATCCTGATCGCTGATGATCCCCGCTGCAGCTGAGATTCTGCACAGATTAATGTATTCACTGATATCCCAGGCATAGAAACCGTGTTCCTGAATCAAAGGATAGAATGCTTCTGCTTCTTTCATGCATGTATCAAAAGCTTTTCTTGCCTTCGGATTAAGTTCTTTCACATCGAAAAGCGGAGCTTTCTTCCAGAATGTCATGAACTGTTCGTAATGAACACTTGCCATGAACTGGTATCTCTGGCTGTTTATCAGATCCTCCTTTTTCTTGATGCGGAACATCCGGTCAAGAAAAGCTTTGGTCTCATCAGCTTCTTCATCAGTGCAATGGTAATCCTCATCCTCATTCATATAGACAGGAATGCCCGGAACTTTGCGCGCAGCAGAAGGAGCAGAAAGAAGTCTCGTAAATTGCTCTCTAGTAGGCTTTACTGCGCCCTTGCGTTCCTCAGGAATCGAATCAATAAACTCTTTAATGCTTTTTGCCTGGATATCCCACATAATCCATGCCTCCCTGCAATTCTTTACAGATCCTTATCATCTATACTGATATGACTTCAGTTTTTACGATCTCAAAACCTTCTTTCAAATACATTTGAACAGCATTCTGATTCCATTCAGCCACATGTATTATCATTGTATCGTATCCGCACGATTCTATGTGATCCATTGCCCATATCAGGATCTGTTTGCCATATCCTTTTTTCCGGAAGCTATCACTGACAAACAGGTCATCGATCTCATTCCCGTAGCAGGCAACAGAACCTATCATTTCTTTTCCTTCGGTAAGGATATAAATATCAGAGGATTTCTCCAGGATCTTACTAAAGTCGTCATACCAATCATACGGTTTTATATTCAGTGCCTCTCTCATAGGACGGAAAGCCGCATTATACATTAATCTGTATTGTTCCAGATACTGTTTGTCAAACGGAATACAACAGACTTCAACAGCGGGGATATCTTTTATGTCGCGTCTCATCTCGTATACACAAAAACTCATATTGTTTATCCCTATCCTTAAGTTCAATTAAAACCAAGCTGACTTATATTGTCTCTTTTCTTTTACCGTATTTGATAACCATATAATTAATTATACATTTTGCGAATCGATTCTATAGCATCAGAGATTTTTCTTCTAATATAAGTGTCTATGCTTGTGACGGTCACCTGCAATTCTCTTATTTGCCATTGTATAATGCTGCTATAAATACATATCGCATATACAAGTCAGAACCGTTATTATGAAAAAAACATCAACAATAATTATATTGATCCTGGGCGCAATCAGCATATTTACATCAAATATGTTAACTGCCATATATGATTCCAGGTGGGTATCAGGCGAAGTGATAGACATTCCGAAAGGTATGCAGTTGACAATCAGTAACGATATTTCATTATCTTCAGGCGGTTCAGATGTGCATATCGAAAAAGATACGAAAATTTTTCCTTATTATATAGCACCGTCAGGTACTGTGAATTTTCACTATAATAATGACGGTACCGAAATGGATCTCATTGTCACGTGGAAAGATGTCAAAGAAGAGGCACTGCTGAATGAACTGAAAGAAGAATCAAATCGGAGAATCAGCGAAGCACAAAAACCAATAATAAAACGTGGTGCTGTAGCTGGTGCTGTTCAGGCAGCAATATGGCTAGTCATAGGAGCATTGTTAGCATTTATGCTATCAAAGAAAGATAAGTATTTTATTTGCAATATTATCCTTATATTAGTCCCGATAATTATCATTCTGGTTGAAGTATTGATCAGGCCAGTCATTCATTAATGCAATTCTGTTATCAGCATAAATATTGTTTTACTCATTCGGATTGTAAAGCTATCCTGAATGATTCCTATAAGAACTAAAGAACGTTCGAAGATGTCAGAAATAGACTTTTTAAAGTCTCGCAAGTGATTATCAACCACCTGCATCTCTAAAAAGGCGAAATCATTATCAAAAATAAGGTTGCAGTTCTTCTCAGACGATATTATCCATTTCTGCCACACAATTCCTTAATTATTACCAATCTTTCAATTGAATTCTATGACAGAATAACCGGGGTTTTATGAAAGGAGTAAAAGACTGTGATTAATAGAAAAAGTTTACCATTTGTGACAGCTATTGCTGTTATCGGCAACTTGGTATTCACAGTCTGCACGAATTCAGGTAATATTAGCGGATCTTTTGAAATGTCTGATGTGAAACCAACAACAATGGCTCCGCAAAAAAGACACATAGGATTTATTGGAGGATAACAGAATGAAAATACTGAGAATCATTATATCTTTGGGGCTGGCACTTGCGATGGCAGTGTCTGTTGCCGCATGCGATAATAGAGGTGGTGCTTTGCCTTCGGATACTACTGAACCCGTGGTTACGGAATCTGAGACAAAGCCTATAGAGACCGAGGCCACGACTGAGCTGTCAGATTCTTCGGATAAAGCTCCAGAGCATGTTTTCGAGCAGGTCATGACTGATATCAAGACAGCACTGCAGCAGGATAAGGATTCAGCCAAGGAGGTTATTGAAAGCAAGCTTGGCGCAAAACTCAGCTTCGAGGAAGCAGATGGAAATGAGTATTATTATTCCACTGATATTACCATCGAAGGCGTTCAGTTTACGCAACTGGAAATAAAGATCAACAAGAGTGACGAAAAAGTCTTTGAAGTTAATCTCGTTAATGACACAAGCAACACGACTGACTGCAAGAGTTATGTGGAAAAGTATAAAAACAAGCTCGCTTCCGTTTACGGCAATGATCTTACATCTTCGGATTCTTCTGAGTACGAAGGCTTTAAGGTAAGTGTTAGCGAAGGTGCCAACTGCATTATAGGAGGCTCATATTCCGCGAATTATAATAAGTTCTATTTTATTATCAGCGCAGAATCGGTTTAAGGATCTGAATTAAATTTTGAAAAGAAAGAACACCACTTGATCTTGGAAGCAAGACAAGTGGTGTTCTTTAGTATTGGTGATCGTGAGCGGATTCGAACCGCTGGCCTACCGCTTAGGAGCGTCCAAAGAACAACTAAAAACATTGAAAGGACGGCATTTCCGGGCTATTCCTTTTAATCTTAAACCACTTTTCAACCACTTTTTCACATTAATAATCTTCTGATTCTTTAAGTATTGTCATAGTTCCTGATTATCTTAATATACTGAAGTGTATTCTTATCCTTCTACTAATTAAACAACTTCCCGTCACGCATAAAAGACAGAACGTTCTCGTGTATTATTCCGTTCCGTTTCTGTATGAGAGAATCCATAGTAAGAACATACTTGGGGTAGTTATCATTAATCTTTTCCAGCGATCTGTATTCCCTGTCTTCGGTGTCTTTGCTGTTAAGTATAGTCATAGCAACCTGAATATAAGCATACTGCATCGCATTATTTCTCAATATGAAATCACATTCCAACTTTCCGATACGACCTACACTTACTGAATAGTTTTGTGATCTGGCATAAGAATAAACTATATTCTCCAGCACAGGTCCGTAGTTTATTGTGTTATTCGTATTGGGGGAATAATAGAAACCAAGATCTGCCAGATAATACTTTACCTCACCAGATATAGAACGTCTTGACTTCAAGTCAAATCTCTCACATGGATAAATTATCTTAGCATCTATCAGTATTTGTATATATCGGTTTAATGTCTCTCGCTTGATCGGATTGCCTACCTTACGAAGATCATCCAACATATTCGTAAGACTGGTGGTAGACCCAAAATTGTTTATTATATATGTCTGTATAGTTTTAAATGCGGATACCTTGCGGATCTTTACTCTTTTCTTGATATCCTTTTCAAAAATCTCATCTATGACACTCTTAACATAGGTGCGTTTATCTTCCGGCGAATCATATTCCAAAGTTTTAGGAAAACCACCGTGAAGTAAAAATGTACTGAATTCAGCATTGATATCAGAAACATCTTTGTTCAAAAAGGATTTCATTGCAAGATACTCATCAAATGACAGAGTAAACATCTCAAATTCAATATATCGTCCAGTAAGTTTAGTAGTCAATTCACCGCTTAACAAATACGAATTAGACCCGGTTATAAATATAGAATAATCGCCTTCTTCTCTATAGGCATTTATAACTTCTTCAAATCTATCAACATTCTGCACTTCATCAATAAATAGATACTTTGTTCCATCAGAAATACATAATTCATCGATCTTTGCTTCTAACTCATCAGGGGTCTTTATTGATTTGTAACCCTTCTTATCCAAATTGATATATATGATTTGTTCTTTAGAAATGCCATTTTCTGACAACTCATCAGCAATAGATTGCATGAGACAAGATTTACCACAGCGTCTGACACCGGTTATTACTTTGATTATTCCTGTATCATGAAAAAAACCTCTGATTCTTTTCAAATACTTTTCTCTTTTATAAACACGCATAGAAATTCTCCTTATATTTCTGATTACACTTATTGTATACGCCGGACGCAAAAACGCAAGTTAAAGGGGTAAATTTTGTCAATTATCCAATATTTACCCCTTTAACAGCCACTTATCTGTGCTATCAATAAAAAGCAGTGAAGTAGTCAAACCTGCCTCATTCTTCCTTATCCTCGTTCATCCGGGACTTTCTGAATTCTGCTTTCCGCTATCTTGATTACCGAATCCAAATCCTTCTGACCAAGAAAATACGCTGGCATTTCTTCAATAAGAATCATACTAATATCCGGATCTTCAGATAATTATGTGTTCAAGATAACTGATAGGAATGTACCGTCAAAGTCATTACCCCAACCGTTAAGTTCATTGATAGAAGAAAAGCTTATTCTTTCTATATCAGGTAATCCTATTTTATGATTTATCAGGATTCTTTCTGCTTTCTGTATTATTTCAACAGATTCTATACCGTCACCTATTCCAGTGCCTTCATAAACCATTGCCATTTCGAAAGGTTTGTTGATCAAATAATTCAGTTCATCAGAATCGTCATCTTCTCTTCCTTCTGTTAATAATCCTAACAATCAAGGAGAGACAGATTATTGGGCGACACAGATGGAAAGTTTGGCTGTAGATGCCGCTGAAAGCCTTATGAAGATGCTTGGATATAGTCAACGCGAAGATGGAGTTTTCCTTATGAGTGAATAAATCACTTGAAAATTAACTTCTATTTCATTCAGATGCTATAATATCACTTAATAATAAGCGTTTGGCTAATCTTGACACCATTGGAGATGTGTTGTATGGAATGGTTTTTTGATGGTTTAGGCACTGAGATTATAAGTGTAGTTTTGAGTTTGATAATCGGGGGATTAGTTGGATACAAAATCGGCGTTAAAAGGGCTACAAAACAAAAACAACTAGCAGGAAATAGTGCAAATCAAAAACAGCAAATTGAAGTAGATGCTGCAGATATTAAAAACACCAAAAAATGTCAATCTAAAACAACTATAAATCAAATACAAAAAGCTGGAGAAAATTCTACGCAAACACAGATTGGTGAGATTCACAATGTTAGGAAATAAGCAATCACAAAAAGCCGGAGATGGCTCAAATCTCATTCAGGTCGATACAATTAATGTTTATCAAGGAATTGATGAGAAGCGTGCTAGAGAGATTGTACATGAACAGCTCCCTGAAATCATTAACGCATATTCACGAGAAGCCCAATCTATAGCAGAGCAACGAATAACTCAATTTGCAGATGAGTTAATACCGAAGATTGTAAAAGAGCAACTGCTTGAAACACTAAGCGATCCAAGTGTTCAAATATTACTTAAAGACGCTCAAAAATCTGCTGCTTCTTCAGAAAGAATTGAAGACTATTCGTTGTTATCAGAGTTGGTAATTGAAAGAATAAAGAAAAAAGCAGATAGGAATGTAAGAACTGGTGTAACTCAAGCAATCAAAATTGTTGATGAAATCTCTGACGAGTCTCTTTTAGGACTCACAGTTTCCCATTGTGTTGGCACATTTACGCCTCTTGCGTTCGGAATCAGTAAAGGCTTAGAGACACTCGATTCTATGTTTTCTAAATTAATATACGGCAAATTGCCGCAAGGTGATATTTGGATTGACCAGCTAGACATTTTAAATGCAATTAGAATTAATACATTCGGACACAGAAAAAAGATAGAAGAAATATACCCTGTAATTTTATCAGGTTATACTGATTTAGGAATTAAAAAAGGTTCTTTGGAATATGATAAAGCTCTACAGATAATACAAGAGGCTAATTTACCTTTGGATATAATATGCGACCATGAGCTGCGAGATGGTTTTATTCGCCTGAAAATTGTAAATCTTAATCAGATAA
>JAEEGL011779319.1_pt1 | contig 13779 bp, 10 predicted proteins | sample 9134231 | NCBI WGS metagenome assembly JAEEGL01 (sample SAMN16246548, study PRJNA631951) | gut metagenome | biome: gut microbiome; feature: rumen; material: fiber-attached | host: Bos | place: Iran: Karaj | collected 2018-10 | reverse complement strand
GAGTTTATCCTCAAACTACAGGGATAGATGTTTTGGTAAGGCCAGCTGTCTACAAAAATGAGTAAGAAAGAATTCGCTGCATCAGTACTTGGCGTTGTTGTTGCGGTAATCATTTGGGTTACAATACTGGGCAGAGAGACTATGAATAATGGATCCGTATTCTATTCTCCGTTAACATCCTTTTTGTCACTTTGGGAGGATATTCAACGAAGAGGAATACGCGGCAATGTCCTTGGCAATATTATGCTTTTCATACCGTTTGGTTTTTTGTTGCCTTTTTCATTTAGATGGGGTCAAAAATGCTGTTGGTCAATAGTTATAGGTCTTTGCTTCTCTCTTCTTGTTGAGACATTACAATTTATTATGGCAAAAGGCTGCTTTGACTTTTGTGATGTTTTATTTAACTGCTTAGGTACAGCATTTGGATATGCTTTACACCGTTGTGTGATGTGGTTGAGAAAGAAGAGTATGAATTATTAGGAGATTGAAATATAACAGAATCAACGAATATGATTGATTTAGCGTAGCCGATTTAGAGACATACCCCGCGGTATGTTGCGTACTTGCTAATGCCGGGTAAAATGAGTCTGAAACCAGATATCTCGCTTTGTCGTGTGTGAGCTAGACGGTACAAGGCAAAATCGTGGGGCGAAGCAGAATGAGGGAGCTGCCTCGGGAGACGGCTTCATTAGGTTCAGATAATTGTGAAAAAGAATGTAGGGAGCCCACATTACATGAATATTTTGATAACCGGGTCCGCTGGATTTGTTGGAAGGAATCTGGTGGAAAATCTGAAGAATATCCGTGATGGAAAGAATCGAACAAGGTCGGCAATTCATATTGAAGCGATCTATGAATATGACCGTAACAATACGCAGGAAGACCTTGACCAGTTTTGCGCTGGCTGCGATTTCGTATTCAATCTTGCCGGTGTTAACCGGCCTAAAGATCCTGCTGAGTTCAAGACTGGAAATTTTGGTTTTGCATCCACGCTTCTTGACACACTAAAGAAGCATGAGAATAGGTGCCCGGTAATGTTGGCATCTTCTCTCCAGGCCACGCTTGCTGGCCGTTTCGGAACTTCAGAGTATGGTCTCTCCAAGCGAGATGGCGAAGAACTGTTCTTTCGATATGCAGACGAGACGGGGGCAACTGTATATGTCTATCGTTTCCCGAATCTTGTAGGTAAATGGGTCCGCCCTTACTACAACTCTGCTGTTGGAACCTTCTGCAACAATATCGCTAATGATCTGCCGATCACTGTGAATGATCCGAGCGTTGAGCTGGAAATGCTCTTCATCGAGGATTTGATTGAAGAGATGTACGACTGTATGGAAGGGCATCCTCATAGGGCTGAGTATCCGAAAACCGACGAGATAGTGGATGGCGTTGTTTATGATGGCCTGACTCCAAAACCATGTGAAAACGGTCGATATTGCTTTGCTCCAGTAACACACAAGGCAACACTCGGTCGCATTGTTGAGTTGCTGAATCAATTCCATGACCAGCCGAGAACCATTATGGTTCCTAACCTAACGCCAGGAAGTTTTGAAAAGAAGCTGTATTCAATGTACATCAGTTATCTTCCAAAGGAGAAGACTGCTTATCCATTAAAAATGAATGTAGATGCCCGAGGCTCTTTTACGGAACTTCTGCATACTGCGTCAGCCGGACAGGTCAGTATCAACATTTCAAAACCAGGCATCACGAAAGGTCAGCATTGGCACAACAGTAAGCTTGAACAGTTCATAGTTGTGAATGGTCATGGCCTTATCCAGATGAGAAGTTTATTGACCGGAGAAATTCGTGAATTCGATGTGTCTGGAGATAGAATTGAAGCAGTACAAATGCTACCGGGATGGACACACAATATTATCAATTTGTCCGACACAGAAGATCTGGTTACAGTAATGTGGTGCAATGAGATATTTGATCAGAATCATCCAGACACGTTTGGAGAACCTGTGATTAAGGAGTAAAAGTGATGGTACAATGGAAGGATAACGGGAAAATTAAGCTGATGATAATCGTCGGGACCCGTCCGGAGATCATCAGGCTTGCTGCGGTAATAAAGAAATGCAGGAAGTATTTTGATACGATACTGGTTCATACAGGTCAGAACTATGATTATACCCTGAATGGTATCTTCTTTCACGATCTTGGCCTAGATGATCCGGAACTGTATCTGGATGCCGTCGGCTCTGACCTCGGCGAGACGATGGGCAATATTATCGCCGCCAGTTATAAGGCGATGGTGGCGACAAAGCCTGACGCAGTACTTGTCCTGGGTGATACCAACTCCTGCCTTTCTGTAATCGGCGCAAAACGTCTTCATATCCCAATCTTCCACATGGAAGCGGGGAATCGTTGTAAGGATGAGTGCCTCCCGGAAGAGACCAATCGGAGGATAGTTGACATAATATCAGATGTTAACCTTGCATATTCTGAACATGCCCGGCGGTATCTTGCTGATTGCGGTCTTCCCAAAGAGCGTACATATGTGACGGGATCTCCGATGGCGGAGGTGTTGACAGATAACTTGGAGCAAATCCAGAACAGTGATATCCACGCTCGTCTCGGCTTAGAAAAGGGGAAGTACATTCTTCTGTCAGCGCACCGCGAGGAGAACATCGATACCGAGAAAAACTTCATGTCGCTCTTTACTGCGATTAACAAAATGGCAGAGAAATATGATATGCCAATCCTGTATTCTTGCCATCCACGTTCACGCAAGCGCCTTGAGGCGAGTGGATTCCAGCTTGACAATCGAGTGATTCAGCATGAACCTCTCGGTTTTCATGACTATAACTGCCTGCAAATGAATGCTTTTGCTGTGGTTTCTGACAGTGGTACTTTGCCGGAGGAATCCAGCTTCTTTACGTCCATCGGGCATCCCATCCCAGCGATCTGCATTAGAACAAGTACAGAACGCCCAGAAGCTCTCGATAAAGGCTGCTTCATCCTTTCTGGTATTGATACGGTTGGACTGCTGCAGGCTGTAGACACTGCCGTAGAGATGGTGAAAAATGAAATCACTGGTGGAGCCATGCCCGTTCCGGATTATACTGACGTCAACGTTTCCGATAAGGTTGTAAAGATCATTCAGAGCTACGTCGGCGTTGTAAATAAGATGGTTTGGCGAAAAGCGTGACTTCTGCGATAACGCGTTTTAGTTCATCAATCATGGGTTAGGCCGTTCCCCATGAACAACGGCCTTTTTTCTGCTGAAAAGCTTGAAAACTTGCAGTTTTTCGTTCAAAATAGATTTCCGATTGATCTAATATTGAACATATTAAGAGGGAGGGAAACAAAGTGGCTTTAACAAGAAAACAATTTGACATTCTGGAAGTACTGGCTACGACCAAGGAGTCACTTACACAGAGAAAACTTGAGGAAAAAACAAAGCATAGCCTGGGCACAATCAACCGTGTCATGAAGGAATTGACGGAATCGGGATATGTGGAGGATGGAAGTATCACGAATGCGGGGATTGATGCATTGGAACCCTATCGCTGCAAGCGTGCAGTGTTTATTGCTGCTGGTTTTGGCACACGTCTTGTGCCTATCACTTTCAATACTCCTAAGCCCCTGGTCCGTGTTCATGGGGTGAGGATTATTGACAGGCTTATAGATGCATGTCTGGAAGCCGGGATTAATGAAATTATTATCGTGCGCGGATATCTTGGAGAACTATTTGACCAGCTGCTCTACAAGTATCCTATGATAAAGTTTCTGGAGAACCCGGTATATAACGAAGCAAATAATATATCCAGTTCTCTGGTTGCGAGGTATATGTTGTCCAACTCATATGTGTTCGAAGCTGACCTTCTGATATCCAATCCAGCGATCATCCGTAAGTACCATTATACTTCTGATTTCCTGGCCATAAAGAAGGACAGGAGCGATGACTGGTGCTTCAAAGTAAAAGACGGGGTTATCCAAGAAGAAAAAGTCGGAGGAGAAGGGGACGATATTTGGCAGATGGTTGGTATCAGCTATTGGAATGAGGCCGACGGACACAAATTATCCCAAGACATTCAGGATGTATACGCTTCTCCGGGCGGAAAAGAACGCTACTGGGAGCAGGTGCCATTAGTCTATAGGAAAGAACATTATCAGGTTGAGATTCGAGAGTGTTTCGATGAAGATATTGTCGAAATAGATACGTTCAAGGAACTGAAGGCAATTGACAAGACATATGACGTTTGACAGAGCATAACACGAAAAAGGCAGGATAAATAGGAATGGCAAACAAAAACAGCGGAGAAGGCAGTTTAAAGCGTACTCTTTCACCCATGCATGTTTGGGCTATTGCTTTCGGTTGTGTTATTGGATGGGGTTCATTTATAAATCCGGGTAAGAAGTTCTTATCTAATTCCGGTGTGGCAGGTACGGCGATAGCGATGATTCTTGGCGCACTGGTTATGATTATTATCGCATTCAGTTATGCCTATATGGTCCCGAAGTATCCGAAGGCTGGAGGCGAATTTACTTTCACCAAGAACTGTTTTGGCAAGACACTGGCCTTCATATGTGGATGGTTCCTTGTGGTTGCATATCTGACCAATGTCCCGATGAACAGTACGGCAATAGGTCTGATTGTTGATGGTCTGGATGGTCCTGCGGATATCCTGAAATTCGGTTTCCACTACACGATTGCCGGATTCGATATCTATATGGGTGAAATGATGCTGGCTGCATTCATCCTCATACTGTTTGGTTACCTTAATATCATAGGTGTTCAGAAGGCAGCCTTTGTTCAGACGATATTATCTACGCTCCTTGTGGTCTGTGTGTTCACCCTTTTTATTGCGGCGCTGGTAAGCAGCAAGGCAAAGGGCATCAATATGCAGCCCGTATGGGGCTTTGATAAGAGTGCTGCAATGGCAGCAGGTGCCACAACAGAGGCAGTCAGGGACGAGTTCGCTCATGCCGGAACCGTAGGGATCTTATCTGCTATTCTTGCGACCTTTGCGATTGCTCCGTGGGCGTATGTTGGCTTTGATGCTATTCCCCAGGCGGCCGAGGAGTTCAATTTCAGCTTCAAGAAGGTCTCCTTCATCATGATCATTGCAATCGTGTTTGGTTGCTTTGTGTATGTGAGCAATAACACTGTTGCGGCGGCAGCGTTGGAAAACTGGCCAGATCGCGTAATGGCAGGCGAGTGGGTTGTGCTTGTGGCAGCTACAGAGCTTCTTGGAGGCTTTGGCAAGATACTGGTTGGGCTTGGCGTGTCATGCGCTGTTCTTTCTGGCATAATGGGTTTTTATCTTGCATCGAGTCGTCTTATGTACTCCATGAGCCGTGATGGATATCTTCCTGAGTGGTTTGGCCGCGTAGATCAGAAATATGGCACACCAAAGAATGCTATGATATTCTGCGTTATCGTATCTCTTTCCGGCCCTATCTTGGGACGTGAGGGTCTAGGCTGGTTTGTGGATATGAGCGCCATCGGTGCCAGTATTGGATACTTCTTTACTTCAGCTGCTACACTTGTGACATTGCGGCGTGAAAAAGACGGTACGGGTTTCCTAAAAGCCATGGCGATCGCCGGTGTTGTGTTTTCTGTCATTTTCATGATTCTACAGCTTATTCCGATTCCTGGACTTAGCGGCGTTCATTTCGGAAAAGAGAGCTATATCATGTTAGTGATCTGGATTGCCATCGGGGTAGTCTTCTACGGCATGCAGAGGAAATTCTTCACCGGTAAAGATTGAACACATTCTGCATTATCTTCTGCGGGACATGTTTGTTCTGTTCGGAAGCTGGGACATGACAGGGCGACATTGGAACAAAACCATGGGAGGATAAAAGTTCATATTTTGACGCTGTTTCTTCACGAGATGAACGTGATGCAATTGATGTCGATACTTATAATGAGTTGAAAAATGTGGGAAATACACATGCCTTGTGAGTGTTATTGCCATTCTTCGAAGCGAACACAGAGCCAACAATGTTCAATCTGAGCATTATAATACGATTAAATCGAACAAAAAAGCTTGACGGGAACACCCATGAGTATTATACTTGTATTCAGTTCGATTTGCGGATACACCGTGAATTGAACTAGACTAAACCCTGTTGGAACAAAAAACTCTTCATCTGCTTAAAAAGTGAGAAGATGAGGATGAAAATTGAACACAACAGGAGATTCACGTATAGGAGATAGAACCATGAATAAGAAGGTCCTTTCCATCGTTACCCTGTTGCTCTGCATGACTTTCGTCCTGGCTGGATGCGGCAGCAATGATAACAAGACTGAAAGTAACGCTACATCCAATTCTGGTAAGGATCGTGTAGTCATCTACACAGCAGCCGAAGATGAGCGGATAGCTTACATCCAACAGGAACTTGATAAGAAGTTCCCGAATACTGAGATCGTCATCCAGTCGCTTGGCACCGGCCAGCTTCTGTCCAAACTTCAGGCGGAAGGCAAAAATAGCGACTGCGACATCTTCTATGATCTGGAAGTTGTCAATGCGGAGATCATCCTGAATGCCTCTCCTGATCTGTTTGTTGATTTATCCGACTATGACTTTTCCATCTACGATTCTTCCGTGACCGGCTACACAGACCGTCATCATCAGTATGCCGTGAACGGTAAGACAGCAGGTGCTTTCCTCGTCAATACCAAGATCCTGGAGGAGAAAGGTCTGCCAATCCCGGAAACCTACGAAGACATGCTGAAGCCGGAGTATAAAGGGCTCATTTCAATGCCTAGTCCGAAATCCTCCGGTACTGGTTATAGCTATTATAACGGAATGGTTACTATCTTGGGCGAGGAAGCGGGATTGAAGTACTTTGAGGACTTGAATGCCAATATCAAGGAATACACTACTTCCGGCTCTGCTCCCGCAAAGGCTGCCGTACGCGGAGATGTCGCTATCGCTTATGGCCTGTTGTGGCAGTGCGTAAACTACGCCAATGAGAATGAGGGACTGACGGTTGTGGTTCCTGATCAAGGACTTGCCTTCGACCTCTTTACCATGGGAATAATCTCCGGCCATGAAACCAAGGGAAGTGTAAAGGAAGTCTTCGCTTATCTTTACAACGAGCTGAACAAGCCACAGTGTGCAAAGTTTAACCCTGATAAGATCTACTCTGATATGCCCGCAGCCGAGATTGAAAACTATCCGGCAAGTTATGACGAGATCACAATGGCTGGCCTGTTTGACTACCAGTACAAACAGGATCTCCTGGACAAGTGGAAGTACTGATTATAGCGGCATAGATTTGGAAAGAGGAGGAGAGCTGATCATTGGCTCTCCCTCTTTCAGGTTAGAAGCATCCTTTCGTCTCTGTTGGAAAAGCCAGAAACGATGACCCGGGAAATGGGATAATTACGGAGGGACACATGGAAACTAAAGACGCGGTTGTCATCCGCTGTGAAAACATAAATAAAAAATTCAAATCGAAGACGGTTCTGGAAGACATTTCATTCGCTGTGAACCGTGGGGAGTTCCTTTCCCTTCTTGGCCCCTCCGGGTGTGGGAAAACCACGATCCTCCGTATGCTCATTGGCATTGAGACACCTACAAGCGGTAGAATAATAAAAGACGGTGTGGACATTACGAACGCTGCGCCGAAGGACAGAAATATCGGTATCGTTTTCCAGAACTACTCGCTGTTCCCCAACATGGATGTCTACCACAATATCTCATATGCACTGAAAAGCCACAAGATGGATAAGGACGATATCGACAGGAAAGTCAAAGAAATCATTGAAACTGTCGGACTTGAGGAGCATATCTATAAAAAGCCCAAGCAGCTTTCAGGCGGCCAGCAGCAACGTGTGGCGATTGCCCGAACTCTTGTCCTGAACCCAGATATTATCCTGTTCGACGAACCGATGTCTGCTCTGGATGCGGAGATTAAGGTAGTTCTGCGCCAGCAGCTCAAGGAGATCCAGAAAAAACTCCAGATTACCATGATCTATGTGACCCATGACCAGGAGGAGGCGTTTGCCCTTTCTGATCGTATCATGGTACTGAATGATCTGCGGATTGCCCAGCTGGACACCCCGTATAATCTCTACCATAATCCCGCAGATCCGTTTGTTAAGCGTTTCGTGGTAGACCACCTGGATTTGAAAGTGAAGAGCATTGAGGATAGCATTGGAAAAGCAGGGGAAAAGAAATAATGAAGACACAGATAATGGGCTTTGGCAGAACTGTCAGGCATGAGTATCTGCGCCTGATTTCTGTCGGATGTATTTTGCTTTTTGCCATCCTGCCGCTTCTGACGTTGGCCTTCCATGTAAATGAAACGGACTGGCAGTATATACTGAAGGATAACAGCTTCTGGGAAGCAATCGGTAATTCCCTGATCTATACGACAGCTGCCGCTGTGATAACCACAGTGCTGGCTCTTATTGCTGCATATCTTTTGAACACGGCAACGCTGAAAAGGAAAAACATTTTAGTGATTGCCCTGACCCTTGGCATGCTGGTTCCGACGATTTCTGTAGGTCTGGGCCTGCGTATTCTATTCGGCACGAACGGATTCATAGATCTCCTTTTCGGTATGGAAATCGAAGTCCGTGGTTTTGCCGGGCTCATCATGGGTTCCGTGATGACATCCTTTCCGGCAACTTTTCTGATCCTTTATGATGCCCTCCATTATGAGGATAAGGGTCCATATGATGCGGCAAGCATTATGGGGATACCGAGGTTCAGCACCTTTTTTAAATTGACCATCCCTTATCTCCGCATTGCCCTGATGTCGGCTTTCTTTGCCTGCTTTACGTTGATCTTCTCCGACTACGGAATGCCGATGGAGATCGCTGGCAAGGTAAAGACGCTACCGATGTTTTTATACGATCAGTTCATGTCCTCTTTCCAGTATGGAAGAGGAAGCATAGCTGGTTTCGTATTACTTATTCCTTCCATCATTTCTTTTGCATTTGATGTGATCTTTAAGGATCAGAGTAGCGAAAAACAGGAAAGGCTGATTAAGGCAGAGAAAGGCTTCAGCCGGACGGCAGCAATCGTGATAATTCTGCTGTGTGTAATCCTGTTTACACCACAGCTTGCTTTTATCAGTCTTTCTTTCACTAAAGCGTTCCCGAATGACCTGAGTTTTACCTTTGAACATATAGCCAATATTTTCAGCAATACCCACGGCGTCGGCCTGACCGCATATATACTGAATTCACTGGAACTGGCCTTCCTGACAGCACTGCTGGGTACCTGCTTTGCATACCTCCTTGGGTATCTGAGCGTGCGTAAGACAGGCAGAATGGGAAAGGTTATCGATCTGCTTGCGCTGAGCACCATCGCAATTCCCGGACTTGTTTTGGGCATTGGTTTTATTTTCCTGTTCAAAGGAACGAACGGATCTTTTTATGGCACGATCCTGATCCTGATAGTGGTGAACATATTCCACTTCTTTGGTTCGCCGTATCTGCTGGCTAAGAACTGCCTGAACAAGATTAACAGCGAATATGAAGTCATTGGTGAAACACTGGGAATCAGCAAGGGGAGAATAATCAAGAACGTCCTTATACCATCATCTACGACTACACTGGTGGAGATGTTCTCATATTTTTTCCTAAACAGCATGATCACTATTTCCGCAGTGGCATTCCTCTGCACCTATGATAATCAGCCGCTGTCCATTCTGATCACGACCTATGAGAAGAACAGCAACTATGAGATGCAGAGCGTAATCTCACTTATTATCCTGTTCCTGAATGTAGTCGCCCGCGCAATCTTTACAGCCGTTGTAACGGTGATGAACAGAAGGGAAAGCCGGGAAGTCGAGGGCGGAATAGGACTGAGCCGATATGAATTCGATTTTCTGACTTATCTTGAAAAACATGGAAAAGGTATGTACAGCCAGAGAAAACTTGCTGATGACCTGACGATTACACTTTCCAATGCCTCAAGGCTGGTAAGGGATCTTGCAGACCATGACTATATCAATGAACTGGCTGACGGTACAATTGAAATCAGTGAAAAAGGACTAAAGGCTCTCGAACCATACAGGGTTCGTAAGGCTATCATTCTCGCGGCTGGTTTCGGTCAGCGGCTTGCCCCGGTTACCCTGGATACACCGAAACCGCTCGTTAAGGTAAACGGTGTGCGCATCTTGGATACGCTGCTTGACGCCCTCTATGCCAAGGGTATTACAAACATCACAATTGTCAGAGGGTACAAAAAAGAGCAGTTTGACCAGCTACTTGAAAAGTATCCGACAATCCACTTTATCGACAATCCGGAATTCAATCTGGCGAATAACATCGGTTCCGCGATTCACGCTATCGACTTGATCGACCGGTGCTATATCTGTGAAGCCGACCTGTATATTACGAATCCTGACGTGATCAACAAATATGAGTACCGTTCTAATTACCTCGGTGCTAAAGTCACGGAGACAGATGACTGGTGTTTTAAGAAGCGGAATGGCTGTGTGAATGGCTATCAGATGGGCGGTACAGACTGCTATCAGGGATTCGGTATCTCCTATTGGGATGGAGAGGACGCTGAAAAGCTGAAAGCTGATCTGCGGAAGGTTTATGGCATGCGCGGTGGAAAGGAAAATCTGTGGGAAATGGTTCCACTGAAAATCATGCGGAAGAACTACCACATAGAAATCCGCAAGTGCCATAAGTCTGATATCATTGAAATAGATAATTTCATTGAACTGATTGCAACTGACCCGAGTTATGCCCAATATCCTGGGTACGAGGAGTATAGTGGGAGATAATCCATTATGTGTATTCACAGTGGTTGATCACCATTGTGAGTTTCATGGATTTGGATATAACTGATCCGAAAGAAAGTACAACTAAGAGATGACAAACTATATAGAGAACCATGTTCTTGTCAGCATAATTATCCCGGTATTTAATACAGCTTCTTATCTTTACGAATCTTTATATAGTGTGACTCACCAAACCCATAACAATTTGGAGATCATAGTCATAGATGATGGTTCTACGGATGAAAGTAGCAAAATATGTGATGAGTTTTCCCAAAATGACGACAGAATCTATGTGATGCATACAAAGAATAACGGTCTTTCTGCTGCACGAAATATAGGTGTGCGTCATGCCAAAGGAACGTTTATTTTATTTCTTGATAGTGATGATTGGATTGCACCAAATACAATAGAAACGATGCTTATAACAGCTTTTCAAGCTAAAGCAGATGTTGTTGTTGCAGATTCCATTGCTGAGTATGTAGATCGTTCTGTGCATCCTCAAAGGGAGCAATGTGTTAAGGTATATCGGGATCAAGACATTCTTTCTGCATATGCAGAAGGAAAGCTACGTGATGTGGTTTGGAACAAACTATATGCAAATTCTTGCTTTTCGCTTCTTCTGTTTCCGGAAGGTCACTATTATGAGGATGTTGATGTTACTTGGAAATTAATGAGGCATTTGGCTGATAATTGTGGAATTGTCGTTAAAATACCAGAAGAGCTATTTCATCAACGTGTGAGAAAAAGCAGTATCTCACATGCAAGAACGTTTTGTACTATTGTTGATTGTTGGAAGGCTTACTATGGAAAATTCGAGGCACTACCTGAGTATAAAGACTGGTTAATACCTGGATGTGTTGCGGCAATTAGTAGGATGTGGCCGAATTACAATGGCTTTTCGAAAGCAGAAAAGAAAAAAGCAAATACTATAATTCGTGAAATGTGTGATTTCTCTAGAAAATATCGTCGTAACATTCTAACTGGAGATTATAATCAACATATTAAGAAGATTTGTCTAATCTCACAGAGCAGGTCACATCTTCTTATGTGGCTTATGCATCATGGTGGTAGAATTCACAGGATGTTTATGAAGACAAAGAATGTTATGTTTGATTGAAATAATGCGATAACAGGTCTGAAGAAGGCCTCTATTGATTCATATCTCCCCTATAAGAATCTTATATTTAATCTCGATCAAACGACGGTTAATGCTGATCGGCAGCGTGTGTTTCGCAAGCGAGTGAAGGCAGTGAAAGAACTTCAAACTGATTGCAGCGGATTCGAGTTGTGCTTGGTATCCTGGTATGAGGAGTATAGTTGTAATTAACTAGAGTCATATAAAATCAAGAAAGAGGCGGTTCTTATGAAGCTAAAGACGGGAATGCGGTTTGAAGAGCGCGCGGGAAAAGAAGTGTATCTTGTCAACAGCGATAAGGAACTCTTAATTACGGGTATTACTGAGCCGATAGCTACACGACTCTATTTTTCAGAAATGAGTGAAGATGAATTAGAAAAAGACGTCCCAGGAGCCCGGCAGGCGTTACAAGGTTTGAGAGAATGGATAGAATGACAAGCCGATTCATTCAGTGTTCCGAATTGGAAAGGATTCCTTCTGCTTTTAACAGGTTAAGATAAATGGCTATAATTCAACAGAATTCAATAATTGAGAGCATGATTTACCTCTGCGGCTGTGCAGTGAATGAAGTAACCCCAAAGCCGGAAGTGATATCTTCTATCGATCTTGACCTGCTTTTCGAAGTCGCCAACAAGCATAAGTTAGCGGCTATGATAGGTTTGGTTTTGAAGAGTATTGGCGTCACCACATCCCATTTTAAAAATGCCATTGCTTTAGCTCAGAGAGCGACAGTAATCCTAAATGGCGATTTGGCAAACGTTGTATCAGCCTTTGAGTCTTCTGGAATATGGTATATGCCCTTGAAGGGGGCGATTCTGAAAGAATACTACCCAAAGTTTGCCATGCGCGAGATGTGTGATTGCGATATTCTTATAGATGAAACCCGTGCAGCGGATGTTAAAGCCATCATGGAACGCCTTGGATTTCAGGTGAAGAGATATGGTATTTACAACGATGATGATTACCTGAAACCGCCAGTATCTTCATTTGAGATGCATCGATCGCTGTTTGGAGATATGCACGATAAGAAACTATATGAATACTATAAACAGGTTAAGAATATACTCCTAAAGGATGAAAATAACGAATACGGCTATCACTTCAGTTTAGAAGATTTTTATATTTTCATGATAGCCCACGAGTATAAGCATTATAACATGGGAGGGACGGGCCTACGATCACTTCTTGATACATATGTGTTCCTCCAGAAAAATGAGCTCGACATGGCTTATGTTAAAGCAGAGTTGGAGAAATTGGGAATACGTGATTATGAAAAAAAGAGCCGATCACTATCAAATAAACTCTTTTCTTACTTTGATGAGGAACTGACCAAAGAAGATCAGCAGATGCTGGAGTATATCATTTCATCTGGGACTTATGGTTCTTTAGTTCACCAGATAGAGAATACGATTCATGAAACCGGGAAAGGAAAGCTTCAGTATATTGTACGTCGATTTTTCGAACCTTTTAGTAAAGATGATCCACATAGGAAGCATTACAGAAGGAAGTATGCTACTTTCTTCAAGCACCCAATTCTGCTTCCCTTCCTGCCGTTTTATCGGCTCTTCAAAGCTTTGAGGACCAATCCGAAGAGAATACGATCAGAAGCCAACGCACTAAGAAAAGCCGGGAAGGCGACGCGCTGAAACCGGCTTTCTTTTCCGACGATTATGTTGTTTTGTGACGCTTATACAAGCGCAGAGAGGAGCAACAGTTAATGGGACGTAAACCGAAATACCCTGATGCAGAGCGGGTAATCGCAGACTTCTATAATGCCGTATCCGAATCATATAACAATCCTTCCGAAGATGAGAAAGGACGGGAGGGAATGAAAAAGCAGGAACTTCTGGCCGAGGAGTTTGGGACATCCAGGCTCAAGATTCGGAAGATCCTGATTACTACAAGAGACATCGTTTATCCAGAGACGAAGAGAATACAGG
>JAEEGL010519473.1_pt1 | contig 13779 bp, 5 predicted proteins | sample 9134231 | NCBI WGS metagenome assembly JAEEGL01 (sample SAMN16246548, study PRJNA631951) | gut metagenome | biome: gut microbiome; feature: rumen; material: fiber-attached | host: Bos | place: Iran: Karaj | collected 2018-10 | reverse complement strand
GGGCGTATATGGCGCAGAGTGGTATAACAATGTGCCCACCTTCACGCGCCGCGCCGCTGCCCATAATGCCACGCTGCCTTTCACACGCAACGTAGTAGGTCCTATGGATTACACTCCTTGTGCCTTTAGCGACTCGCAACACCCTCACATCACTACCCATGCCCACGAGCTGGCACTCACCGTGCTTTTCGAAAGTGGCCTGCAACACTTGGCCGACCGTCCTGAGAGCTACTACGCGCAGCCCGCCGAAGTGCAGCAGTATCTCGCCCATTTGCCCGCCACTTGGGACGACACCCGCCTGCTGGGCGGCTATCCTGGGCAGTATGCGGTAGTGGCTCGTCGCAAGGGTGACAGTTGGTATGTGGCTGGTATCAATGGCACCGACCAGCCCATGACCATTGCTCCCGACTGGAAACGGTTGAATAACCCTAACCTTAACGCTAACGATAATAATTTTCAATTATCAATTATCAATTGTCAATTATCAACGCTTTTTGCTGACAGCGGCAACGATGCTCAGCCTTGGGCCATCAGTAACGCCGTGCAGGAAAGTCAAATAAAAGATATTCGCTGCCAGCCGCGCGGTGGCGTCGTGCTCGTCATCCAAAAATGACTGTAAAACCGTGAACTATTAACTGTACACTGTGAACTATAAACTGTAAACAATTACCCATTTCTCCTATTCCCATGAAAATTAAAATTTTAACATCAGTCCTTTTGCTCACCATCGCTGTCGGTCTGCATGCTGCAGACAAAGTGACCGTTGAGTTTTTTACCCCTGGCATTGTTCACGTTGTGAAATTGCCAGAGTCATCTGCTGCACAGTTGAGTCGGCAGCCAAGTCTAGTGGTGATAGCCAAGCCCCAGCAAGTTTTTACCCAAAAGAAGGGCAATGCTGTTTCAAGCAGCGAACTGACGGTGCGGCTTGACGAACGTTCAGGCTGCCTTACTTTCCTGACACCGAAAGGAAAGGTGCTGCTGCGCGAGATAGCCCACCGTTTTGAACAGCGTGCTACAGGAGCAGATGCAGGTAAATACATAGTAACTCAGCGATTTTTGCTCGACAAAGACGAGTCTGTCTATGGTCTTGGTACGCTGCAAAACGGGCAGATGAACCGCCGTAACACCCACGTCAGAATGGAACAGTCGAACTTGGAAGACTTTCAAAGCGTTGTACAGAGCATCAAGGGATGGGGCGTGTTTTGGGACAATTATTCGCCTACTCAGTTTGACGATGACCTGAAACAAGGAATGTCGTTTACATCGGAAGTGGGCGAGTGTATCGACTATTATTTTATGTATGGTGGCTCTGCCGACGGAGTGATAGCCCAGATGCGCCACTTGACGGGCGATGTGCCCATGTTTCCCCTTTGGACCTACGGATTCTGGCAGTCGAAAGAGCGTTATAAGAGCAGTAAAGAGTTGCTAGGTGTGGTGGATAAATATCGCGAGTTGCAGGTACCGCTCGACGGCATCATCCAGGACTGGCAGTACTGGGGCAGCAACTACCTCTGGAATGCCATGGACTTCTTGGCTGAGGACTTCGCCGACGGCAAGCAGATGGTACAGAAGGCGCACGAGAAAAACACCCACCTGATGATTTCCATTTGGGCGAGCTTTGGCCCTATGACCAAGGCCTATCGGCAGCTGGCCGAGAAAAATCTGCTTTTCGACTTCGAGACATGGCCGCAGAGTGGACTCACCTTTTGGCCTCCACGCAAGGACTATCCGTCGGGTGTGCGTGTCTATGATGCCTTTAGTGCAGAGGCACGAAAAATATATTGGGACAACCTGAAAACGCTCTATGACTACGATATTGACGCTTGGTGGATGGACTCTACCGACCCAGACTTTTTTGATCCTCGCGAATCGGATTACGAGCATGCTGCCGGCTCGGGTGGTGGCACATGGCGCTCGCTGCGCAACGCTTTTCCGTTGATGACGGTAAAGGGCGTTTATGAGAGTCAGCGCAACATGCCACACGCAACGCCCAGTGATGAGAAGCGCGTTTTTATCATGACCCGTTCGGCATTTGCCGGACAGCAGCATTACGGTTCAAACATGTGGAGCGGCGATGTGGCTTCGTCGTGGGACATGCTGCGTAAACAAGTACCCGCCGGACTGAGTTTTTCGCTGACAGGCAATCCCAACTTCAATACCGACATCGGCGGTTTCTTCTGTGGCTCTTACAACACCAAAGGCCCAGGCTCGGCACCACAGAATCCGCAGTTCCAGGAGCTTTATGTTCGATGGATGCAGTACGGGCTGTTCTGTCCGGTGTTTCGAAGCCATGGTGCTGATGCACCGCGTGAAATATGGCAATTCGGCAAGAAAGGCGAACCCATTTATGATGCCATCGAGAGTACTATCCGTCTACGCTACCGTCTGATACCCTATCTGTATAGCACTGCCTGGCAGGTAACGAGCAACAATGGCAGCTATTTGCGTCCGCTGTTCAGCGATTTTGCTGCCGACAAACAAGTGTTGAACATGACCGACGAGTTTTTGTTTGGGCAGAGCATCTTGGCTGCTCCTATTTTGACTGCACAATATACTCAGGAACAAATCATCAAAGAAGACGCGATGACGGGCTGGAACAAAAAAGAGTCTGTCAAGGCCAATGATTCACCAGAAATAGTGCAATGGACAGAAAAACGTAGTGTCAGCAAATATCTGCCCAAAGGAGCCGACTGGTATGATTTCTGGAATGGTCAGTGTTACCGTGGCGGTCAAAGTGTTTCGTTACAAACCTCTATCGACCGTGTGCCCATGTTTGTGCGTGCAGGCAGTATTCTTCCGCTGGCACCCGAAATGCAATATGTGGGACAGAAAGACTGGGGCAGTCTCGAACTGCGTGTCTATCCCGGAGCCGACGGTTCGTTCACACTTTATGAAGACGAAGGCGACAACTACAACTATGAGCGCGGCCAACACTCGCAGATATTGATGCGCTGGAACGATGCGCGTCGTACTCTTACGATTGAAGACCGTCAAGGATCCTATCCAGGCATGATAGATCAGCGCAAGTTCACAGTAGTGCTGCCCGACGGCCAAAGCCGCACCATTGAATATAACGGAAAGAAACAAGAAATAGCATTTTGAATAATGAATAATGCTTAATGTTTAATGTATAACGTATCATACATAATGAATAACACCTCTGTCAACCATCAATTCTCAATTGCCAATTCCCGACGGTTGGTTCTTGCAGTGACTATGTTGCTGCTTTGCAGCCTTTGTGTTCATGCCTCTACCATTCCTTTTGGCAAAGGAAAACTCACTGTGCGGACGGTGGCCCGGAACGCCGTCAGAATCCAATATGCTCAAAACGAGGGGAATGCCACCTTCCCCTCGTTGCCCGACTGGCTCTACGAGCACCGCGACAGCCAGGAGGTGAGCACCGACGAAATCAGCGTGGTGACTGACACCGAAAACCAACGAATCAGTGTGAAGAACAAGGCGGGCGAAACGGTGTTTGTTGCTACCTCGCACCAGCTCGAAAATGGTGTGGCCACCTTGGTGATGGAGTCGCCTGTGGATGAGAGCCTTTTCGGATTGGGACAGTTTCAGGACGGAGGCAGCAACGTTCGCGGTCTGTCGCGGCGGCTGACCCAGGTGAACACGCAAATATCTGTTCCCATGATGCTCTCAAGCCGCGGCTACGGGTTGCTTTGGAACAATTACGGCATGACGGAGTTCAACCCGCTTGCCAGCAGTGTCCGGCTGGCCGAGACCCCCCTCTATCCCCCCGAAGGGGGGAAGCCCGGTGAACAGGAAGTGGTGAATGTAACCTCTACCGAGGGCGGGCGACAGGAGGTGCGCAGGCACCACAAGTTCTGTGCCACGCTCGGGGTGGCCGAAAGTGGCGACTATGCCCTGCTGCTCGATGTGGGGCAGAAAATGGCGCGTCGCCATCATCTTTCCATAGACGGCACAGAGGTCATCGACATGAAAAATCTGTGGCTCCCGCCAACGGCCTCTGCCATTGTGCATCTTGAGGCCGGGCAGCATCGGCTTGAGGCCGAGTTGTCGGATGGCGACCAGCCCGTGGTTTTTTATGGGCGTGTGAAAGATGAAACCGTTTTCCGTTCGCCGGTGGCCGATGCGGTTGATTACACGGTTTTTGTAGGTTCGCCCGATGAGATCATTGCCTCTTACAGGCAGCTGACAGGACAGTCGCCCCTCATGCCTCAGTGGGCCTTGGGATATATTCATTGCCGCGAGCGGTTCCACTCGCAAGAAGAGATCTTGCAGACAGCCAACCGCTTTGTTCGTGAGCAGATGCCCGTCAGTGTGCTGGTACAGGATTGGCAGTACTGGGGGAAACATGGTTGGAATGCCATGCAGTTTGACGAGGAGTTTTATCCCAGCCCGCGTCTGCTTACCGACAGTCTGCACCACATGGGCATGCGGCTGATGGTGAGCGTTTGGTCGAAGATAGACAAAAATTCGCAAGTGGGCAAGCAAATGCTCAGCGACGGCTACTATATTCCTGAAACCGACTGGATTGACTTTTTCCGTCCCGAGGCTGCTGCTGCCTATTGGAGAAATTTCAGCCAGCGGCTGGTGCCTTTAGGCATTGATGCCTGGTGGCAAGATGCCACAGAGCCTGAGAACGACGACTTGGTGGGCCGCAAAGTGAACAACGGCCAATGGCAGGGCGAGCAAGTGCGCAATGTTTATCCGCTGCTGGTAAACAAGACGGTGTTCGAGGGCTTGCAGAGCCAGCTGTCGGCACGTCCCATGATTCTCACTCGTTGCGGTTTTCCCGGTATTCAGCGTTATGGCTCGGCTTTGTGGAGCGGCGACGTTGGCAACGACTGGGAGACGCTGCGCCGCCAGCTGACGGCCGGTTTGGGATTGCAATCGGCGGGCATTCCCTGGTGGACCTACGACGCAGGAGGCTTCTTCCGGCCTGCCGACCAGTACAATAATGCTGATTATATTCAGCGCATGCTGCGATGGATAGAAACCAGTGTTTATTTGCCCCTGATGCGCGTGCATGGCTACATGAGCAACACCGAACCTTGGAACTATGGAGCCAAGGCACAATCGGTCATCACCGACTGCCTGTACGAGCGCTATAGGCTCATTCCCTACATCTATAGCGTGGCGGCAGCCGTGAGTTTTGAGGGCAGCACCCTGATGCGTCCTCTCATTTTTGATTTTCAGTCCGACGAGGAGGCTCTCAAGCAGAAATATGAATATATGTTTGGCCCGTCGCTGTTGGTTAGTCCGATTACCGAGCCCGATGTCAAGACGTGGAAAACCTATCTGCCCCAGAATGCCGGTGGCTGGTACGACTGTCGCCATGAAAACCGACACTACGGTGGCGGACAGTATGTTGAGACAGCGGTTGACGAGCGCACGATTCCTCTTTTTGCCCGTGGAGGTTCGATTGTTTGTAAACAAGGAGTTCAAGGAGTTCAAGAAGTTCAAGGAGGCAGCAAAGTCGATTCGCTGCAAGTGTGTGTGTATCCTGGTGCTGATGCCGTTTTTACGCTTTACGAGGACGACGGCTGTAGCCGCAACTATGAGCGGGGTGAATACTCGCAAATACGGATGCAGTGGGACGACGCGCGCCGCACACTGACCATTGGCAAGCGGAAGGGACGTTACGAGCAAATGCCAGAGAGTCGCATTGTGAAAGTGGTTTGGCCAGATGGCTCCACCAAAACAGTCAAATATAAAGGAAAAGAAATCAGAATCGGACAGCAATAACGCTTCGCTAAATGATAAATGATAAATGATAAATTGTGAAATCACAAAGTTCAAAGTTCAAAGTTCAATGTTCAAAGCTCAAAGTTCAATGATAGAGAAGAAACTATTTCTGACAGCAGCCCTTGTGTGTCTGGTGACCACCGCAGCATGGGCGCAACAACATTCGCTATGGTACAGCCAGCCCGCCACACATTGGCTGGAGGCTTTGCCTGTTGGTAACAGCCATTTGGGTGCCATGATTTACGGCGGCACCGGCACGGAAGAGATTCAGCTTAACGAGGAGACCTTCTGGAGCGGCTCGCCCCACAACAACAACAGCACAGAGTCGAAGGCTCACCTGAATGAGGTTCGCCAGTTGATTTTCGACGGAAAGGAGCAAGAGGCTCATGCGCTGATTGACAAGTATTTCATCAAAGGTCCCCATGGCATGCGCTTCCTGCCGTTGGGCAGCGTCAGGCTGGCGTTCGACTACCCGTCGCCGGCCGAGCCTGCAAACTACCGCCGCGAACTGAATCTTGCCAATGCGCTCTGCACCACTAGCTATGAGGTGGGTGGCGTGAAGTATGAGCGTACGGTGTTTGCCTCACAGGCCGACAATGTGATAGTGGTGAATTTGAAGGCCAGCAAGAAAGGTGCGCTCAGTTTCGGCATTGCATACGAGAGTAGGCTGAAGCCCCAGTGCTCTGTGAACAACCATCAGCTTACGTGCACCGTAACGAATGTAGAACAGGAGGGTGTACCCGGCAAGTTGACCGCTGAGGCGCGAGTGAAGGTGCTGACAGACGGGGTGACCCAGGATGCTGACGGAACCATCACGGTGAAGAATGCCACCACGGCCACACTCTACATCGTTGCTGCCACCAACTATATCAACTATCACGACATCAGCGGCAACCCCACGCAAAAGAACAACCAGACGCTGGCCTCACTGAGCGGAAAGAGTTACAAACAGTTGCTCAACAGCCACATCAGGAAGTATCAGCAGCAGTACAACCGCGTTTCGCTGACACTTGCCAAGTCAGAAAACTCTGGTCTGCAAACCGACAGGCGATTGGCTGCTTTCGCTGGTGGCAAGGACATGGACATGGTGTCGCTCATGATGCAGTACGGCCGCTACCTGCTCATCAGCTCGTCGCAGCCCGGCGGACAGCCAGCCAACCTGCAGGGCGTCTGGAACGACAAGATGGAAGCGCCGTGGGACTCGAAATACACCATCAACATCAATGCTGAGATGAACTACTGGCCTGCTCTGGTGGGCAATCTGGCCGAAACGCAACAGCCATTGTTCAGCATGATTCGCGACCTGAGCGAGACGGGTGCCGTGACTGCCCGGCAGATGTACGGTTGCCGTGGTTGGGTGGCTCATCATAACACCGACCTGTGGCGCATAGCCGGGCCGGTGGATGGTACCACCTGGGGCATGTTCCCCACGGGTGGAGCCTGGCTCACTACACATCTTTGGCAGCATTATCTCTACACGGGCGACAAAGAGTTTCTGAAAAAATACTACCCCGTGATGCGTGGCGCGGCCGATTTCCTTTTAGACTATATGCAGCCCTATCCCGCTTCAGGCGAGGTGAAACAGGCCGCTGGCTGGTTGGTCACAGTGCCCACGGTGTCGCCCGAGCATGGCCCGTTGGGGAAAACCACTACCGTCACCGCCGGCTCGACCATGGACAACCAGATAGCCTTCGACGTGCTTAGCAATGTGATTGCCGCCGGCCGGGTGTTGGGAACCGACAATGCCCAGCTTTCCGCTTACAGCGCCGCGCTCGACAAGCTGCCTCCCATGCAGATTGGTCGCTACGGACAGTTGCAGGAGTGGCTCATCGACGGCGACGACCCCAAAGACGAGCACCGCCACGTGTCGCATCTTTACGGACTCTATCCCTCCAATCAGATTTCGCCCTACAGCCATCCTGAGCTGTTTCAGGCCGCTGCCACTACGCTCCGTCAGCGTGGCGATATGGCCACAGGCTGGAGTCTCGGCTGGAAAATCAATTTCTGGGCGCGGCTGCTCGATGGCAACCATGCATTTCAGATTATCAAGAATATGCTCCATCTGTTGCCCGACGACCGTAAGATGCGCGAATACCCCGACGGTCGCACCTATCCCAATCTGTTCGATGCCCATCCTCCGTTCCAAATTGATGGTAATTTCGGCATGGCCGCTGGTGTCTGCGAGATGCTCTTGCAGAGCCACGACGGTGCTGTCCACCTGCTGCCCGCCCTGCCCGACGAGTGGAGCGAAGGCGCAGTGCGGGGATTGTGTGCTCGCGGCGGTTTTGAGGTCGGCATGAAGTGGAGTGGGGGACAGCTGGTCGAGGCGAAAGTCACCTCGCGGCTAGGCGGCGTTCTGCGCCTGCGTTCTTATGTTCCCTTGAAAGGCAAAGGCTTGCGTCCCGCCAAAGGCGCTTGCCCTAATCAGCTGTTGCAACCCGCTGTCATCAAAGCGCCACGCTGCAATCAAGGAGTTCAAGGAGTTCAAGGAGTTCAAGAAGTTCAAAGTTCAAAGTTCAAAGTCTATGAATACGACATCGACACTCAACCTGGAAAATCATATCAAATAACCACCTTATGAAAAATCATCATTTTCTCCTCATTCTTGTGGCAGCCTTCCTGTGTGGGTTGCCCATCCATGCACAGAAGCCCGAAAACTCTGCTCCAAAGGTGACAGAAGCTTCTACGTCCAATCCCATGATTTGGGCAGATGTGCCCGACCCCGACATCATTCGCGTGGGCGATGATTTCTATCTTATTTCTACCACCATGCACCTGATGCCTGGTGCCCCTATTATGCGTTCGCGCGACTTGGCTCATTGGGAGACCATCGGCTACGTGTTCCCTCGTCTTACCGACTCACCTAAGTACGACCTGAAGGAAGGCACCGTGTATGGGCGCGGTCAGTGGGCCACCTCGCTGAAATACCACAACGGGCGCTTCTACGTGCTCTTTGCCCCCAACGAGGCAGGCAGCATGGGCGACACTTACATCTATTCGGCCACCGATCCTGCCGGCCAGTGGACTCTCGTCTCGCGCATGCGCCATTTTCACGATGCCTCGCTCTTCTTCGACGATGACAACCGCGTATATGTGGTCTATGGTACCGGCGAGATGTGCGAACTGAAGTCCGACCTCTCGGGAGTCATCGAGGGCTCAGAGCGGCGCATCTTCACCCGCGAGGCCGACGAAAAGGGACTGCTCGAAGGCTCGCGCATGGTGAAGCACAACGGACGCTACTATCTGCTCATGATTTCGCATGTGTGGGCACCGGGGCGCCATCGTCGCGAGGTGTGCTACCGTGCCGACAATATTCAAGGTCCTTACGAGAAACGTACCATTTTGGAAACCGATTTCGGTGGATTTGGCTATATCGGCCAGGGCACCATTGTCGATTCGAAAGACGGTGACTGGTATGGTGTCATTTTCCAGGACCGTGGTGGAGTGGGGCGTGTGCCCTTGCTCATGCCCTGCCGCTGGATTGACGGCTGGCCCGTGCTTGGTGACGAGCAAGGCCACGTGCCCGAAAAAATGCGACCGCTCACCAGTAGTGCGGCCTCACCCCTCTCCTCTCTCCCCGGCATTGTGGGCAGTGACAGTTTCGACGGTTCTAGTCTGAGCTACCTTTGGCAGTGGAATCACAATCCTGTCGATGAGGCTTGGTCGCTCTGGCGGGGGCAATTGCAGCTCAAAACCAGCCGTGTGGTGAAAAATCTCTACGAAGCTCCCAACACCCTCACTCAGCGCATGTGCGGACCCGCATGCGCCGCCACGGTGAAGCTCGATGTGAGCCATCTTGCCGACGGCGACTGTGCCGGACTGGCGGCTTTCAATGGCCATTCGGGTGTTCTCACGGTCTGTCGGAATGGCAGCAAATACGAGTTGGCTATGTCTGAGCAGGAAGTAAAACTCACTGAGAAAGAAAAGGCCATAGAGGATGTGCAGGCGAAGACCGTAGAGACCATTAGTCTGGGCAAAAAGCAGAAAACCCTCTGGCTGCGCATCGACGGCAACTTCCGTTCAGGGCGCGACATCGCTACTTTCTATTATAGCACCGACGGAAAGGAATGGAACCGCATAGGCAGCGACTACCACATGCAGTTCGACTATCGCCGGCTCTTCATGGGAACCAAGTACGCGCTCTTCTGCTATGCCACTAAGCGCACGGGCGGTTATGCGCTGTTCGACGATTTTACTTATACTGACGCCATCGCTTCCACCCGTCCGCTTGTCTATGATCAGGAAAACACGGGCAACCACTTCGCCCCGCCCTCTATGCCAGGCTACGACCGTTTGCCCGAATCGCGGCAGCTGCCCGATGTCATGGCGTGGAGCAATGGCAAGGGTCGTGTGCAGAACTTCGCCGACTGGGAGCACCGCCGCAACGAGATTGCCGCCGAGATTCAGCACTATGGCATCGGCGAGAAGCCTGCTGTGCCCGCTGAGGCCGTGAAAGCCCGCATGCAAGGTGATACGCTTATCGTCGATGTTACCGTCAACGGACAGACACTCACGCTGCGCTCCGAAATCCAGTATCCCAAGAACCAGCAGCCGCCTTACGCCCTGATGCTTGGCACCAGTGGCATTTCGCTGCCGCGACAGCTGTTTGCCGACCGCCCCATCGCCACGATGACGTTCCACGAAAAACAGGTGAACGACTACGGTCAGTGGGGCCGTCACCATGAGCGTGGCGAGCACGACTTCGACCGCCTCTACCCCCAACTCTCCGAGAACGGTGCTTACAGCATGTGGGCGTGGGGTGTGAGCCGACTCATCGACGGACTGCAGCAGCTGGGACCCGAAGTCACCAAGATTGACACCCGTCACATTGGTGTTACGGGCTGTTCGTATGCCGGCAAGATGGCACTCTACAGCGGCGCTTTCGATGAGCGTATTGCTCTCACCATTGCTCAGGAACCTGGTGGTGGCGGTGCTGCTGCCTGGCGTGTGTCGCACACGCTGGAGGGCGTAGAAGACCTCGACCACACCGACTATCACTGGTTCAAGGAGAGCATGCGCACCACGTTCGCTGGCGACAGCGTTTATCGCATGCCCTACGACCAGCATGAGCTCTGTGCCATGATTTGTCCGCGTGCCCTGCTCATTTTGGGTAATCCCGACTATAAGTGGCTGGCCGATGTGTCGGCCCTGGAGTCGGCCAAGGCCGCTCGCGAGGTGTGGCGGCGCTTCGGTATCGACGACCGCATGGGGTGGTCCATCGTTGGCGGTCATCCGCACTGTCAGCTACCCGAGGTACAGTTCCCTGAGGTGCAGGCCTTCATCGACAAGTTCCTGCTCGGACGAGAAGCCGACACGCAGGGCATTATGATTTACAAGCCATAAGGAGTTCAAGAAGTTCAAGGAGTTGCAAGGAGTTCAAGACAATAGCAAGTAGTTGCAAGGCAATAGCAAGAGCAATTCCTCAGCGTAAAGACTAATGTCTTGAACTCCTTGAAAAAAGCCTGCTAACGCACGGAAGCGTTGGCAGGCTTTTTTCTGTATCATAGTTCGGTTTCTAGCTGCAGTGGCAGCGAGGCCGACGAGCCGCCCACCAGAACGCTGATTTTTCCAGGTTCGAGCATCCAAGTTCCGGCAGCCTCGTCCCAATGGCAGAGGTCTGCACGCCTCAGGGTGATGGTGACGGTGGTTTGCTCGCCCCCCCTTAGGGCGACGCGCTTAAAGCCTTTGAGTTCTTTCACTGGACGTTCGATGTGCGAATGTGGACGCGACACATACACCTGTGCCACCTCTTCGGCATCGGTATCCGATAGGTTGGCCAGATGGAAGCTCACGTCGATGCCCTCGGCTGTGGGCTTGGCCTGTAGGTCGGTGTAAGCGAACTGGGCATACGACAGACCGTGGCCAAAGGGGTAAGCCGTGGCCACCTGCTTGCCATCGTACCACCGGTAGCCCACCAGACTCTCCTCGGCATAGTTGGCCGTGAGCTGTTGGGTGCGAACATTGCTTTGGTTGTTCACCAGTCCAACGAAGATGTCGCCCTGTGAGTTGTTTTCCATGGTTTGCGGATAGGAGTGGGTGGCATAGGCGGGAACGTCGTCGAGGCTTTTGGGCCACGTCATGGGCAGCTTGCCCGATGGCGATACCCGTCCTGTGAGCACTTCGGCCAGAGCCTGTCCGCCCATAGAGCCGTTGAACCACGACACGAGCAGGGCTGGCGACACCTCGCTCACGGTGCTCACATCCACCGGACCACCGGCCACGATGACAGTGATGAGACGCGGGTTGGCCTTGGCAAGTGCGCGGGCCAGTTCGTCCTGTCCCGAGGGCAGGGCAATGGAGGTGCGGTCGGAACCTTCGGTTTCCACCTCGCGGTTGTCGCCGGCAACGAAGATCACCAGGTCGGCGCGCTTGGCAGCTTTCACGGCTTCGGCCATCAGCTGCGGGTCGGATGCCGGATAGTTGTGAGCGTTTTGCGATTTTTCAAAACCTTTCGACTGCGACCGGTAAGCGCCTCTCATCTTCTCGCGTTCCTCGCGGCTCAGTCCCTTGTAGCCCCGCACGTAAGTCATCTTCACGTTGTTGCCAAACAACTGCTGCAAACCTTCGAGTGGGGTGATCTCGCGTCGGGTTTTTACACCTGCGCCCACACCGCCTTGGGCCATGGGGGTAACGGCATTCTCGCCAACAACCACAATGTTGCGCACACGGTGAAGGTCAATAGGGAGCAGCGGCTTGGGCTGTTTACCGGCAAGGGGTTCGTTTTTGAGCAGCACGATGGAGCGTCGTGCCACCTGCAGGGCTACCTCCATCTCCTCGGCACGGCCTACGGGCTGACTGTTGGCCACGTCCTTGGCCACGGGAGTGACGGTGAAACGTACACGGAGAATCTCACGCACACGCTGGTTGATAATGTCCTCGCTCACACGTCCGCCCCTGACTGAGTCGAGCAGTGCGCTGCCCATGTAGCGCTGGCCGGGCATTTCTACGTTCATGCCTGCCACCACGGCATCGACGGTAGAGTGAACGCCGCCCCAGTCACTGATCACCATGCCGGGGAATCCCCACTGGCGGCGCAGAATGGTGGTGAGCAGCTGCTCGTTTTCCGAGCACCAGCGGCCGTTCACCTTATTGTAAGCGGCCATCACACCCCATGCATCAGCTTCGCGCACGGCCATTTCAAACGGGCGCAGATATATCTCGTGCATGGCCCGCGGTGACACCCGCACATCTACAAAACCACGGTAGTTTTCCTGGTTGTTCAGAGCGTAGTGTTTCAGGCAGACGGCTGTTCCCTGTTCTTGCATGCCGCGCGTATAGGCCACGGCCAGCATGCCGCTGAGCAGTGGGTCTTCGCTCAGATATTCATAGGTGCGCCCTCCCGTAGGAATGCGCTGAATGTTGATGGCTGGGCCTAGCATCATGTCCTTGCCGCGCATGCGGGCCTCGCGGCTCATGCCGTGCCCGTAGGCATAGGCCCACTCGGTGCTCCAGGTGGCAGCGAGTGCCGAACCTGTAGGAAAGAACGTGGCCGAGTCGGTGGTAAGGTGGAGAGAGTTCCATGAGTGTGGCTCCATCTCCTCGCGTATGCCGAACGGTCCGTCGGCATATTCCATGTCGGCAATGCCCAGCCGCGGAATGCCAGCCGACGAGAACATGTTTTTGCCGTGGAGCATCTCTATTTTCTCCTCGAGCGTCATGCCCTTGATGATATCGTCAATCTGCTGCTCGTATCTCAGCAGTTGGGTGTCGTAGGTCTGTGCCTGTGTCGTGGCTGCCATCAAAAGTGCAGCCGCCATGGCTATTATTTTTTTCATGGTTTACTGTTTAGTTTTGAACTTTATATATTGAGTTGAGAGTGGAGAGTTAGGAAAGAAATTAGAATAATTAGAATAATTTCGCCATGAAAATATTAAAATCAATTCTTGGATAATTATATTCATTATTCATCTTTCGCATGTCAGAAGTTATCTGTAGTTATTGGAAGTTAGGAGGTCTGCGACCTCTGAAGTTAACGGACATTAGCTCTCATATCATGGACTATTGTCCGTTAACTTCTCGAGCCAGGCTCGTTAACTGCCGCTAACTCCTGTTAACTCC
>JAEEGL010416738.1_pt1 | contig 13779 bp, 10 predicted proteins | sample 9134231 | NCBI WGS metagenome assembly JAEEGL01 (sample SAMN16246548, study PRJNA631951) | gut metagenome | biome: gut microbiome; feature: rumen; material: fiber-attached | host: Bos | place: Iran: Karaj | collected 2018-10 | reverse complement strand
CCGCGGCTTCGCGGGGGATGCGAACCCCGGCGCCTTGTGCGCAAGCGCCTGAGGCGCCGGGTCGATAAACGGATGGGGCGCCAAAAGAAAAGAGAAAAAAGCGAGCACCGAGACGGTGTTCGCTTTTTTCTCTTTTGGTGACCTTTTCTTCATCTAAAAAGAAACAGTTTCCATTAAACGTTCACTTGCCAATAACCTTTCGTTTTACCGATCCGTTCGACCAGCCCTTTGGCTTTTAGTCCGCTCAGGATTCTCTGAACGCTTCTTGAGCTGACGTTGACGACGGTTGCCATCTTGGACGCGGAAAGCATAGGGTTCTTTTTCAGCAACTCCAGCACCATTTTTTCTTCTTCGGTCAGGGGTTTATTTACGACGCCATTTACGACGTCATTTACGACGTCATTTACGACATCCCGTTTGAAGATGAAGGCAAAACCCTCTTGGATCGTTTCGTAATCGGTTGAGACGTTATTCTTTTTGCACTCTTCATATACCCGCTTAAACCCGCTGCTGTAGGACTCCACGTCTTCGGACAAAAACAGAGTTTTCAGGATCAACGGGTTCCGGATCATCGACGGGATGTTGGAGGAGACGAAGTCTTCCGGTTTGTATCCGATCGGGAATTCTCCGGGATTATAGATCCGGATAAAACTCGGATGGATGGAAATCTCGTGCTCAGTCAAAGTGTCGTAGCGGGCGTGGGCAAAACTGTTGCAAATAATCTCGCGGAGGGCTTTCAAGGGGATTTCCGGGATCTCAACTCGTTTGCTTCCGTCAAATTCCGCTTTCCATCGGATGTTGCGCTTGATATATGAGTTCGCCGCCTCGATCAGTTCGCAAATGTTGCCCGAAACGCGATTGATGTCCAAGAATGTCAGCTTTTCATCGGTCGCAAAGATCGCCATTTTCAGAACGATCGGGGTATGCTTTGAGAACAGCAAGACTGCGGCGTTCGTCAGTCTTCCGTTATGCATTAGTTCCAGTTTGGTAAGGAGCCTTTCGGCGTCAAACGCTTCGTCTTTTAATCGAGCGCAAGCGACCGCTTTTGCGTGAAAACTCCGGAGCGTTTCCAAATCGATATCGTCGATGGCATAATCGGTCGAAAGGGAATCCCAACTGTTCCCTTTGCCGTATTCAAACAGTTGTCGCAATTCATTTGGGGGCAGAATCCGATCCTCGTCAGCGGATCGGATATAGTAAACGCCTTTGCAGGCATAGGGGCGATTGTTCCCGGCGAACGTGACCTCAATGATCTCCTTGTCTTCCACGATCTTTTTCGCGACGTTGGGGATGATCTGCGGGACAATGCTCTCAAAGATCTTTCTTGAAACGTCGCGCAAGGTAGATTCGGTGACGGTTTGTCCTTTGACCTCGCCGTTGGGCAGAATACCGAAATAGACGGTGCCTTTTCCGTGTTTGTTCAGCATCGCACAGATCGAAATCAGCGCTTCGTTTAATTCGCCGGTAGTCTTCTTGAATTCAAGGGTTTCGTCTTCCATTCCGAAATTCATAACGTCGTCCTCCGTTTCTGCTAACAGTATAGCACATAAAATGATTTGCGTCAAGATGCTGTCGTAAATAAATGTGTCGTAAGTTGACGCAAACAATAGGAGAGCGAATCAAAACGCTTCAAAGAAGATTTTTGTGCGGTTTATTCCGGCTTTGCAAACTGCTGATGGAGAGCCTTGATCAATTGATAGACGTAATCCGGGTTGTCTAACGTTCTCAGATATTTGATTTGCGACAGCAATAAAGGCGGATCCGATTCGTCAATAATGATGGGATATATACGGCACTTTTCGTTGTGCAACGCTTTGCCGTAAAAGGCGGTCCATTCATCATTGCAACATACCGATTTGAGATAATCTTGTGAGATGATCATCACAAACGCCGCGCTCTTTTCGAGTCCGTTATTGATCTTTTCAAAGATCCTGTCACCGACGTTGATGGACCAGTCGTCGAGAAACACAGAGAACCCTGCTTCGATCAGGTCGGAAGCAATGCACGCCGCGCGCGACAAATCTATGGAGGCGTGCGAGATAAAAACGTTGGCTTTTTGACTGTCGGTCAGTTTTAGCATTGAATGAATATAACGATCAGACAAAAGATCAGAACATAACATACTTTCGTGTAAAACGTCTATTATTTCTTCGGTAGAATAGCGTTTAAATATTCTATGTCCGTATGCGTGATGACATAGAATAGTATATAATGATTCAATCCGGCTAACGAGATAATCTGTAGGGATATTGGGGGAAACACTTGCCTTTTTTACGGTATAAAAATGACCGCATAATACGGGATCGTTAGGGAACACAATAATGGAACCGTTGTCGTAGTCGTCATCATATATTCCGATATGCCCTTTGTATTTTCCTTTGGTCACCAAAACCGGGCCGTATTCCAGTTCTTCTTCCATATAATCCACCTCATTTACAGTCCCTGCACGACCTCGTGGTCAAGCTGCTTTTTCCGTTCTTTCGTGGTGTTTCTGTATAGAAATCTCGCGCTTTCTTTCGATTATCATTCTATCACACTTGCGCGCAAAAAACAAGCGTTCCCCGCGGGAAGAAATCTTTCGGGAAACATCGCCAAAGCTTGTAAAGGGGAGAATTATATGATATAATGTTTAATAAACAAAATGGTTTTATGATCTCTCGCGAAAGGGGTCAGAAAACCATGATTTGTTTTCTTATTCTCCAAGTATAATTGTTACAGGGAAGAGAAAAGGCAAGCAGTTTTTTAGACTAAAGGAGAACAAATAATGTATCAATATGTTACTGATAAAGCAGAACTAAAAGATTTAAAAAACGCCTGCGAAACGATCATCAAGAACGTTCAAAAAAGTTGGCTGAAAGACTATTTCACATTTCAGTTCATTTTGATCGGGAGCGGGAGCAACAATCTGATTACACAAAACGGTGAGAGCGGCGAATACGATCTGGATTACAACTTCATTCTGCAAAAGGATAAAAAAGGGCTTGCGAACAATCCCAAAAAGATCAAAGAACTGTTCATTCAAGCTTTCAACGAAGCCAATCCCGGTCTGGGCTTTGAACCGGCGGAGAACTCCACTTCCGTTATCACTTCAAAATTGGTGTTTGAGCATCGACTGTACTTTTCATTTGACGTGGCAATTTTGTGTGAGGGGAACAACGGAAACTATTTGAAGATCAGACGCAATAAGCAGAACAATCAGTATTATTGGAATGAAGAAAAGAAATCCTGTAATTATCAAGCAAAGATAAAAGCAATTAAAGATGCGGGAGAATGGAAGCAATTGCGAGACAAGTATCTGCAATTGAAAAACATGTATCTTTCGCGCCAAGAAGATATAGCGTCTTTTTCCGTATTGATTCAGGCAATCAACGAAATAATCGGATGATCGGCTTATGAAAAACGAAGAGTTTTGGGCGAGAATCATCATCTCTGATGAAGAAAAGGAAAAGTCCACGCATTATCTCCGGTATCGGGGCGTGGACGAGCATGAGCACGTTCGACAATACATAGAGAGTTTAAAAGGCGAAAAGGTATCTTATGCGGAAATTGCAACAGCTTTTCGCTATGACAAAAGAATCCGGCGCGTTTTGTATAAGTATATCGGACTGTTGGAGGAGTGCATTCGGGCGTATATTTCAAACAAGTATTCTGATAAAACCAATGCTTTTTGTAAAACTAGTCCCACCAAAAACAATCTGTTGAAAAAGCAAGAACTGTCAGTTGCATTATCCGAGTTGTTTTTTTCCCAGTTAATAAACCAAGCAAAAAGACTAAACGAAAAAGATAAGAAAGAGTTGTTTCCGTATTATTTTGAAGGGTTTAAACAATTACCACGCGACCTTGATGCGGTGGTCAGGCTGCGGAATGAAGTCAGTCATAACCGATTTCTCTTGGATTTCAAGCGATTAAAAAAGTGTAGCGTAGGAAATGGCAGTTATTCTTTATGGGCAAATACAATCAATCTGAGGAATTGTCTCCCGGATCCTTTTAAAAATCAGTTTACGGAAGATATCAATGAATGTGCAAAAGATAGAGAAGTTTCTTTTGATAATCAGACAGAATGGGTCTTAGTAGAAAGATATGTTATTAAAATCTGAGGGCCTCCTTTTCCGCTTTTCCCACTTGGTTGCACGCGGCGAAGAACTAAAAGAGAAAGAGAGTCGGACTCGGCAAGAGCTCGGCTCTTTTCTTATATGATTGAATGTCGTCAAAGAATGATTTGAAAAACAAACAAAAGAGACCTAAAACAAGCACCTTCGGTGTTTTGTTTTAGGTCTCTTTTGGTGAGCCAGTTGGCTGGTTGATTGATTGAGTTGCCAAGGTCGACCAATTGGCTGGTAGGTTGAGTGGATTGCTAAGGTTGACCAATTGGCTGGTAGATTGATACCTGGTGAGCCGTACCGACACTAAATCGAGACACGATTCTCCCGTAAATACGGGACTATTTCGTGTTTGGAAGTCACCTTCTGGATCTGCTTTTATTGTAGCATAAAAGGGGAGGAAAGTCAAAATTATTTTTTCTATATTGTAATAGTCTTTGGCCAATATAAACCAATGAATAATGACAAATGATCCCTTGTTTCAAATCGAGAAAAAGTAATAGATAATTGCAAGAAGCGTTATAATAGATTGTGCTTTTCTATGTACCTTTCAATTCGCTTTTGTCTGTCATTGTCTCTCTTTTCTTTGTCCCATGGCTTCGTTTTTATATTGGGAACAACAAATGCTAACAAAAAAGCAAAGATACCACCATCGACACAAGCATAATACTCTGGGACATTTTTTCCAAATTGTGTTTCACCAATACGATCCATTAGTTTTATCACAATGTTCCATGAGGCATTACTAAACAAAAACTGAAAAGAAATAAGGGCAAAAAATAATACGACCAACACGGAAGATATTATTGGGAAAACATACCATTTAAAAGCAAAAGATAGAGTAGTTTTTTTCTTTGCATAAGCACAAACCTTTTCCTTGCGCTCTTCACTCATCTTTTGCTTTTGTTCGGCCTCCTCCTTTTTAGATGCTAATTCTTTTTTTAATATGCCTATCTCTATCTCTCGCTTTTCCTTTTCTTTCTCTAAGATATCATAATCATGAATGCTTGTACTTGCCTCTGCTTCTAACTTTTTAATACGCTCTTCTTTTTCCTTTAGTTCTTTCTGCAAATAGTTTTGACAGATCGATTGAATCTCCTTATATAATTCAGAATCTTCTCGGCTAGATTGCAAGACATCTTGATACTCGCCATCACAAATGGCAGACACCAAGAGCTTCTGGGTTCGAATGTCTTCTGTAATGGAACTGATTCCTGATATTATTACATTGGCTTTTTCAGCCGAAAGCTGGGGGCGTTGCGGATTAATATTAATGAAACTTACAAAGCTACCAAAATCGTCTGAGGAACGACCACATGTTTTTAATAAAACCAAAAACAGTTGACTTGGATAAATAACAACGGGGTAATCATTCTGAGTTCGTGCCATATCCCAATAGCGCAGTATTTTATCTGAAGAAACAAAGAATACATCGGATTCGTTATCAACTGTATTCCTGCGGTTTTCAATCCAAGTGATGATAATAGCATCATGGTTATCTCTGGAAGAATACACAAAATCATCATCAGAATTATAACGATCTCTGATCGTATCTTTGGTATGCCTGATGGAAGAGGCATATTCATTTCTGATTCTAATGAAATCTTCGGAATTGAACAAAGACGAAGGAATCAGTTCGTTATCAAGAATGCCATATTTTTTTACCATAGCTTCATATAGAGACTTAATCTGCAATTTGAAATAGATTAATGACATCGCAGGATGAGTTTGTCTCCAATCTTCATAGAAAGAAAAAGCTGAATAATCAGACAATTGCTCATATGCTCCGGAATAGATATTTCCTCTTGGGAATCGTCTAATTTGATCAATAAAGAAATCAATAGTGTCAAAAAACTCTTTTCTTGTACTGTGCAAAACAATCATCTTTAGACCAGCTTGTTTGCATTTTTTTAAAAAAGAGTTTACAGTATTTTTATGAAGTATTCCGTTAATTCCTAATGCTCTAAATATGATATTCGTATCAAGGTATATTTCGCGTTTTCTGATTGAATCAATCAACAATCGATTTGGTTTATCGCCATTAATTAATAAGCAATACTCTAAACAGGCGAAAACTAGGTTGGTGAGAGTTATATTCTTTTTTTGATCATCCCAAGAAACAAATTTATTTACATAGTTTTGTTCTTCCAAGCTGAGATAACTGACATCAATAGATAGGTCTTTCTCTGAATAACTTAGCCCTGCCTTGCTTCTAATTAGCACTCTATATGCATTAATGTTTGTTGTAGTTAATTCGTATAAATACTTATAGATCGCTTTTTTACAACAATCGCTTTTTTCAATTTTGTTCTCTTGAATAAACTTGTCAATAAATGCCTCAATTCCATTCTCTTGAGCTTTGATTGTCTCGGAAAGGACCGAGTCCAAAAGCTTATACCATTCAGTCCCATCGACAAAAATCGTTTGAAACACTTTCTTGCTTTTTTTGATAGTGTCATCGATTTCTTCTTCGGAAGCTAAAAACCCAAATACTGTTTGTAGTTTTTCAACGATCGCCAAAAGAGAAAGGGGTTCATTTTTCACATTAACAAAAATGCATTTAATCATTTGCAAGCGAGATTCTGTTGCTGAAAAGGTATCACTAGTTTCTGCAAAAAGAGTTGCAGCGAAACGAAAGATGTTTTTTTGTTTTTCAACCTCGATTGTTTTTTCCTTAAGAATTGTTTCCATTTAACTCTCCTTTTTTAAGCAAATTGAGTTCAACCAAAAATAAACAAGTGTTTTCTGTAAATCAAAAAATACAATAACTCATCTGTTTTTTGAGACTTTATAAGTGCATTGTGATTTGGTGACTCCAACGCCATTTATGCCTTCTCTTTTTAGTATTTGTTCTATTTGTTGACAATCCGTTCTACAATTATATCCAACAATAATCTCTTTTAGAGCAGATAGTCTATTCGATTTTATCCAAGGTAAACTATAGTGTGGTTTAGGAGAATCAGAATAACCTGATAACTCTGCACTGTTTGGAACCGAATGAGAGTTATCTGGGTAGTAAATGATTCGAATCTCTCTTTCATCATCAAAAGAAGGGTTTTTAATAAACCCAGAAAGAACTTTAAGTGTCTTCAAAATGCTGAGCCAATCAAAAGCATTTGAACCATGTTGAAGTAAATCGGCGAACAGACAGACATATTTTTGAACCAACATTTCGTCATCATTATCATAGATAACGCTATCCCATCCAATTGAATTATCAAATACAGCGTTAGGATAAGGAAGTTCGTTTTTTATTCCAGCAAACAATGCATCAGAGAAAGCGAAACATATTCCTTTTCCCTGATCTCCATATTCAAACCAGTGTTGCGATTTGTCTCTGTTAATTGTCAAACAAACCCCATATGGTATTCTATCTCCGTTTGTTGATTCTTCTTTTTCAAACCTGAGCGATTGATCAATCATGGAAATAGCTTCTTGTCCAAATGTATTATTATATAGTTTGTTCGACAAGCCTGATTTGATCTTCGACCATAAAATATCAAGCGTTCTTACAACTTCTTCCGTATCATTAGATTGAACGATTTGCGTTAGCCACAAAACTTTTGAAGATATTATCGATTTAAAACTCGCGAAGGATGTATAGTGATAATATAACATCATATTTCCTCTTTTTGCCGAATATTATAGAACAAATCAACTTTCATCGTTAATCACACACAAATCGCTTGACACTATTCTTGCAATGGTTTTACGCCACAGGAAATTAGATAATCATAAATTGAATCGTAAAAAGCTCTATTACGCGTTTCATCCTCTTCCGGATCAACACCGTTAGGAACAAACAATACCATTCCTTGACGCGCGCGAGTCAGCAGAACGCGATAGGAATTCAAAAGGTATCTTCGTTGCTCTGGCTGATTCCTTTTAACCCACTTAGTGCCTCTAAAATTGTAATAGTCCCAGTTTGAACCGTTTGTAGTTCTTCGAAGGTCAGCATCCCAGCAAACGATCGCCCAATCTATTTCAAGCCCCTGAACTTTGAATTCACTTGCAACCACTTCGAGTTTATTTGAGGAACGCAAATCATCACTAGGGGCTAGGAACCAGTTTTCTACGTCAATTGCAGTTGGTACGTATATGCCTTCCGGCTTTAATCGTTGTGCGCTACTACATGCAAGGATTCCGCTTCTTTGAGATCCTCTAACTTGATTCCTAACCCAGCGTTTTGCTTCATCAATATCTCGAGTCACATATATGGGATATTTCTTTGACACAAGTTCGTATAAAACCTTCGCGGTATTTGGATCATTGTCTAAAAGAGCATCAACAAATTGGCTTTGTTTATCTGCTCTAAAAGAGCGGATGGACGTTTTTAAATGTAGCTCGTTGGCTTCGTGACAGCGAGGACAACTCTTTATCAGTTCAACATCAATATTCTTATCTTCAACTTGACTGAAAATTGCAGGAGAATAGAACAGTTCCCAGTGGGGAAACTCTTCTATACCACAACGAAACCACTCATTAATTCCAACTTCTCCGTCGTAAATGTCTTGCCCTAATCCTACAAGACAAATAACAACTGCCCAGTCTTGATGACGATCCATAATGCTATACAGAAGTTGCGGTTCACTTACACACATAGTCGGATCAGAGTGCTTTCTGACCATCTTTTCTTTGTTCCAGACACGCTGTGCTTCGTCAAAGATCAGAATGTTTTCAGGAGTCGGTCTATTATGTTTCACATTGTCGTTTTTGAAAGCGTAACTGCTCTGAATCAGTGCATCAATCGCAGCATCTGTTTCGCGCGTTTTTTTCTTTTGGGCTTTTACACTCTTTTTTAACGCAGCTCTTAGTACATCAACCAAAGGTCCGTTACCAGACAAATAAACGCTCAGATTCTCTTTACCTTTGTTTAGATTTTTTGCAACAATATCAAGACCAACGAGCGTCTTCCCGGCGCCGGGAACACCCGTAACAAAGCAAACACATTTTTTCTTTTGTGTTTGTGCATATGAAATGATTTCGTTAATTCTTGCTTCGCACCGATCAATATCGCCTTGCCCAGCTTCTGAGTGAGCAATCTCACTGACATTATGCGAACTGTAGGCTTCAATTGCTGCTGCAATAATTGTCGGAGTAGGGTAATAAGGTGAATTAAACCAAGTTTCAAAATCTAAAACTTGATCCGTCCCATATTTCTCGGAAATCTCGCAAACCTTCGGAATTACCGTTTCGATGTTTTCTCTTTGCAAAAAAACTTGTTTGTCAGGATAACAATCAATCATTTGGGGCTTATGGTACTTGGGAGCATGAGTAGCAATCAGAATGGGGCAAACATAAAGGTCTTCGGATTCCTTGTGAAAGTTCTTTATATCGATTGCATAGTCTTCAGCTTGTTGCGCATCTTGGGCAGTGTAGATCTCTTTTCCATTTTTAAACTCCATCGAGAAAACCATGTGACGGATAAGCATAATGACGTCAATTCTTTTTCCAAGACGCACTATATCATATTCAAAAATGATGTCTCCTTCAACACCGCATTGCTCAAGACGAGTTTGGAGTTCACTAATCTGGTTTTCCCAAGCATCGGATTGATCCTTATTGATCTCAAATGAATGTCGGACAAGCTGACCGATGATAGAGGATGAATTATCCCGGATAAACCCCGGTATGGAATTGCAATAATACGCCTTACCAGTTTGCGTTGAAAAAGTATACTTCGTCATAGCCACATACTCTCCCAAATATTTTCAAAAACATTATACCATTGTTGTTCTTGAATTTCAATAGAATCAATATGAAAAAACGCAGCAAGGTATTGCATTTTCGCAGCAATTGATATATAATGCTTTTTAGGGGGTGGTTATATGATTGGTGATGTTTTTAAACGTCTCAGACTTGAAAAACGGGTTGGTTTCAAAAAAGTATATGAAGAAACCGGCATTTCTGATAGTCGCCTTCATAGATTCGAAGCTGGTAATACGAAAGCATTGTCAATCGATGAAATTGCTATGTTAGCGGGTTTTTATGGAGTGGATTTGGGATTGGTACTCGCCCAAGCAGGTTATCTTGAAGAAAAAGAAGCTAGTTTTCAAAATATGGATCACCTAACCATGGAAGACCGCAAACACATTCAAAAAGAAATAGACTATATTACGGGCTTAAGGAGCAAAAACAATGGTTTATAAACTTGGAGAGTTATTCTGCGGTCCCGGGGGAATTGCCTGGGGCGCAACAAATGCTAGAATCGAGAATAATGATTTTAGAATTGTTCATGGATGGGCAAGCGATTATGATCACGATACATGTGAAACATATAGAAACAATATTTGTCCGGACAATAGGAATAGTGTTTTTGAAGAAGACGTAAGGAAACTGGATTATTCCAAACTTGCTCCGATCGATGCTCTAGCTTTCGGTTTCCCGTGCAATGATTATAGCGTTGTAGGCGAACAAAAAGGCATGGAAGGAAATTACGGACCATTATACTCGTACGGTGTACAAGCCCTGATTCGTTTTCAACCACAATGGTTCCTAGCAGAAAATGTTGGTGGCCTTAGAAATGCAAATGAAGGACGAGCTTTTTCGAAAATCCTTGGTGAAATGCAAGCTGCGGGTTATACTTTGTATCCGCATTTGTATCAGTTCGAAGACTACGGTATTCCGCAAGCAAGACATCGGATAATTATTGTTGGGATACGAAACGATTTGAATGTGGAGTTTAGAGTTCCATCTCCTGCAAATTATAGAATTAAAACATGTAAAGAAGCAATCGAAGAGCCACCCATTCCAGATAATGCAGCAAATAACGAACCTACAAGACAATCTCCAGCAGTTGTTGAAAGATTACGCTACATTCAACCTGGAGAGAATGCCTTTACTGCAGATTTGCCTGAAAATCTGCAATTAAAGGTTATAGGCGCAAGAATAAGCCAAATATATAAGCGCCTAGATCCATCCAAACCCGCATATACTGTAACCGGGAGCGGTGGCGGAGGGACACACATTTATCATTGGTCAGAACCGAGAGCTCTTACTAATAGAGAACGTGCACGCCTTCAAACTTTCCCAGATTCTTTCTCGTTCTATGGCAATAAAGAAAGCGTTCGTAAACAGATTGGAATGGCAGTTCCTTGCGAGGCAGCACGTATTATTTTCGAAGCAATCCTAAAATCATTTGCAAATATTGAATATGATTCTGTAGACTGCAATGCAACAGAGTATTTGTTCAATGGAGAAAATGATAACAAATGGCAGTTTGATGCTGATTTAGAGCAAAAGGTATTAATTGAACCTGCCAAAGAAGGAGCAAATGAATTGCGAATTGTTTCGGCATATGCTTCGCCAAGTATGGTTGCTTGGCATATGCAAAATATAGCTGATTTGAATTTGCAACCTATTCAGATAAAGCTGATTGTTGGAATGTGCCCGTTTGATGGATTGAGCAAAGTGACTCATTTAGGGTTTAAAAAACTATCTGAATCTGATTTGGGACCGGATTATTCAACATTCAGCTGTCATTATGTCTACAAAGCACCGGCTGTTCATTCAAAACTCTATTTATGGATGAAGAACGGAAAACCTTATAAAGCTTTTTCAGGTTCTGCAAATTACACATTGAAGGGGTTTAGTAAGGATTGTGATGAATTCATAACTGAATGTAATTTGGATGAAGCGATCGCATACTTTGACGAAGTTGAAGCCAAGACCATTTATTGTACTGCAAATGAAGTCGAGAACTATATAAGAATATATCGAAAGAGCCCAAATTATAGTTATGAATCAACGATGGTTGATTCTAATTCGGAAGAGCAGAGAACGATTTCTTTTCTAAGTAAAAATGGTGAAGTTCCCGCTACTTCAAGTCTCAATTGGGGACAGAGAGAAAAAAGAGATCCCAATCAAGCATATATACCGCTACCATCGACCATAGCAAAAACGTGGTTTTTCCCTTTAAACAAACGGTTTTTCACCGTAGTTGCAGACGATGGTGAGTGCTTCATTATGCGGATAGAGCAAGCAAACGATAAAGCCATTACAACTCCTAACGACAATGGAGAAATTGGAAGATACTTCAGAAATAGATTAGGATTAAAAGAAGGAGAAAGAATCACACGAGAACACTTTGAAAAATATGGGCGATCGGATGTAACGTTTACAAAACTAGATGACGAACATTTCTTACTAGATTTTTCGATTAACCGTTCTGCAATGGATGATTAAATGAGAGGAGTGGACAACCACTCCTCTGCTTTATAGTTTAAAATACCCATCTGCATAGTTTAATTGCTTAGAATCAAATATCTCTTTGGGGATTATCTTTGAAACAAGATGATGGATAATTAAAAAGGAAAGTAAATTAGATTCATCAATAGTATGAATGCCGTATTGTTTAAGCAAATAACAAACAATATCATCTAATCGATGAAAGTCAGATTCGTTTTTAACTAAGATGTCTTTATTATATCGTCTGTCCTTGAAAGCGGGTGTGATAATACGCACACCCAACCCGTATTTTTTGACTATTGAGATAAGTAAAAACGAATTCCAAGGATATCCTATTTCAGGGAAAGCATCAAAGTCTAATAAACCGATCATAGATAAATACTCTTTAGAGTTCAAGAAAGAATTAATTGTATTTTCAACCGATGTCAGATCCTTTTCACTTATCTCAAAGTTTTCGGCAAGAATGTATTCATCTTCTGAAATTCTTACATAGTCTTTTTCCAATTCAGCAAAGATTAAATCAGCTGTTGTGTCAGACCAAGCAACACTTTTTGCGATTGAGATAAAGGCTCTCCGATTAATTCTCCGCACATCTCCCATTAAATAGAGCGCAATAGATTTTGATGATAATGTGCTAACAATTCCTCTTTTACAAATATGAGGACGACTGAACTGGTATTCGTTCGAGAAGATCGTTTGAAGAATATAGTAATGATTTGTTGAATTCTCAATGTGATTACGAGTGATAAAACCAGGATGTTCTTTCTTGGTTTTCTCATAGATTAATTTATCACTACAATAACCACGATAAATTGAAAAAACATCTTCAATCATCTCCCTAAGGATTGATTTATCGTTTTCGTTTGTGCTAAGGATACTTATTGAATTAAAGCTGTTATAATCCCACTGTAACAATGTTTTAGAACAAGCTATTGCATTTGCTAACATAATGTCAGATATGCCACCAATTCGGCTTTTAATTTCAGTTCTACTGATGGCAGCGCCCTTTTTTTGTATTAGCAAATCAATTCTATCGGACAAACTTAAAGAAGCTTCAGAACTATCTTTTTTGGTAATACAGTCTCGCGAAAAAGTGTATTCATCGCGATAAAGGTATGCAAGTATTCCATGCAAACCGTGATAATTCACAATATCGGATGTAAAAGCCAAAATGCCCTCAAACTCATTGAAAATTTCAGAGAAATACAATGTTCTTAAGGGGCTAGAATCAATATACTTCTTTATTTCTTCAATAACTGATGGATCAAATGAAATGAATTCAATGAGTTTCGCTTTGCCGCGATCACAAGTAATCAGATGGTCAGACAGTTGTGCGCTAATTGCTCGGTTTTTGCTAGGAAGCTCAACGTTTCCAAACTCAGCAAACAAGTATTGGCGCAATGAGTTTATATCCTCATCGGAATACAAATTAATTCCATCTTGAAAATGCTTTTTGATTACAAGCAAACAAAGCTTCGCGTAAGGTTGCTTT
>JAEEGL010358503.1_pt1 | contig 13779 bp, 14 predicted proteins | sample 9134231 | NCBI WGS metagenome assembly JAEEGL01 (sample SAMN16246548, study PRJNA631951) | gut metagenome | biome: gut microbiome; feature: rumen; material: fiber-attached | host: Bos | place: Iran: Karaj | collected 2018-10 | reverse complement strand
TTGAAAAGTTAAATGGTAGTGGTTCTAAAGCCGAAGAGAAAGGAATAATCATTGGTGCGCATGATATGGATTATCCGGGCAAAGCGACCGGTATAGCAATCACAAGGGAGCTGAAGGGAAGCAAATCCCTCAGCTTCCAAATGGTTGATAATTATTTCGACCCTTTTGTTGGGGACTATGTACACAATGATTTTATAGATATGCTTTCTCCAGAGGTTAAAGTAAAACTTAATTATAAAGGTAAATGGCATGAATTTACTATTAAAGGCGAAGATGAAAAGAAAGTATTACATGGTGTTATCAAGACTTTTACTTGCCAAGACGCTTGTATAGATGAGCTTGCAAGAAATGGTTATGGTATTACCTATGATACTGAATTATATAATAACGTTGAAGAAATTGGTGATTTTTCACGCGGAACTTTAAAGGATAGTATTTGGAGATATGCGCCGGAAAATAACTGGGGCGATTTTACAGAATTTAAAGAAGAACGTTTATTCAAAATTCCGATAAGCTGTTTTGGTGGTGCAATCAATGCACACAGATTATCATTCAAATTAGAAGAAGAACAGATTAAACGTATTCGCGCCGAAAAAGGTACAGATAAAATTACCAATGCTTACACAGATGAAACAAGAGTAGTAGAACTTAGCGATGACCTCGCAAATACTACATTCTGGGACGAATACACAGACGATGGAGTAATCAATCTCCTTAGCAAAGAATATGTTCCAAATGTAGCTAATGATGGATATTTATATGTGCCTTACAGTTGCTTAAGCTTCTGTTATGGCCAAGATTCAGAACCAGACTTTTCTAGCACCGTTAAGTACGATAGGGCGGCTACAGAAACTGCAATTGAATATGATGGAAAATTATTACTCGCTCCGTCAAGCGTAGACCCACGCACAATCATCCAATTCTATGCTATTCCGTCAGATGCTATACTCGAACTTGACGAAGATGGGGTAATCCTCAACAAAGAATATACCTACTACATGACCCTTGCCGAATGGAACAGAGCAATCACATGGAGTAAGCTATGGTACATCTTTGAAGATACTCATTTAGTTCGCGGCGAAGTATTAGGCTCAGCAGATATTGATAGTCCATATATCAGCCATACATTCAAGTATCTCAAGAATGATACAGCAGACAAAATCCTTGACTCAGACTTTGAATCAAGAGGTAATAGATGTGTTTGGTATGAAGGCTATCTTAGTGATGTTAATGACCATACTTACGTAAAAGGTAAGAAGTTCTCTATCACAAACAGAACAGCCGCAAATATCTCAGAAGAAATTGACCAGTATACAACGGTTTATAACTGTAGAGCAGATGAATTCACAAATGAATATAATAGTGAAGAATGGGATTTCGCGGCAGAACCAAAGACATCAGAAGATAAGTTCTATCGTGTATGCTCTAAAATAGCAACAAGACAAATCGTTCCACAACTTGCAAGAAACCTTATACAGAATGGTACAGATATGGACTCAGTAGATGGTTGGTCTGCAATGTCTTACTTACAGGAAGACCCAATGTTTATCACGCCTACAATAACTCATAAGGGTTTGAAGTACAGTGAGGATAACGAAAACATTGATAGTTCTGTTCTTGTTTATAACCCGGCTCAGGCTCAGATTGGTTATAAGTGGTCTGTCGGCTATACTGGTAGTTTTGACCCGAATATCCACAATTCAGATGAAGAACTTAATATTATCACTTTCTTGTATGAAGGTGGTAAGTATACATGGGGCGGTCCTAATGCTATTGGATGGTGCGACCTTAAGAGACGTATTCATGATGACTTAATCGGTTTTATTCAGAAATCACAAAAAGAACACAATAAGCCTTTAGATATTTATGCAATTGGTATGAGTATTTATTACAAAGGTTATCCGGAAAAGATTATCAATGGTGACTTAGCACCAGACACTTCTCAGCCGCAAATTTATAAGTATTTATGTGATAAAAATGACTTTGTTTATAAAGCACTTAAAAACTCTGGTCTATTTGTATTTACTGAAAGAACAGACGTTATAGCATATGCCGAAATGGTTGATGGTAAAATTCAGTACGATACAGAAACAACTTACTATCAAAAGAACCCAACACAGAACCAGTTTAACCTTAAAAGAAACAATGCTGGTGATGGCATAACAATAGTACACAAAGAAGGTACTATTTCTGAAGCTGACGGATAGGAAGTTGTAAACTTTGGTATTGTCGGTTAGGAAAAGAAAATCGAAAAGGATAAGATTTATTGTTTAGGTGTTTAGGCATGGGCAACAAAAGAATTCCAAATTAAGATTGGTAAGGGTAGCTTAATCTCAGATGGTAAGTATAGTTTAGTTGATTCAACAACACTTACATTTGACCTCGGCCCAACAAAGCCTTTTGAATATCCAATTCAGGAAGCTGCGCCGCAAGAATCAGATGATAGTGTGATTATTGGTAAAGAAAACTTACCACCTTTAAGATTCATTCTGTTCAAGGTTGATAAGGATATTGAAAATCCTTATTTTGTAATTGATTCTCCAAAGACAATTACACTCATGAAGCTTTATTTATTCGAAGCTTATACAAAGGGTATTGATTGTTTCCCTTCAAATGAAGCAACATATAGATATAGTGGTAGAGATTTATTCTGGCCGCCAAAGGGCAAGGTAGATTTAACATCAGAAGATGGACGTTACCATTATACAGAGTTCTTTACGGAAGAAGACATGAAGAAATTAATTATCTTTGAAGACTAGATTATGCTTGGTTCAACTTATGAATATCAACAATATTTCATTCAGAGATTAAAGGTATTCGATGAAGATAAATAGGCTTATATAATGTGCGATACAATGGGCGCAGAAAAGTTCCTTTCTTCTGATACTGATGAAATAAAGGAAAATGCATTACCTCTCGATGCCGCGAAATATACAGACGAAGACTATGTAATTGAAACAAATTACATCGACCTTAATAAATGTCCTTACTACATTAAAGATGCTGAAATTGACCAGTGCGATTGCGGTAAGGGAACAACTTGTTTCTATCAGAAATTTGGTTATTGTCCTCACAGATTTAAAACCGAAAAACATGATAGACGTGTAAGAACATTAAGTGTTGAAAAGTCAAATCGTTTTAACATTATACAGGAAATCAGTAAGGTCTTTAAGGTTTACCCACAATTCTATGCTGAACACAATCCAAACGGTTCAATTAAGAAAGATGTTAATGGCGACTATATCAAGAAGGTATTTTACATCACTGAAAAAGGTAATGTAAATCAGATTGGTTTCCGCTACGGTAAAAACCTTAAAGAAATCACAAGAAACATTACAAGTGACCAAATTGTTTCAAAGCTATATGTAATGGACGTAGATAGTGAAATCTCAAAGACTGGTTTATGTTCTATCAAAACAGCGGAAGATAACCCATCAAGAGACAGCTTCATTATTGACTTTTCATATTATATCCAAAAAGGTATGCTTGATAAGTATGAGGTTGAACAGGACCTTTACGGTATTGAGCCATCTGATGATGAAATCCCGGCTGGATATTTATATCAGCTTGGTTACTACAATAAACAATATGATGATTTATCTAATAAAATCATTAATCTTCAAGACGCTTCATATACAGAACTTGAAGCCAATTTAACCGTAAACTATCAGGCTATTATTACATCACAAGAACAAATCCTTAAGATTAAGAAACAACTTGACAGATACAGAACACAATATGGCGCAAGTGGTATTGATTATGAAGAATAGCAAGCATACAAGTCATATCTTACAAGATTGGCAGAACAGCAGAGTATCTTAACTAAATTAATCTACTCAACATTCTATACAGATGGTAAGTGTGACACAAATCCAAATATATGGTCAGAAGATTGTTTCGATGGTGTACCTGCGGCAGAAGATAGTGCAATTGACTTCTTTAGCCATATCACAGATTTTGACGGAAGTAAAGATTATTGGATTGACAAACACTCATATACTTGTGGTATTCTTGGTCAATACAATCAGGAATATCTCCAAATTCAGCAATGGAAAAGAGAGAGGGCAAGTTACCTTAAACTTATCAACCAAATCTCAGCAGCTTTCTATAAGAAATATGAGCCATATCTTAAAGAAGGTACATGGTCAGATGACAACTACTTAACTGATAATGCATATTACTTCGGCGCACTTGATGTTGCGGCAGAAGGTGCAATACCAAAGGTACAGTATGGTATCAGTGTTATTGACCTTGCTCCGTTGGGCGAAGAATATGATATGTATAACTTTGAAGTTGCAGATGTTACTTTTGTGGAAGATGAAGAAATTTTAGGTACTAACAAACATACAGGTTTACCAAATAGATTAAAGGTTCTTATTTCAGCAACAACTGAGAATATAGATGATCCAGCAAGAAACACAATTACAGTTCAGAACTACACAACATCTTTCCAAGACCTATTCCAGCAAATTTCGGCAACAGTTCAGAACTTAACATACAACGAAAATATTTACAAGCGTTCATCAAACTTTACATCATTACAGAATATCAAGAATGATAGCTTACAAGGTGCACTTGATACAAATGAGTTAATGCTTATTAATACTGATGAAGATAACATTTAGGTAGATAGCACAGGTACTCATGGCAGTGATATTAATAACCACGCTAACAAGTATAAACTAAATGGTCAAGGCTTGTTCTTCTCAAATGATGGTGGACAGCACTGGAGTGTAGGTGTGGGCCCAAGTGGCATTAATGCAGACTACATTAGAGTTGGTACGTTAGATGCCGGCAAGATAAGAATAGCTGATAGTTCATATGTTTATTTCTCATGGGATAAAAATGGTATTTCGGCTTATCGTGACCCGGCTTCAATTAACACAGACTCACGTAATGCTAACGATGCCGCGATATTTAATAAGTTTGGTTTAAGTATTGTTAATAACGGTCATATTAAACTTAGAGCGGGTTATAACTATACTGGTCAGGTTGGGTCTGATAAAACAATAGCTACAGAAACTCAGATAGGCGACGAAGTAGGTTTCTACTTATACAATAGCGCCGGACAAGTAATCTTCAGAACAGCCACATCAACAAAGACTGGCGCTGAAGCTTCTCGTGAAACTGCGGCAATTAATCTTGTTGGTGAAATGTTTATTACTAATGATAGTAGCATAAATGTTATTACTGGTTACAAATATAGTAATGAAGTTACATTTAGTAATCAGTAGTATTTTGGTTATGATAGCACAAAACTTGTTACTGGTTTAATCGAAAGTGATATAACTGCAAGTGGTAATACCTACACAGTAGTTAGAAGCGGTTTATATAGTGATAATGATTACTTAGCTTATATCTTAAATAATAGCAATCAATTAGTGAGTGTTACTATTAAGAACTCAGACGATAGTGATTTAATCATTTATACATATGCTTCAAAAACAGCCGATGGGGAAGCTTATGTCAAAACCCAGACAAATGGCTATTCTAAGGTTACTAAACAAATTGCAACGTTCAATTATGAAGAGGGTGGCAGCTCACTTCTTAAGACTATAAGATATTACTCATTCGAATATCAGCAAGGCTTAACATCAAAACCAATTTACAAGGAAGACAATCTTGGTGTTGCACAAGGTACTTTCGTGGTGGCAACAACAGTATCTACAGAACCAAGAACCTATAATAATGAAGCAACACAGACAACAAGAGAACCAGTTGTAGCTGATGTAAATTCTAAGGCAGACCCTAATGGCATTATGTACGGAGAAGGTACAAATTTAACAATCTATGACCAGAGCGGTACTTACTTCAAAACTTATTTAGGTAATGATGAAGCTCCATCAAGTGATGGCTCAGTAGGTTTATACTTAAATAATAAGATAGACCTTAGCGGCAATTCACAAGATGAAGGTACTAAATCAAGTAGATTATTTACTTGTTGTTCAAGTAGTGGTGGCGGAGAACTCAATAATATCTTATCTATTCTTAAAAATGGCTCACTTTATATCGGTGGTACAATAAGGAATCAATATGATACATCAGGATTAGCTGATAAAATTGAAATTGCAAATGCCGGTATTTATATAGATAATACTGGAAGACTTACTATGGACTTTGGAAATATTATAGGTAACACAGGAGATAGTCTTACAGAATATATCGGTAAACAAATTGCGGCGAATTAGAACGCTCTTGTTCCACTTATGAATAAAATAGCAAATGAAGCTACATCTGGTTTAGCTAGTGCAGACCATTGGCATTGGTTACAAAGTGACATGTTAAGACTTGATAATATGATGTGGATAGGTGGAGGTTCAAAAGCGGGCGATAATCAATTTATTCATATAGAAGGCTCAGGTGCTGTTAATGGTGGATATATAAGTATAGAGGGCTTTGTAAGGTGGCTAATAGGTAGAATGAGAATTGCAGATACACGAGCACACTAAGGAGGCAAAGGATTATGACATACTCAGCAGGAGATTTAAAAGGACTAATTAATCTTATCGAAAAAATAAAAGCAAAAACTTTTGATATAAACACTCAATACAAATTCCTTAAAATATCAAAAGTGGCAAAAGAAGAATTCGAGCTTTTAGGGGAGTAGCAAGGTCTACTCCTCTAGGAGTACGGAGAAAAGGATGCCGATGGTAAATACGTCATTAATGAAGATGGCGGCTTTAAAATCAAAACAGAACTGATTCAGGAATGTGCGGCGAAAGTAAATGAACTTAACACTCACTTTGTTCAATTTCCGGACATCTATTTTAGTTTAGATGAATTCGACAATCTTGGTTTTACTCTTGAAGACCTTGAATTACTCGACCCATTTATAAAATAAAATAACCCCGTTCTCAACTAAGAGAACGGGGCTTTTTAATAAAAAGTTTAATGTCGTGCACAACGAAGCACCCTATCAAAATAGCATCCGCTTCGTCTTTTAATAAAAAGTTACCATTTCAGTAGCTTTATTATCATGCGCGGCGAAGCGCCCTATCAAAATAGCATCCGCTTCGTCTGTCGAAACATTAATATCATAAAGTGACTTAACTATCAACTAAGCACTTTGTTTTCTGTCTGTTCTATATTTACCTTTAACACCGCTATGTGCTCTCCATGTAGCAACTGGAACAATCTTGTAAGTAAAACCATTCTCGTAGCAATAGTTCATGAGAACACCCTGTAGATGAGCAAGTTTCTTGTAAACCAATAAATTAGACTAAACATCTGCGCCGGCATCTTTACCAGTATATGGCTAGAACTAAATGTCTTCAAAAACAACTAAATCTGGCCGCCATGACTATATCATGCTTGCAACCCAACATTTAGTCTTAGCAACCTTATCAACGCTGCTTTCACCTTTTGAATCCCACGCACCAAACTTTACTAATTTCTCATCGTCATAAACTGACCAACCACTAATACCTGTAGCTTGGTCAAAAGCAAGAACTCTAAAGCCAGCACTTTTCGGAGCATGGTCTGACATTTTGAAATATTTATTAGCCTTACAAGTTGGACATTCTTTGTGATGTCGCCAATGGCTCATTGTGAAATAGTTATCATGACCATTCGGACATTTAAAATCCATCTGAGTAGCCAAGTTAACATAAGTGTCGGAGACGAGAGTCCAGCCCTCATCTTCGACTTCTTTCTTTACCGCTTCATAACTTAATCTCTTACCCATTTACATCACTGTCCTGTTGAACCGAAACCGCCCTTTCCGCGCTGTGTCGCGCCAAGGTCATCAACTGTTTCTACTTCGTTCCAGTCAATCATAGGAACTTCATTAAGCACCATCTGTGCGATTTTGTCGCCCTCGTGGATTGTGTAAGGGTCTGCTGTTGGGTCGATGTAAATAATATCTCTGTCACCATCTTCTTTTATTTCACCATAAACAATACCATTAGTGTTCTGCATAATAACACCGACATTGCCGCGATATTCACAATCAATAGTTCCCGGAGAATTAGGGATTCTCATAGGAGTCTTATATGACATACCGCTTCTTGGTCTAATCTGAATTTCATATCCAGGCGGGATAGCAACTGCTAAATCAGTCTTTACAATCTTTGTTTCGCCCGGCTTAAATGTAACTGTTTCTGCGGCATAGATGTCACAGCCAGCATCGGTAGGATGTGCATATGTTGGAAGGATTGCCTTGTCGCTAAGTTTTGTAATCTTAACCCTAATCTTAGGTCTACCACATTCCTTTAAGTTCTGATATGCTTCTCTCTGACACTCAAACAGATAAATCAAAACGTCTCTCTTTTCCGGCGAAAGGTCATTATCAGCCTTAAGTTCATTGATGAAATTATCAAGAACATAAACTTCTTCTTCTACTGTGCCGGCATCATACATATCCATAAGTAAAAGTAACTGGTCCTGATATTCCTTTGATTCGCAACCCTGCTTAATCTTAGCCTTTATAAAAGGGGCGATAAGAGCAAAATCCTCATCAGGCTTTTCAAACAGCTCAATCATACCTTCATCAATCGTACCTTTAAATTCTTCTCTTAAATCCATTCAAAAATACCTCCATTAATATCATCTATTACTCCAAGTTTAGCTGCTTCGTTTGCATCAAAAAACCAGTCATCCTTAATGTGTTCCTCATATGCATCCTCAGAAATTTTTGAATTATCAAGGATAATCTTTCTTGTCTTTCTAAGAAGTGTGTTCTTGTAGAACTGAACAGCCTGATTAAGTTTGTGAGCATCACCCATAAATCCAGCCATACCTTCGTGGAAAAGATATGTTGAATTTTCAGTACCAAATCTCTTCTTGCCGCAAAGAGTAATAAGGAAAGCGGCACTGTATGCTTCGCCAATTACATGAGTATAGACAGGAGTCTTTGAACCCTTAATAGCGTCGATGATAGCAAGTGCTTCCATCATATCGCCACCTTCGGAATTAATGAGAATATGAATTGGTCTTCTGTCTTCAACATTAACGCCCTTGTCCTGAATATTCCATGCAATAATCTTTTCAATGATTTCTCTTGATGTACCATAGTTTCTTTCAGACGCGCCAACAATTTCTCCGGTAAGCCAAATGATTCTTTCTTTAAATGAGAGAATATCAACTACCTCATTTGAACCAATACAGTCATCTTCGGTAAGTAGAGCTGATTCATCGACTTCCTGTTCAATAGCATCATATAGTGCTTCCATTTCTTTGAGAAAGTCTTCCTTTGATTTTAGAGAACCATCTTCATTCAGAATATCTACGTTCATATCTTCACTCATTACTTTCTGCCTCCTTAATCTCTTTACGTAAGTCTTTTATTTCTTTAACGAGTTTTGGAATCCTCGGATTTAAAACAAAAGTGGATAAGTCAATACTATTCAAATCCTTTTCTAATTCGCTTAACTCAAATTTTAATACTTCCAAAGTTTTTGACATTTTCTTCACCACCTTATGTATATATTATATCATAATTTTATTTAAAAGTAAATAGTTCTTCTTTTAGTTCAGAATAAGATATTGTAGTAGGATTCTGATATAACAAGCGATAGTATTTAAAGTTCTGCCATTCGGATTGTTTCCAATTATCGCCGCAAAAGTTAACAAAACTTTCAGTGGTAACGGAATTGCACCATTTTGTTAACAGAGATTGTGAATGGTTAAATGAATGATAAGGAACTTGATTACCGGTGTTTTTAAGTAACAAATACTGTGCAAAGATTTCTTCCTCTGTAAGTTCTGTATCTGTAAAAAGACCTTGTTTAATACTGCCGCAAAAATCCAGTTCATCTTTTTCAAAGACTTTAGGAAGACGAACACGAGTAAACCGGCCATAATTGCCATGTTCCATTAGGAATTTTAAATCTTCTTTTCGCGGCTCTAGAGGATGAACAAAATCAAAAGTTTTATCAAAATAAACAAAGGCATCGTGCCAGTCCTCCTCTAAGAAAAAGTCATAGTCGTTTATAAAATAGTGGTCGCCCTGTTTACAAGTAAAATCCTTATCTCTCCAATTCACCAAACTATTTTGTTTTATTTGTGTGTATATTCCCTTACCTTTGATGTATTTTTCATTAATATCATATGGTGTGAAGTTTGGCGGCAAGTTTATAACATCAGGATTTTTCAATCCACTTTCGCCGCAAAAACCATAACCTAAAAATGTTCCGGTGTCAGAATTGATTACCAAAGATTTTGGTATCTGTAACTTAGGATTTTCTTTGAAATAAAAGATTTGAGAATAGAAAGACCCTTTGTCATTCTTCTTCATAATAGCCGGATAGCAACCTTGCTTAACTAAATAATTATAGACCTTCATGAAGGGAAGGCTTATTGAAAAGCTCCTCCCATGAAAAAGGTCAATGTCATATAATCCAATCAATCTATCACAACCCTTTCTGTAACATACTTTGTTATAAATCCCTTATCGTCCATTTCCTCTATCTTTGTGAAAAGAGGGAAAGTTGTGGATTTATATTTCTTTGGAATGAATGTGTCATCACGTTTCATACCTGTGATGATTAACTTAGTACCTCTCTGGAACCATGACTTTTCAACTACAGTTTTCTTACCATCTGCATTAACATGGCTAATTTGCTTATCCATTTCTGCAAACTGGTTCTTCCAAACCTTAACTGTAACTACTCCGTCCGGGGTAAGTAAGATAACCTGTCCCTTATCTTTGTTCTTGTCTACTACAGTGCCGGCAATTCTACTTATCTTATAAATAGCAATTTCTGTTCCATCATCTGTTGTAATAGTTCTTGATACATCTGAATCCTTAATTGCATTATAATTTGTAACTGAGTAAACGTCGTTTCTAAGACTCTTAAGTTCGTGGTCATGATAATAGAAACCAAGACTATCCATTTCCCACTTACTAACACTACCAGCGGCGTACTTATTATATGTTTCCATATATAGGGTGTCATTAAGTGTGTTAAGAATATCATCATGATTTTCTTTTATCCACGCTCTTACTAAATCCATGTTTACATCATAGATTTTCTTCCAGTCTTTTTCCTTGATTTTTGCTGTTGAAGCATCACCATTGATTTCGTAATCATAAAGTTTAGCTTCGTCGAAGTTTTCAAGGTAGAAGTCTAAGCAAACCTTATTGAGAGTGATTTCTCCGTCCTTTTTGAAGTTCTTGTTGATGTACTTATTAAAGTTGAATACTCTCTTTTCAAACGCAAGGTCTTCAGGAATAAGATTCTTTTCGCACAACATATTCATATTCTGAAGGGTGATTCTCTTCTTTTGGTCAGAAATTGATTCAATGAACTGTTTCATTATATCTTCGCGGCTACCGAAGCAGTCGAAAGCTCCTGACTTAATAAGATTTGTCATCTGTAAAACATTTGTCTTAACCTTGCTTCTAAAATCATCAAAACTTGCATATGGACGATTCTTAATGATTTCTTCAATAAGTGCATTACTGATTCTTGTGATGCCGCGGAATCCACAGTAGATTGTGTTTTCTTCAACGTTTGGAGAGAATGTAAACTTTGATTCGTTTATGTTTGGTAAAGAGAACTTAACGTTTCTTGCCATCATCTTACCAATCGCTGTGGCTATCTTACCATAGTCAGCTGATGTGTTCTTTGTTTCAGTTTCTTCTTCGTCATCATCTTCACTGTCATTAAACTGGTCTTCAAGGTTCATTGAACCAGAGTCAACGATAAGGTTAGCACAATCCCAGAAAATGCTTGGGAACTTTGAGTATAAATTCATTTCCTGTAGGGCTATTATTGAGTAGCCAAGTGTGTGAGAAAGATTCCTACCTCACATACTTTCGTATGCCATTATAATAATAATGTTGAGGTCTAGACTATACCATAATCCTTTTATAAGGACCCGCTATTATAGTCGTTGAACGTCTATCTTAATTCATTATATTTACGATTCATTCCAAAAGGTTTGTCATAAGATAAGGCTATTAATTTTAATATATTATTATGGTTCGAAGACGAGAGAACCCACATTCCATTATATTCATTTGGAGTAAAATGTATTTGAATATCTATCATATACATTTTATTTTCTAATACGTCTTTAATCCATTCTAGAAAGTCTTTAGATGCACTATAGATTTTAAAACTTGGTGCGCCGTAAGAGGTTGGTGTTACATTACCGTCCCCATCTATAATTCCTCTAATAATATAAGGTAAAAATTTTTCTTCTTCTGGGGTCAAAGGAACTCTTCCAAGTTTTAAGCTTTTGCTCTGAACAACTCCATACTTTCCTAAATTATTAACTAATGTTTTGTCTGTTAAAATAAGCCTGTATCTGTCTTTACGCTCGTTATTTGATTTTATTGTGGTATATTTTTTACCTATTGAGTCTGATAAGAATTTAATACAATCCTCATCTACTAAATCAATTCCGGCATCATATCCTCGGGTTGTGATATATCCATCCGTCAACATTAATCCCAAGAAGTATGCATCAAAATGACTATTGATTCCATCAAAAATGTAATTATACCCTTTTCTATTAACACGAGCTTCTTTTATAATTTGCTCATATTCTTCACCACAATGCTTTTTTACTTTATCTATTATAGATTTCTTTGTGGCGAAACCATATTTGGACATTAAATCTTTTACAGGAACTCCATTTATGTATTCTTCTACTAATTGAAGTTCTTGTTCATTTGATAATTTTTTGTATCCCATAGTAAGCACCTCCTATAAATTTGTAGTATTTCTAGAAGGTAAATACAATAAATTAAGACATTTCGCTGCGTTTGATTATCCAATCCTTAGTGATTTTACCATACCGTTCCCGTTACTGAACGCCGCAAAAATATCGCTATTTTTGTTTGGTTACTAAGGCTCTAAGGAAGTCCCCGCAGTTTAAGCGATTTTTTTCTATATATTACTATATAGGGATTCCATCTATTTAAAATCCGTATCCTCTTGAAGCACCTACACAGACCTGCCATACATATTTACAGAAGTTTCTGTCAAGATTCTGTTCTTCCATTCTCTGATAGAACTCTTTTTCAAGTTCTAAGAAAGCGGCTGGATTTTTCTTCGCAACTGACTTTCTAAGTTTATCAGCCCATGCAAGACCAAAACCGCCACATTCCGGCAACTGAACCAAGCTCATGAAACGTTCCTGTGATTCACACATACCACTTGATTCTAACAGATAAGGTTCGAGAAGTTTTTGCTTGTCCTTTGATACTCCCCACTTATCCATTTCCTTGTACCATTCGTTGATGTTTTTCTTAAATCTTGCGAACTTATCTACCGGCTGCTCTGCGCCCTTTTCAGGAGCCATAAGTCTAATAACCGAGTTAAGAGTTGCCAATTCTTCAAGAGTTGTTGGCTTAACTGCCGCGATACCCTTAATACCTGACTGCTGTTCCATTTGGAATAAAGATTCGATCTTGTGTTCGTGAATGAGTTTCCACATCTCTGGGTCATCTCTTTCAATCTTATAAACACCAATTGTATCTTCATAACGCTGTCTAAGCGGAAGCATTGGATTGATGTAACCATACTCACCAAGTAAATCAAGACAAGCTCTCATACGGTCAAGTGCTTCAATTGAGAGAAGGTCGATTTTGATAAGAGAAACTTCTTCAAGGGTGTGAAGGTCATACTGTGTAATAACGTCACCATTGGAAGTTCTCATAAGTGCTGTTGAGTTTACAATCGGTTCATCGTAGAAAATTACACCACCGGCATGAGAGCCAACACCACAGCAAAGTCCGGCTATATACTTAGCAACCTTCCAAACTTCTGCATACTTACCATCCATAAGTTCTTGAAACTTCTTGTCTGGCAGAATATCGTTTTCTTCGTC
>JAEEGL016933222.1_pt1 | contig 13780 bp, 11 predicted proteins | sample 9134231 | NCBI WGS metagenome assembly JAEEGL01 (sample SAMN16246548, study PRJNA631951) | gut metagenome | biome: gut microbiome; feature: rumen; material: fiber-attached | host: Bos | place: Iran: Karaj | collected 2018-10 | reverse complement strand
CGTTGAGTTTTCCGTTTTCGCCTTCTTCACGCATTATCAGTGCGAGAATGGGTTGCAGGAGGATGTCGCCGTAGGTGCGTCGGGCAGAGACGGAGAAGGTGGTCTTCTCTTTGACTATTGGGCCTTCGACGTAGGCTTTGGCAGAGATGAGCCCTATGCTGACACCACCGTGGTATTCTTTGTCGTTGCCGTTGTTGGTGGTGATGTCGAGGACGGACGAAAGGCGGCTGCCGAAACGTGCGGGGAAGCTGCCCTTGTAAAGTTGTATGTTTTTCACGGCGTCGGAGTTGAAGGCAGAGAAGAAGCCGCCGAGGTGGTTGACGTTGTACATGGGTATGCCGTCGAGGAGGAAGAGGTTCTCGTCGGGGCCACCGCCACGGACATACATGCCTGCAGTGCCCTCACTGCCGTTCTGCACGCCGGGGAGGAGTTGGATGGCTTTGATTACGTCGGTTTCGCCGAAAAGCATGGGCATGGCTTTGACCTGCTCGACGGGTATTTCGATGCGGCTGGGGATGGAACTTTCGATGTGCTCGACACGCTCACCCACAACCCTTACTTCTTTCAGCGTATGAGAACTGATGAGTTTCGCATCGAGGCGCTGGTTGGCGTTGAGGGAGACGGGGTGGAACTGGGTTTCGCATCCCACAAAGGAGATGCGGATAACGGCTGTGTCGCTCTTGAGGGTGAGGCTGTAGCGGCCATGCTGGTTGGTGACAGTACCTTTGTGCGAAAGGGTGTCGTAGATGGTGGCGCCGATGAGTGTTTCGCCAGTTTTGGCATCGGTGACGGTGCCGGTGATGGTGTGCTGGGCATGGCCTGCAACGAGGGCACATAGGAGCAGCAGAAGGGTTAATGTTTTCTTCATTTTTATTTATTATTATGAGTATACGGGTTTTTATTTATTGCTCTATCCCACGCTATAATAACGCAAAAAGTCCGGATTTCTTACAAGTGGGTTACATTAAATCTTCATCTTTGACTTTGGCAGCGGGGTCGGAGTCGGGAAGATAGGGCTTTTGAGCGGTGGTATCGTCGTCGGAGTTATCGTCGGAGTTTTCTTCATGATGGTTGTTGCGGCGATTTCTTCTTTTGTGCCGTTTATGCTCTTCGATGGTTTCGCCAGCCACAATGCCTGTGGGGACAGCAATGATGGAGTAGCCGAGCAGCATGACCAGGGTGGAGATGAATTGACCAGTGCCGGTGACAGGGGCGATGTCGCCGTAGCCGACAGTGGTGATGGTGACAACAGCCCAGTAGACACCGCGAGGGATGCTGGATATGGCAGGGTTCTGGCCTCCCTCGATGCCGTACATGGTGGCACCGAGAATGACGGCAATGATGAGGACGAACATCATGAAGATGAGGATTTTCACTGCACTGCGTCGGAGTGAGTTGAGTAGGAAACGAGCTTCGTCGAGGAAGCGTTGCATCTTGAAGATGCGGAAGATGCGGAGCATACGCATCAATCGCAACACGGAGAGGGTGCTTACTGCCGGAATAAAGAGGCTAAGCCAGGCAGGGAAGATGGAGAGGAAGTCGATGATGCCGTAGAAGGAAAAGACGTATTTCAACGGGCGGTTGAGGCAGTAGATGCGGAGATAGTATTCGAAGGTAAAGAGAATGGTGAAGAGCCAGCCGATGCCACGCATGGTCCAGGAGAACCAAGCAGCAGTGCCCGCCATGCTTTCCATCATGATGGTGATGATGTTGATGCCGATGAGAATGAGCAGCCAGATATCGAATTTTTTGCCCGCAGGGGTGTCGGACTTGAAGATAATGGTGTAGATTTGTTGTTTGGTTAATGATCGGTAGCGTTTGGGCAGCAGGATGGTGAAAAGAGCACGATGGAGAATGTCCCCAATGAAGTTGATGATGCGTTTGGCAATTTCGCCATAGGGGATTTCGGTAATAAACCTTAACAGGGCTTTTAGGGTGTCTTTTATCATGGTTGTAGGATTATGATTTATTCCTCTTTATTAATCAGGAGAGTGGAACAACGGTCGGGGGAGAGTGTTTTTGCGGTTTCGAGAAGTTGTGAGGCGGTGGTTTGGCGGTAGATGCGGGGCTCGTCGTTGATAAGATTGGGCATGCCAATCATTTCGTAATAGCAGAGACTGTGAGCGCGGTCGCAGGCTTTGTATTGCGAGAGAAGGAAGTTGTTTTCGTATTTATTGGAGACTTTTTCCATTTCCTTATGTAGGGAGGTGTCGTCGGGAGCTGTTTGCTGAAGACGTGCCAGTTCTTCTTCAATGACGTTTTCGGCTTGTTGAGGAGAGATGTTGTCGCAGAGTTTTCCGCTTATCACAAAGAGTCCGGGGCCGAGGTCGCCGGTGATGTAGGCATTGATTTCGGTGAAAAGGCCTTCGTCTTGCACCATGCGACGGTAAAGACGAGAGGAATGACCGTTGCTCAGGATGTCGCTCAACATGTCGTAGGCGTAGAAGGAGGGGGTCCAACGGTCGCTCATTATCCAGGCTTTGTAGATGGCGTTGTTCGGCACGTTGCGTTTCACTTCTTGTCTTCGGCTTTGCAGTTGAGGCTGTTCGGAGGGGTATACTCTGTTCTTTGGAGTGGGGAGTGGGGATGAGTCGGGGAGGGCGATAGGGGAAAAGATTTCTTCGACTAATTGGATGGTTTCTTGCAGATTGATATTGCCAGCAATGGAAAGGATGGCGTTGTCGGGACGGTAGAAACGATTGAAGAACTGTCGTACATCGTCGAGTGAGGCCTCTTGAACGTGTTTTATGTCGGCGCCAATGGTACACCAGCGATAGGGATGGGACAGGTAGCAGAGTGGACGTAAAAGCATCCACACATCGCCGTAGGGCTGGTTGATGTAGCGTTGATGGTATTCTTCGGTCACTACGCGGCGTTGCACATCGAGCACGTGCCACTGATTGCCTTGAATGTCCCATTCCCCACGCATACGGTCAGCCTCGAGAATCAGGGCTTGACGCAGGTTTTGAGCGGGTACGGTAAGGTAATAATTTGTATAATCGTTGTTGGTGAAGGCATTGTTTTCGCCACCCAAAGCGTCCACGATGCTGTCGTAGTCGGGGAAACGGCATGTACCTCCGAACATGAGGTGCTCGAAGAGGTGGGCAAAGCCCGTCCGATTGGGTTTTTCATCGCGGGCACCAACGCACCAGAGCAGGTTGACGGTGACTAAAGGAGTGGTTTCATCGCGGTGCAAAAGCACCCGAAGCCCATTAGCCAAAGCGTAGCGTGAATATTCAATCATAGTGCAAAAAAAACGTTAAGGGGAAAGAAATATTGTATTTTTTAATAAAAAAACGTGTAATCCCAAAAAAAAAGTGTATTTTTGCAATTTACTATTTGTAGGGTCAGTAAGTATGTAAAAGTATGGGGCTGACCGTGGCATCGCCATATTGAATTATGAGGTAATAATTAGTAATAGTGAAAAGTTGAAATGCTTTTTAATTATTTGATAATCTTTATAATAGTATAGTTATGAAAATAGCAGTAGCAGGTACAGGCTATGTAGGCCTAAGTATTGCCACATTGTTGGCTCAACACAATGATGTAACAGCGGTTGATATCGCCCCGGAACGTGTTGATATGGTTAATCGTCGGCAGTCGCCAATACAAGATGACTATATTGAACGTTTTTTTGCTGAGGATATCAAACTTAGAGAGGGATATAATCCTAAAACAGTAGGTGCTTTTTTATTGAAAAAGCCGTTGTCGCTGAATGCAACATTGGATTGGAAAAATGGATATAAGGATGCAGAGTTTGTGGTGATAGCTGCTCCTACCAATTACGATAGTGCAAAGAACTTTTTTGATACGTCTGCAGTAGAAGATGTCATTCAAAAAGTAATGGAGGTGAATCCAAATGCATTGATGGTGATAAAAAGCACAATACCGGTAGGATACACCGAATCTGTGTGTGAATCATTTTCGACAGACCGTATCATCTTTGCTCCTGAGTTTTTGAGAGAGTCGAAGGCATTGTATGATAATTTATATCCGTCAAGAATTATTGTGGGCTATAAGAAAGGAAACGAATGTATTGATGCCAAAGCACATACTTTTGCAAATCTTATCCACGAAGGAGCAATGAAGCAGGATGTACCTGTACTCTTTATGGGAAGTACTGAGGCTGAGGCTGTCAAACTCTTTGCCAATACTTATTTGGCATTGCGAGTTAGTTATTTCAATGAACTGGATACTTATGCGGAATTGAAAGGTCTTGACACGCAACGTATCATTGAAGGTGTTTGTCTTGATCCGCGTATCGGCACTCACTATAACAATCCCTCTTTCGGCTATGGTGGATATTGCCTCCCCAAGGACACCAAACAGCTATTGGCGAACTATGCCGATGTGCCGCAGGATATCATCCGTGCTATTGTGGAAAGTAACAGGACGCGGAAAGATTTCATTGCCGATCAGGTATTGAAGAAAGCCGGTTACTATACATACTTTAGTGATAATAACAGATGGGACCAGTCGCAGGAACGGGAATGTGTTATCGGGGTATATCGCCTTACCATGAAGAGTAATAGTGATAATTTCCGTCAGAGCAGTATCCAAGGGGTGATGAAAAGGGTCAAGGCAAAAGGAGCAACAGTCATCATTTATGAACCCACTCTTCCTGATGGAAGCACATTCTTTGGAAGTCGTGTTGTGAACCAACTGGATGAATTCAAGAAGATGAGTAATGCCATTATTGCCAACCGTTACGACTCCTGTCTTGACGATGTGGCAGAAAAAGTATACACCCGGGATATTTTCAAGCGAGATTGATGTTGCATTGGTATGTTTTCCGTTGTCCTTTTGGTAAGGAGCTGACTCTTCAGCAGAATATCCAGACCCTGTTTGGAGTAGAATGTTTTGTGCCCACTGAAAAGGTACGCCAACGCGACAGCCATGGTCGCTTTGTATGGGTGCAGCGCAGTGTCTTGACAGGATATCTGTTTGTCAGGACGGAAAAGGATGTCCAAGTGCAGATACCTCGCCGTTTGATTTCCGTCCACACCATGGTGCACCAAAAGGAGGGACTATGGACGCCGGTGATTGTTCGCGATGATGAGATGGCAAGTTTTATTCGTGTTTCGGGTAACCAGGAAGAGAAAATACAATACCTTGACCCCTCAAAATTGAACTTCAAGAAGGGCGACAGGGTGAGGGTGATAGGTGGCCCCTTTGTGGGTGTTGAGGGTGTCTTTGTCCAGATAGGCGGAAAGCATGAAAAAAGAGTGGTGGTAGAGTTGGAGGGTTTGATAGCCGTGGCCACGGCAGCCATACCCGCGTCTCTGGTGGAGAAGATTGCCGACGCCCCCAAAGAAGAGAAGTCGATTTGGTGAGATGGTTTTGTGTTATTATTGACGATAATTGTTACTCTTTTAATTTCTTCGTTTTTTTGAAATAGTTGTTAAGGTTTTATGCCACTTTCGTCAAATTCTAGAGAGAAGATTTTTTCTAACCTTACAAAGGTTTACCGGGGGATTGCATTTTGGTTGTTTGTGCGGCCATCGCAAGTTGTGTTGCTTTTCAGAGACAAGAATTTCTACAAACATCGCACGTATTATCCCGAATATAGCGAGAAGATTAAGAAGCCTTGGCAGAATTTTATGGGGCAACTTGGACAGATTCTGCGTCATGGGAAAGCCATGAGGTATTATTTCCTATATGGTTTTGACGTGAAGTCGCGGTCCGAGCAGCGGGAGTATGTCCACGAGGTGACATTCCTGCAAAGACGTGGAGATTTAAACCTTTCGCTTTACCACGACTATTCCTGCATCCTGCGCGACAAGATGCTGTTTGCCATTTTTACCGAAGGCATTGGTGTCCGCAGTGCCAAGATTTTATTTTACACTGTGGATGGCAAGTTGTATGATTTCGGAACCAAACAGGAATCTGATTTCGAGGAGATGGGTCGGCACTCTAACTGCCGTTTGATTTGCAAACCTCTTGACGGGGAAGGGGGAAGTGGGATTTTTATTCTCGAGGTGAAGGACGGAACAGTGTTTTGTGAAGGGAACGTGTTGGACACGACACAACTGAAGAAGAAGCTGTCACCAAGACGGTATATTGTTCAGGAATTTTTGTCGCAGCACAGCGAAATGAGCCGACTGCATCCCCAGTCGCTCAATACTGTCCGCCTTGTTACAGTGAGGGGATTGAAAGATGGTCAAATACATATATTGCCGTCTATTTTGAGAATAGGAGTAGGCGACAATGATGTCGACAACACTTCGCAAGGGGGAATAGCCGTGGGTGTTGATTTGGAGACGGGTTATTTGAAGCGTTTCGGTTTCCAAAAGCCTAAGTATGGTCTAAAAACAGAGGTACACCCCGATAGTGGTATTAGGTATGCAGAGTTCCGAATCCCCATGTTCGATGAAGTGAAGAGGCAGGCAGTGTATCTCCATTCCATGTTGCCCCAAATTCATTCGGTGGGATGGGATATAGCCATTGGAGAGGAGGGACCGGTCTTTATCGAGGGGAATGACAATTGGGAGATAAACGGTCCTCAGGCGTGCAACGGAGGCATGAGAAAGGAGTTTGAGGAGTATTTCTATAAATAGGACTTTTTATATATATAGGTAGCAGCAATGGTTAAAATAGTTGCAGTGGGCGATATTATGCCTGGCGGGGTGTTGGCAGGTCACAATGATGGTTATGTGTCGCAGGAGGTTCTTGATGTCTTGTCAGAGGGTGACATACGGGTTGGAACATTGGAGACTGCCATCGGCAATAGTCCTACGTTTTCTGAAGAAAAGATGTCCCGCAAAAAGGATGTGATTTATGCGCTTGACAATGATTTAGGGAAATTGAAGCATTTGGGTCTCGATATTGTCAGTCTGGCAAATAACCATTTCTTTGACCTAGGTCCGAAAGGGGTACGCCATACCATAGAGTTGCTTGATGAGATGGGAATTCAACATGTCGGAGCGGGAAGAAATATAGAAGAGGCTTCGAGACCTGTAATCAAGTCTGTTGGGGGGAGGAAAGTTGCTTTTATTGCCTTTTGTGAGTGTAGTGAGGATTTGATTGGATGGTGTCCGGTGGCGAAGGAGGGTGAACCCGGGGTCAACCCGCTGGAAGAAGAATATGTCGCTTCGGAGATAAAAAGATGCAAGGGGATGAGCGACTATGTGGTCGTTATTCCGCATTGGGGGAAAGAGGGCCAAGTGATGCCGACAGACCGGGAGTATCGGTTGGCAAAAAAAATGATAGCCTCTGGGGCAGATTTGGTTCTTGGTGGGCATACCCATTGCATACAGCCGATTTATCGTACACGAGGGAAGTCGGTGGTCTTCAGCATGGGTAATTTCCTGTTCCCCGACAGGTTGTTGGCTCCTCCCCGTTCAACATATTACCCTCCGTCACCCATTGATATTGCCTCGCTGCCTGTCACAGACCGTTTCCCTGCTGTGGATACCGTCACATTGAAGAAATGGCGCAGCATGGCACGGTATGGACTGATGGTTGAGGCATTGTTGGACGCTGAAGGGGCTTCTGTTCATCCCCATGTGGTGCATTTGACCGACGAAAACTTTGTGGAGTTGTCCAAAGAAGGATTTTATTACCAGTCAGATGTAAAACGTGCTCAAATAGCATTAAAAAGTGGATGCTATCCGCTTGTCTATCTTCCCCAAAAGATAGGGAATGGGTTGAAACCTTATGTGAAAGGCCTATTGAAAAAGATAAAATAGATGAATTTGGTTGAGCGAGATGTTGTGCTTTTGAAGAGAACTACTGATGATTGATAATTGCAGATAGGTGTTATTACCGTAAAATTAATAGTTATGCAGCCAGTAAGAATTATTTTTTGTGGGGACTTCTGTTCCAAGCCATCCACATCCATTATTTCTGTATCGGACGAATTAAAAAGTCTGGTTATGTCGTGCGACCTGAGGGTTGTCAATTTCGAGGTGCCGTTAAAACCGGAGATTACACTTCCTCCTCAAAAATTTGAACGTTTCTGGCAACATGACGATGTTCCAGATTTCTTGAGAGGTATTGGCTTCAACCTCTTCTCAATAGCCACCAATCATACTTTTGATTGGGGTGAAGAAGGCTATAGAAAGACAAAGGCCGTATTGGGTGATCAGTCGTTTGGTGCGGGAACATACGAGGAGGCCTATAGGGTGAAAGTGTGCGAAGTAGGAGGAGTGAAGATTGGATTCCTTGCCCTCTGTTATGCCGCCTACACAGGCGTGTTCGACGATGTAATGCATCACGATGGCTTAGGCTGTGCATTCGTCAATGATTTGAAGGTAAATCATATTATTATTGAGGCCAAGAAACAGGTAGACTATCTTTTTATCTTGTCTCATGATGGGATAGAGTATTACGACATTCCAATGCCAGATACCATTGCACGCTACCATGACTTTATTGATTATGGTGCAGACGGTGTTATTGGTTGTCATCCCCACTGTCCACAGGGGTGGGAGGAGTATAAAGGCAAGCCTATTTTTTATAGCCTTGGTAACTTCTTTTTCAATAGTAAGAAAGATCCCTCTTACAGGGCATGGAACCGACCCCATTGGTACGAAGGTCTGGGTGTCGTGATGGAGCTGTCGGACGGAGGAATACATTACCAGGTTGTAAACACAAGAAATAATGGGAATGTAGAGATGTTGTTGGACAAAGGTGAGGAGAGAAACCAGCATAACAGGAAAATATGCAATTATCTTGTCGACCAAAAGAAATACCAGGATTATCTTAAGATGATGTGTAGGGAACAAGGAAGAAAGAACATTATGCCTATCATTGACAGAACATTTCATCCTGAGACATTGCAGTATTGCACCAAGAAGATAATGAAAGCATGGGTTGCTAAGTTTAGAGGTAAGCTCAAAACCGATGATTTAGATTTGAAAACCCTGTTGCGGAACGATACTCGCAGGAAATTGCTTTTCCGCTCGATTGAAAACGACAAATAATAAAGTTGTAAGATATGATAGCAAAGATAAACCGTTTCATGACCCAGTACCGGCAAAAGGTATGGTGGAATGAGGATGTAGATGACATCAAAAAGAAACTTTCGCAATGCGACATCAATCCTTTGTCGGAAAGCCAGAAGAAAGAAATTGTAGCCTACTGGCAGGGTTTGACGGGGATGAAGGTCCCGACATTTTGGCATGAATATTTTTATTCCCGCAACGGGCAGTTCTCTTTGCAATATGTGCCAACCTGTGTTTACCATTACAAGATACTCTATCATCTTAATTTCAGACCTTTCTCCATGGCCTATATCGACAAATGCCTTTTCGACTGGTATTTCCCCGATGTTCTTAGGCCGCAAACAATTGTGAGGAATATCAACGGCTATTTCTATGACGATAAGAATTCCATCACCAAGCAGGAGGCACTGGAGAGGTGCAAGGATTTGCAGGATGTTGTGATAAAACCGTCGCTGGTAGGCAAATGGGGCAGAGGAGTGAATCTGTTCTCTACTCAGAACGGAATGGTGAGCGAGACGGAGAGTGTGGCCGACTTATTGGAAGGTTATAGGGAGAATTTCATTATTCAACGCAAAGTGGAGCAGCATGAAGCCTTGTCGAAACTGAATCCCACATCGCTGAATACCATCAGGGTACTCTCTTACAGGCATGGCGACGAGGTGTTTGTCATATATGCTGTTGTACGTATCGGCCGCAAAGGCAAGACTGTCGACAACGAGTCGGCGGGCGGCATCAATGCCGACATTGATTTGGACAACGGCAAAATACGCTTCTGCGCCTACGGGACACCCGCTGAGAAACAGATAATGGCAACCGACAACGGCACCGTGCTGCAAGGTTACCAGCTGCCTTCGATTGATAAAGTCGTCTCCAAGGTAAAGGAATTGCACCGCAGACTGCCCTATTTCAACCTTGTGGGCTGGGATTTCGGTATCGACAAAGAGGGCAATCCAGTAATGATTGAATGGAACAGGGCACCCGATTTGAGCCAGACCGCCCACGGTCCAGCATTCGGCGAGATGACCGAAGAAATCGTCCGCTATGCCCAGACTCAGGTGGACACTTTCGAATTGAAAATAGCATCATCCAAATAGGTAAGGTATGAATATTTTGTCTATTATACGTCGCAAACGTGTCGAACAGCGGTTGGTTAAAGGGGTAAAGAAAAACTACCTTAAGTTATCCGGCGCCCGTAGCCTCACCCTCGCGCAGGAGAAAGAGATAAAGCAGTATTGGCGCGACCTGTTGGGTATTGACATCCCGCTGGACTGGCACCGGTATTTCTACAGGAGGACAGGTGTCTATTCGGTCAAATATATCCCTACAAGCCTGTATTATACCGACATCATTGGACGAGTAAACCAGATGCAGCTCGAGAAGGCCTACTCCGACAAGAACATTACCGAGCTGTTGCTAAAGGGGGTGAAACTGCCCGAAACCCTGCTGCGGAACATGAACGGCTACTTCTTCTCCAACGGCCAACAACTCAGCAAGGAGCAAGCGGTGGAATTGTGCCGCAATCTCAACGATGTGGTGATAAAGCCGTCCATGTGTAGCCACGGCGACGGTGTGCAGAAGTTCTCCTGCTCCAACGGCGTAACTACTATTGACGGGAAAACGATTGACCGTCTTTTTGATGAGTATCAAACCAACTTCATGGTTCAGAAGGCGGTGGTTCAACACGAAAGGATGAGTGCTCTCAACCCCACCTCTGTCAATACCTTGCGTATACTTACTTATCATTCTGGCGGCGAAGTGCTGGTCCCCTATTCGGTTATCCGCATCGGGAGAATGGGTTGGGACATCGACAACGAAACAGCGGGCGGCATCAGCACCAAGATAAACAGCAATGGCGAACTGTCGAAATACGCCTACGGTGCACCGGGTTGCGACATGATTGAAACCACCGACACTGGAGTGGTGCTGGAGGGCTATCAGGTTCCTTCTTATGGGAAAGCGGTGGACTTGGTGAAACAACTGCATCTGCAGTTACCCCATTTCGACTTGATAGGCTGGGACATCTGTATTGACAAAGAAGGAGAACCCGTTCTAATCGAATGGAATGTGTGGCCGGAACTGAGCCAGTCAGCCAACGGCCCGGCCTTTGGCGATTATACCGAGCGGATATTAAAGGAGATTTGGTGCCGCCCCAACACCCATTCGTATGAATTTTAACCCAATCGCGAGGGTTTGAAAATGCAGGAGATTGAAGGCGTTTTATGGTAATTCAATGAGTACCGCCTCGTCTCCTTCGCCAAGATGACACTTTACCTCCGGTTGTATTACACTTGTTTTACACTTTTAAAGTGTAAAACAAGTGTAATTAAAGTGTAAAACAATAGTGCAACAGATGATGTTTGACGGGGGATTACAGGATTTCTATAGTCTGTCCGGGTTGTTGAGCCGGCTGTTCTCTCCTTGGTGAGTAGCATACGGAAAGATTGCAAAAAAATCTTCATTTTTTATGATTTTTTTTGATAGAATAAATAAAATTCGTATTTTTGTAAGAATAATAATAGGGGGAAAATCCCCGATGGTATCCTCGTAAGTGTCTGATATGATGTATAATACAGCACATACGAGTCTATTTGTATTGTAATTAATTCTATAAATCGGGTTTGTGGTTATTTGCATTTCCATCATGTGGGAATGAGTTATACTTAGTATCAAATGAGACGAATTATTAGTATATTGCCTGTTTTATTAGTATTGGCCACTGCATCCTGCAGTGTTCCAAGAGAGATTGCGTACATCCGTGATGCAGAACGCGATAGTGCGCAGCAGATACTCTCCAACTATGTCAATACCATCCACACAGGCGACCAGCTTTATATCTATGTCTACAGCCAAATGGTAGAAAGCGTAGTCCCCTTCAACCAGGAGACTCATACAGTTGCTATCGAAATGAGTAGATTCAATTCTATTGAAAATTCCAATAGTAATATAGCACATATTTCGGAAACAATACGACAAAGGAAAGTTCGTGATGTTGTTGGATATTTGGTTGACGACGATGGGTACATTGTATTTCCGTTATTAGGCAAAATAAAAGTTGAAGGCATTACGTATGATTCGTTGCAGAATTATTTGCAGGATAGACTAATAAGCGAGGATTATGTAAAAGACCCGGTTGTGACGGTAAGTCCTTTGAATTTCAGGGTATCCGTGCTTGGAGAAGTGAGAAGACCAGGGGAGTTTCATGTTACGGGTGAGAGAATAACTATTTTTGAAGCATTGGCGAAATGTGGAGATATAACCATGTATGGGTTGCGCGACAATGTGGTAGTAATGCGGGAAAAGAACGGGACAATAACCCCCATAGAGATTGACTTGACAAAGAAAACCCTTTTTGATTCAGAAGTATACTATCTCCAGCAGAATGACATCGTATATGTGGAACCCAATAAACTAAAGAGAAGTAAAGGTGTTGATGTGGGTCTCCATATTAGGCCGTATTCAAGTATTGCCAGATCAATTTTACATCTGTTACATTGGTCGTATGTGAGATATGTGTTAGATCGGAGAGACTTGTTCCATTAGTACTATAAGACAGGATTTGGAGGGTTAATTGTATTTGTTCTCGAGAGTAAGAAAAAGATATAATCATGGAAGGGTTATCAGGTAAGTGATGACGATATTTGAGAGATTGTTTTGATGAACAATTGAAAAATAAGAAAACAGCAATATATTTTGTATATTTTTATGAATTGCTGCAATGTAATAAACGGAGACCTAAAAACTTATCTAATAGAGTTGTTGAAGTATGGAGTGTTTGAAATAAAACCATCTTTATTACTTCAATCAAATCAAGTGGATTGGGATAAGTTGATGGATATCGCCTCTCAACAAGGTTTGTTGGCTTGGGTTTGGGATGGGATTTGCAAACTTCCTAAAGAAAACCAGCCACCCCGGCAATATGCAATTAATTGGGGCTTGTCGGCACAGGAAATATGGGATCGATATGCTTATCAGAAGAAGGTTTTGTTGGAGATAATAGATATTTGTAATCAGAATCATATTAGGTTACTTCTCTTTAAAGGTATAGCGTTATCTGAATTGTTTCCTAATCCTCATTCTCGTCCTTCCGGTGATATTGATTTTTATTTATTTGGAGATTATCGGAAGGGAAATGTCTTGTTTGCCAAAGATAATATTTCAAGGTCAAATAAACGTACGGGATTTGACTACAAGGGAGTGCATATAGAAAATCATCGAATTTTTTTGAATGCATATACAAAAATACATATTAATGCCATCAAGTATTTGGAAAGTTCGTTGGATGATGTGAGTTTGACAAAAGATGGATATTATATAATGTCACCAACAGCATGTATTGTATATCAAGTAATGCATTTCTTGGCTCATTTGGATGATATTTCGAATCCATTGTCGTTACGGTTTATAGTAGATTTTGGCGTTACAATGAATCAGTACCAAACGCAAGTTTCTGCTGAATCATTAAAGCCAATCCTCAAACAATTGAAAATAACAGATGTTTTTTGTCTTTTGTTATCAGTTGTTGAAACAGAGTTTGGCTTGAGCTTTGATAACTACCAATATATGCGAATTGACAAGAGAGATAGTCAGGCAATCATTGATTTGATTTATAGTCGAGAGGGTGATTGTGATATGTTAAATCAAAAAAAGTTTTTTGATAGAGCAAAAGTGTATTGTTTACAGTATAAACAACATGATAGATTATATAAATATTTACCCAAATCAAGAGTTGCGTATGTCAGAGCATATTTGCATGATTTGTTTTCTGTCAGTGTACGTAAAATGTTGCGAATACCGGATAATACAACGTACGTGGGGTATTTTAAGAAGTTAGTAGG